>MDTG01418717.1_pt1 | contig 18511 bp, 20 predicted proteins | sample 811421 | NCBI WGS metagenome assembly MDTG01 (sample SAMN05326645, study PRJNA326480) | marine metagenome | isolation source: seawater | place: Pacific Ocean: South East | collected 2011
AGTAAATTACGAAGATCTCAAGAGAAAGCTGAAGCAGCTAGACCATATTCATCCCGTCTTGAAGAAATGTTGGCTTCTTTAGCTTCTTCGGCAGTGTCTGGTGAAGGTATCATTAAGCTATTGACTGGCACTGGCAATGATCAAAATTATATAGTTGTTCCTGTAAGTGCTGACAGAGGATTATGTGGTGGTTTTAATAGTAGTATTAACAGAGAAACTTTTACACTTATTAAATCACTTGAAAATGCTGGTAAAAATGTCCAGTTAATGACTATTGGAAAAAAGAGTAGAGATTTTTTTAATCGTGTAAAGAAAGATCAAATTGTTGAAAGCTTTGTTGATTTGAATATTTCTAGCACAGGCTATGAATCAGCTCTTCAAATTTCAAATAAACTTCAAGATTTATATTTTGATGGCAAGTTTGATAAGTGTATTTTGATTTTTAACAAATTTAAGTCTGCTATCTCCCAAGAAGTAACCCAACAACAACTTATTCCTTTGAATATTTCAAATTCTTCAAAAGAAGAGAAGTCTGATGATAATAGCTTAGTAAAAGCTATTTATGAATATGAACCTGATGAAGAAACAATTTTAAAAGACTTATTACCAAAAAATGTATCTATACAGATTTTTAAAGTATTGCTTGAAAGTGATGCAGGAGAACAAGGAGCCAGAATGGCTGCAATGGATAATGCAACGCGTAATGCTGGCGAAATGATAGATAGTTTGACACTTAAATATAACAGAACTAGACAAGCGTTTATTACTAAAGAATTAATTGAAATTATTTCTGGAGCTGAATCAATTTAAAAGGGGGATATATGGCTAATAATTTATCAGGAAAAATATCACAGGTTCTCGGAGCTGTTGTGGATGTAGAGTTCGATGGAGAACTTCCTGCAATCATGAATGCTTTAGAAGTTGATAATAATGGAACAAGACTAATGCTCGAGGTTGCACAGCATTTAGGAGAAAATGCAGTTAGAACAATTGCTATGGATACAACAGATGGACTAGTTCGAGGTCAAACAGCAACGGACACAGGCTCCCCTATTTCTATGCCTGTTGGTCCTGAAACTCTTGGTCGAATTATGAATGTTGTAGGTGAACCTGTTGATGAAAGAGGTGAAATTGGTGCGACTAAAACCTATCCTATTCATCGACCTGCGCCCGAATTTGTTGACCAGTCTACAGAAACAGAAGTTCTTGTAACAGGAATCAAAGTTGTTGATTTATTAGCTCCATATGCAAGAGGTGGTAAAATTGGTTTATTTGGTGGAGCTGGTGTAGGCAAAACTGTTTTGATTATGGAATTAATTAACAACATTGCTAAAGCACATGGTGGTTACTCTGTATTTGCTGGAGTTGGTGAAAGAACACGCGAAGGTAATGATCTTTATCATGAAATGATTGAGTCAGGTATTATTGATCTTAAGGGTAAAGACTCTAAAGTTGCTCTTGTATACGGTCAGATGAATGAACCTCCAGGAGCAAGAGCAAGGGTTGCATTATCAGGTTTAACTCAAGCTGAATATTTTAGAGATGAAGAAGGACAAGACGTTTTATTTTTTGTTGATAATATCTTCAGATTTACACAAGCTGGATCAGAAGTATCTGCACTTCTTGGACGTATTCCGTCAGCAGTTGGATATCAACCAACATTGGCAACTGATATGGGGGCTTTACAAGAAAGAATTACAACTACAAAAAAAGGATCAATCACATCTGTTCAGGCTATTTATGTTCCTGCTGATGACTTAACAGATCCAGCCCCAGCAACATCCTTTGCTCACTTAGATGCAACAACCGTTCTTAATAGGGCTATTTCTGAAAAAGGTATTTATCCTGCTGTTGATCCTCTTGACTCAACTTCTAGGATTTTAGATCCTCAAGTTGTAGGAGATGATCATTATAGAGTTGCAAGAGAAGTTCAAAGAGTTCTTCAAACCTATAAAAGCCTTCAAGATATAATAGCGATTTTAGGTATGGATGAATTATCTGAAGAAGATAAATTAACTGTAGCAAGAGCAAGAAAAATAGAAAAGTTTTTAAGCCAACCATTTTTTGTTGCTGAGGTATTTACAGGATCACCTGGAAAATATGTTGAACTTGAAGATACAATAAAAAGTTTTGATGGATTAGTTAAGGGTGAATATGATCATTTACCTGAAGCAGCTTTTTATATGGTCGGAGGTATAGAAGAAGCTATTGAAAAAGGTAAAAGTCTTGAGTCGGAAGCTGCATAATGGCTAAAATTTCTTTTGATTTAGTATCTCCAGAAAAACTTATTTTTACTGATGATGTTGGAATGATTATAGTTCCTGGAAAAGGTGGTGACATTGGGGTACTTCCTAATCACAGTAAATTACTCTCTTCACTTAGACCGGGAAAAATCATGGTATATGGTGAGAATAAAAATTTAATTAAATCTTTTTTTGTAAGTGGAGGATTTGTAGAGATAAATTCTGCTAAATGCATTGTTCTAGCTGAAAATGCTTCAGATATAAACGATCTTGATAAACAGTCTTTAGAACAAGAAATACAAAGTTTACAAAGTGAAAATGACGAAAAATCTAAAAATGATTTAATTATAGCACTTTCTAAAGTTGAAGCTTTAGAATCAAATTATTATATAAAATTATAATAATTAATAATTTAGATAATAGTTAAATGCTGTTTGGATATGAAATAATTTTAACTAACTTAGACTAATTTTAAGGGTAATTTTTTTATAAAAATTCTTTAATTTTTCCCATAAATTCAAATTTTTATTATTTATTTAATTATTACTGTATATATACACTTAATAAAATAGGAGTTTAATTATGAATAATAAATGGACATGGATTGTAGTATTAGTTGTTGTTGTAATTATATTGTACTTTGTATTTAGTTAAATTTTTAAGCATTTCCTCTCAATATTTTTTACAAAATAAAATCTTTGCAATTGATTTGAATATTAAAACTTAAATTTTTAAAATAAATATTTAAATTCTTCTATTATTAGAGAATATGTTTTTCTTTTGAATGGCACTATATTATCAACAATTGTATCATAAGATGCCCACTTCCATTCACTAAATTCAGGATTCTCAGTTTCAACATTTATCTCATTATCAGTACCTGTAAATCTAAAGACAAACCATTTCTGAATCTGTCCACAATATTTTTTACCCCAAGGCAAGGTCTCTAATGTTTCTTTTGGAATTTCATATTTTATCCATTGAGATGAGGTCCCAATAAGTTTTGCATTATTTGTACCAATTTCTTCAGACATTTCTCTCCATACTGCTTTTTCAGCAATTTCATTTTCATCAATACCACCTTGAGGCATTTGCCAATATCCACTTGGATGATCTAATCGCCTTCCCACTAAAATTTTGTTTTTGTCATTAAGAATCATCATTCCTACACATTTTCTATAATTTTTTTTCATTTAATTTTCAGAAATATTTTTGTTATAAATATTTATTCCATGAATAAAATCAATTGCACGTGATAATTGATAATCTTTCAACAATCTATTTTCAAACCCATCCTTTTCTTTTATGTCATTGATATCATTTTCTTGTTCACTATCAAGGGAACCTTTTAGATCTGATTCAGAAATACTTTTGTATTCCAAAGATTCAAAAGTCCCTTGTTCAATCACAATATCCGGCTCTATTCCTTTTGCCTGTATAGATATTCCAGATGGAGTATAGTAACGGGCAGTTGTTAATCTGATTCCAGTCATTGATTTATTTAAATCATTTTTATTAAAAGGAATAATAGTTTGTACAGAACCTTTGCCAAACGATTTAGTTCCAATCACTATAGCTCTCTTATGATCTTGGAGAGCCCCAGCAACAATTTCAGAAGCAGAAGCAGATCCATTATTTATTAAAACAACAAGCGGCTGACCATTTATTTTGTCACCTTTTGTTGCTCTATATCTTTGTATATCTGTTTTTTTTCTCGATCTTGTAGATACTATTTCTCCTTTTTCTAAAAAAATATCACTAACTTTAACTGATTGAGACAACAATCCCCCCGGATTTGATCTAATATCTAATACAAAACCTATTTGCTTGTTATTTGTTTCATTTTTAATTTTTTCTATTGATTTTAATAAACCAGATTCCGTTTGTTCAGTAAATGATGTTATTCTAATATAACCAACATTATTAATTATTTCGTGTTTTACAGATTGAATTTTGATTATATCTCTTATTATTTCAATTTCAAATGGATCTAAACCCTCTCTTGAAATTGTTATTATTATAGACTCTCCTTTTTTCCCACGCATTAATTCTACAGCTTCATTTAATGTTAAACCAAATACAGGAGTGTCATCAATTTGAATAATGTAGTCACCTGCTAAAACTCCCGCTTTGAAAGCCGGGGTATCTTCTATAGGTGAAATAACTTTTATGAAACCTTCTTCCATTGTTATTTCAATTCCTAATCCTCCAAATTTACCTTTTGTGTCCAATTGCATTTCTTCCCAAACTTCTTCATCCATATATCCTGAGTGAGGGTCAAGACCTGTTAACATTCCATCTATGGCCTTTTCAATTAGTTCTTCATCAGAAACTTCATCGACATATTCATTACGGACACGATCAAAAATTTGACCAAAAAGTTCAAGGTATTCATAAGTTTCTTTATTCGTCGAAACTGCATTTAATGAAGTGCTAGAAAATAAAAAAAATAAAAAAAAGAAATTGGCAAGGATGTTCTTCATATAATAATAACTAATATATATTTATAAAAAAAAGTTAAGCCGTTTTATTTTCTATTGTATCAAAATTCATTTCCCATAACTTTTCAAGACTATATATCTCTCTAATTTCAGGTCTGAATAGATGGATTATTACCGAGCCAGCATCAACTATTACCCAGTCACACTTGGGTCTACCTGCTGGATTTGGACATATTATACCATCCTTTTTTAATTTTTTTGTTAATTCATTAGCTGTTGCGTCTGCATGACGACTTGATCGACATGTAGCTATAATAAAAAAATCAGCAATTGATGTTTTATTTTTTAAATCTATTATAGATATATTATCTGTTTTTGCGTCATCTAAAATGACACACACTTGATTAACAATTTTTGATTCAGTATTAATAGGAACCTCTGAATAAGTTTCTCTGATTTCTTATCTCTGAAGATGAAATTTTTATTTCTCGATTATTTATCCATGTCCAAGAAGGGTTATGAATAAAATGTGATTTGTTAATCGGATTTGCAAAAATTTGATATTTAGAAAAAGTTTTTGAAGCAATACTATTCAATGCTTTATTATTATATCCATGTCTTTTAAAAACTACAATAGAAATATTTTTAAAAATACTTCTCCAATTATGCCATTTATGAAAATTAATTAAATTATCTGCCCCCATAATCCAAAAAAAATTAATATTAGTATAATGATTTATTATATAATTTAATGAGTCATAAGTGCACTTAGTAGATATTTTTTTTTCTATTTCAGAAACTTTAATAGGATGTCCTCTTGTTATTGATAAACAATTTAATAATCTTTCATTATAAGTTGCTGGTTTAGATATTTTAAGAGGATTTTGTGGAGTTACTAACCACCAAATTTCATTAAGTTTTAAAATTTTTTTAGCTTCCAAAGATATGTATAGATGACCTTTATGAGGTGGATCAAAGGAGCCTCCAAGTAAACCTACACTTTTCAATTAAGGTCTCACTTGGCCATTACCAAAAACCACATACTTAAAGGACGTTAAATGTTCAGCTCCTACAGGACCCCTTACATGTAGTTTATCAGTTGATATTCCAATTTCAGCACCGAATCCAAACTCTCCTCCATCAGCAAATTGTGTGGATGCGTTGTGTAAAATAATTGCACTATTTATGTTTTGATAAAATTTTTCAAACATTTCTTTATTCTCTGTAATAATTGACTCAGTATGACTAGATGAGTATTTATTTATATGATCAATAGCCTCATCAATATCTTTAACTATTTTGACAGAAATAATTTTTTCTAAATATTCTGTTTCCCAATCTGTTTCTGTTGCTTTTTTAAATGAAGAATTTAATTTTATTATGTTTTCCTCACCTCTGATTTCACACCCTGCTTTAATTAAAGGTTCAAGTAACTCATTACAATATTTATAAAGAGACTCATCAATTAATAGAGTTTCAGCTGCTCCACAAATTGAAGGTCTTCTCATTTTACTATTAAAGATAATATTTTTAGCTTTGTTAATATTAGCATTTTTTTCTACGTAAACATGACATATGCCATCAAGATGTTTAATTACCGGGATAGAGCTTTTTTCCTTGATAGTTTTAATCAAATCTTTACCACCTCTTGGGATAATAACGTCAATATATGAATCAAGTTTCAGCATTTTATCTACTTCTGATCTATCAGGGGATGGTATCATCTGAACCACATTATCTGGAAGATCTGCAGCTTTAAATGAAAAATTGATAATTTCATTTAATTTATGAGAGGAATAGAAGCTATCTTTTCCTCCTCTGAGAATAATAGCATTACCAGCTTTAACTGCAATTGACGAAGCATCAATAGTAACATTTGGTCTAGATTCATAAATAATGCCAATTACACCTAAAGGAACCGAAATTTTTTTAATTAGTAAGCCGTTAGGTCTTATCCATTCAGAAATAGTACGACCTACAGGATTTTCTAATTCAATTATTTCCTCTAATCCTGATATCATTCCATTAATACTATCTTGATTAAGTGACAAGCGATCAATAATTGATGAAGAAAGTTTTGCAGATTTTGCATTATTAATATCTATTTTATTTGCTTCAATTAAATCAGATTTAAAAGAATTTAAATTTTTCTTTAATTCAAATAACGCATTATTTTTTTGATCACCCGTAATATTTGACATCAAGTCTGATGCCTTTTTTGCCTTAAAACCTATAATTTCTATTTCACTACTCATATTTATTGATTTATTTTAACCAAGTCATCTTTATGTATCAGTTCATCCCTACCTTCATAACCAAGTATATTTTTAATATCTTTACTATTTTTGCCAATAATTTTTTTTGCATCATTAGAATCATAAGCAATCACCCCAATACCAATTTTTTTATTTTTAGTATTTAGAATACTAATTATATCTCCTCTACTAAAGCGACCTTTTATTTCAACCACCCCTGCTGGTAATAAACTTTTATTATTTTTTAGTGCTTTTAAAGCACCTTCATCAATAAACACTGTACCAGAAGGATGAAGATGATTTAATAACCACTGCTTTCTATTTGATTTTGGTGAATTAGAAGCATGAAACCATGAGGAATTAATCTTATTAATGCCTATTAAAGGATTTTTTTTATCACTATTAGTTATTACTGTTGAACAGCCAGAGTTCATACAAATTTTAGCTGCCCAAATTTTAGTAATCATTCCTCCACTGCCGAGATCTGAACTTTGAGAGCTAGCCATTTTTTCAATTGCCGAGTTAATTTCAAATATATCATTAATTTTTTTAGCATCAGTATTTTTTATTGGTCTTTTGGAATATAGTCCATCTACATTGCTCAAAAGAATCAATAAATCTGCATCAACCATTTGTGAAACACGAGCTGCTAAACGATCATTATCACCATAGCGAATTTCTTCAGTTGCAACAGAATCATTTTCATTAATAATAGGGATAATATTTTGTTTATGAAGAGCGTTTATAGTTTTACGAACATTTAAATATCTTCTTCTAATCTCACTATCCTCTAGTGTTAATAATATTTGAGCAGTATTAATTTTTCTTTTTTTTAATATTTGCTGCCAATAATTTGCTAATTTAATTTGACCCACTGCAGCAGCAGCTTGTTTATCTTCTAGTCTACGAATAGGTTTTTTATCATTTATAAATTTTGAACCTAATGCAATAGCTCCTGAACAAACAATGATAATTTTTTTTTGGGGATGTACACTTGAAATATCTTTACTGATTCTTTTAAGCCAATCTAACTTTATCTTTTTACTTTTTTTGTCAATAATTGATGATGAGCCAATTTTAATAACAATTTTTTTAAATTTACTAATCATAATTTTTACATTCTTTAAATAGTTGTTTTATTAAATCACTTAAACCTTCTTCTGTAAAAGAGGAAAAAATTATTGGCTTAATGTTAAAATTATCCTCTAATTTTTTTATAATTTTATCTATATTATCCTTCATAAGATCTGCTTTGCTAATGGCTATTAACTGTCTTTTTTTATTTAGTTGATTACCATATTTTTTTAACTCATTATTTATTGATTTATAATTATCAATTATATCATTTTCAGAAATATCTAATATATGAAGCAAAATTTTGCATCTTTCTATATGTGCTAAAAATTTATCACCCAATCCTTTTCCTTCATGAGCTCCTTCAATTAATCCAGGAATATCAGCTAATACTATTTCATCATCAAATTTTTTTAATACCCCTAAAATTGGATGTAGGGTAGTAAAAGGATAATTAGCAATTTTTGGTGTTGCGGCAGAAATTTTGGATAAAAGTGTAGATTTACCAGCATTTGGTTTTCCAATTATACCAACATCTGCTAAAAGCTTTAAAGAAAGCCATAAGTTTTTTTCTTGCAATTCTTCACCATAAGTAAATTTTCTGGGAGCTTGATTAGTTGAAGATTTAAAACTAGTATTTCCTAAACCACCTTTACCTCCAATAGCTAAAGTAATTTTTTGTTCAGCATTAATTAAATCTGCCAAAAGAACTGTTTTGTTTTCATTATAAATTTCTGTTCCAATAGGAACCTTAATTATCAAATCTTTTCCATTAGCTCCAGTTTGATTTTTTCCTCTTCCATCTTCACCTTTTTTTGCTTTAAAATGTTGATTGTATCTAAAATCAATTAGTGTATTCAAATTTGGATCTGTAACAAATATTATATCACCGCCCTTTCCACCATTGCCACCGTTTGGTCCTCCAAATTCGATGTATTTCTCTCTTCTAAAACTAACACATCCTTTCCCTCCCTTGCCAGATGCAATATATATTTTTGCTTGATCTAAAAATTTCATGATTTTAAAAGGAGTTTTTCACTCCTAAATAATTAAGATGGAATTACAGAAATGAAGGTTCTTGCCTTTGTTTTTTTAAAAGCAACTTTTCCATTTTTTTTTGCAAATATTGTATGATCTTTTCCTATGCCAACATTTGTTCCAGGATGAAACTTTGTTCCTCTTTGGCGAACAATGATATTTCCAGCAACCACAACCTCGCCACCAAATTTTTTTACTCCAAGTCGTCTACCAGCCGAGTCACGACCATTCCTTGAACTACCACCTGCTTTTTTAGTTGCCATATTTTATTCTTTGTTTGTCTTTTTTTTAGTTGTTTTTTTTACAGTAGTACTTTTTTTTGTCACTACTTTTTTTGATTTACTGGAAGCTTTTTTTGCTTTAGGAATTTTTATATCAGAATCAATTTTTTTAATTTCTTTTTTAGCTGTAGCAATCTTCTTATCACCTAAAGCAATTGATTCTATTTTTACAACAGTAAGATATTGTCTATGCCCTTGTGTATGACGATAATTTTGTCTTTTGCGTTTTTTAAAGACAATAATTTTCTTGTCCCTAATTTGATCGATTATTTTCGCTTTGATTGAAGCTCCTTTAACTAAGGGATCTCCAACAGTATGATTATTAGCATCTGTCAAAGCTAATACTTTATCAAATGAAATACTATCTCCCTTATTTCCATTGAGTTTCTCAACTTTGAGAACCTGACCAGATTTTACAGAGTATTGTTTTCCACCTGTTTTAAATACTGCTAACATTGTTTTTTCCAAGAAATCTGGGGTTTATAACTTTCAGATAAAATAGTCAAATAAAAACATTATATTAATTTCCTAGAAATAAAGGGTTTTTTAATAGTTGTTCTTCAAATCTCTTATATGAGAGAACATTTCAAAATCATCAAATTTTTTGTTTTGTTTGTATTCTTGATAATACGATGAATTTGTAGATAAAAAAGGGTTAACCTTTTTTTCTTTTCCTAAATTAAATGGAATTGAAAAATTGCTATTTTTAAGTTGCTTTAAAATTTGTTCTTTAATTAATTCTAATTCTTTCATATCTGTAAAAATTGATTGTAAAAATTTAAAATTATTTAAAGTATATTCATGTCCACAATAAACTTCTGTCTCATCATTAAGATTTTTTAGTATTTCAAGAGAAGTAAACATCTGTTCATATGTTCCTTCAAAAACTCTCCCACACCCTAAACGAAAAAGAGTATCACCAGAAAAAAGTATTTTTCCTAATTTGCTATAATATACGATATGATCTAATGTATGGCCGGGCGTAGCTATAATATCAAAAGAAATAAAACTAAAATTTATTTTATCTTTATTAGTAACCAAATTTGTTGTTCCATCAATTTGTTTATTAGGACTATAAACAGGAACATTTATTTCATCTAAAATTCCCAATATCCCAGAAGTATGATCTGAGTGATGGTGTGTAAGAATTATAGCCTCTAAAGAAAGTTTTTTATCTTTTATGAACCTTAGTATTGATGTTGCATCAGCGGGATCAACAACTATTGCATTTTTATTATTGTTAGATGAAATAATATACGAGTAATTATCTTTTAATTGAGGAATAATTGATATCACGTAAGAATTATTATTCATTAGTTTGCTATGACTGAGTTGTGAACAAATGATTTTTGCTTTGATTGTATTTTAATTGGCTCAATATTTTTATAACTTAGTAAAAAAATTGCTTCACTAACAAATAAATTTGAAAACATTGTTCCTGAAGATATTTCAAACTGCTTATTTTGGCTTGTTAAACCAACACTTCTTTCAATGATGATATTTGCACTTTTGCACAAATCTTGAAAATCTTTAATAGTAAAAAAATGAATATTTGGAGTTTCATACCAAGAGTAAGGTAAACCTTTTGTTACAGGCATTTTGCCACTTAACAATAATTGAGTTCTAATTTTCCAATGTCCAAAATTTGGAAAAGACACGATAGCCTTTCCTCCAATTCTTAATAATTCCAACAAAACATCTTTTGGCTTCATCATTGCTTGTAAAGTTTGGCTTAAAATTACATAGTCAAAACTTTGATTTGAATATTGAAATAAATCTGACTCAGCATTTCCAAGCACTACATTATGACCTTTAGAAATTGCCTTTCTAACAAGCTCTGTATTCAATTCAATTCCCCTTGTATCTGAAGCAATATTATTTTCTAATTGAGAAATTAATCCACCTTCTCCACAACCAATATCTAAAATTCTAGAATTTTTATCAATAAAAGATTCTATTAGAGTCCAATCCTTTCTGACACTAAATTGATTATTCATTTAATACCTTTTTGTAATTGCTATTAAGAAAACCTTCAATTGTCATATCAAGTTCTGGCTCATCAAGTAAAAAACTATCATGTCCTTTATCAGTATTAATTTCTATAAAACTTACTTTTCTCGAAAAGTAATTTAATTTCTTAACGATTTGTAAACTTTCTGAAGTTGGGAATAACCAATCAGATGTAAAAGAAATAACAAGATAATTAATGTGTCTATTATTATTTGTTGGAAATTCAATGTTTGATGCAAATTTTTCAACTATATCAAAATAATCCATTGCTCTGGTTAAATATAGATAACTATTTGCGTCAAATCTTTTAACAAAAGACTGCCCTTGATGTCTTAAATAACTTTCAACTTGAAAATCAGCATCAAAACCAAATGAAATAATATCTCTTGATTGTAATTTACGTCCAAATTTTCTATGCATTGCATTTTCAGAAAGATAGGTAATATGAGCAATCATTCTTGCAACTGACAGACCTCGTTCTGGTACTAATTTTTTTTCTATATAGTTTCCATCACTCCAGCTAGTGTCATTCATTATAGCTTGTCTTCCTACTTCATGAAATGCAATATTTTGTGCAGAATGTTTTAATGCTCCAGCTATATGTATAATATTCTTAATTTTTTCTGGATAATCAATAGTCCACTGTAATGCTTGCATAGCACCCATTGAACCTCCAATAACAGCAAACAATTTTTCTATTTTTAATAATTCTATTAAATAGTTTTGTGCTTTAACTATATCCTCAATTGTTATTGTTGGAAAATCTCTACCAAATGGTTTTTTATTGTTTAAATTTATTTCTTTAGGACCACTTGATCCAGCACAACCACCTAATACATTTGAACAAATAACAAAATATTTATTTGTATCGATTGGTTTTCCTTCTCCTACCATACGTGACCACCAACCCTCTTTATTTGTAATTGGATTAAATCCAGTAACATATTGATCCCCAGTTAATGCATGGCATATTAGAATAGCATTACTTTTATTCTTATTTAAAGATCCAAAAGTTTTAAAAGCTATTTTAAAACTACTAAGCTCATATCCTGATTCAAGTTTAAAAGAAGCATTTTTAAAATCAGCAATAGAGCAATCTATTTCGTTATTATGTTTAATATTCACTTTCAAACCATTTGTTTTTTTAACCAAAGTGAAATTTTATTTGAGGGATGAGTATCATACGCTTTAGCTGTTTTACATAGATACACACCCGCAAGCTGTTTCAAATCGGTGTTTCTGGCAAACCTTTAGATCAATAGCGATTCTTAGTCAATAACTCATATCAATCCATTTTAATGACGGTTTCCTTGATTTAATCATGTTTAATTAGTAAAGAGTTTAAATATTATGCTTGAAGAAGATTTAAAAACTCTAAGATCTCAGATTGATAAAATTGATGAAGATTTATTGAAACTAATTGTTAAAAGATCATCAATAGTAGATAAAATTGGAATTTCCAAAAAAAAAGAAGATTTTCAAATAATAGATAAAAAAAGAGAATCAGAAGTTATTAAAAAATTGCTTAATTTACATGAGGGTAATTTTGCAAAAGATAGCATAGTTAGAATCTGGAGAGAAATATTTAATACCTCAGCAAATATTCAATTCAAAAAAAATAATTTGTTAAATCCAAAAAGAGGCATCAATACAATTAAGTTATATAAAGGAGGAATTTCAAAAGTAGATGGATTAGAAAAAATTATTAAACTTTCATCAAATGAGAGTCCTTTTGGACCAAGTCAAAAAGCAATAGAGGCATATTTAAAATCATCTGATAAATTATCAAGATATCCTGAACTAACAGCAGAATCTTTACATCAAGAAATAGCAAAGAAACATAAACTTAATTCCAAACAAATTATTAGTGGAACAGGATCTGATGAAATTTTAATATTTTCTGTTTTAACTTTTTGTTCACCAGGAGATGAAGTAATTCATGCACAACATGGTTTTGAGATGTATCCCATTATTTGCAAATATGCTGGTGCTGAGTCAGTTTTAGCGAGTGAAAAAGATTATAAATTAAGCATTGATTCAATTGTTGAAAAAATTACTGAGTCAACCAAAGTAATTTTAATAGCAAATCCCAATAACCCTACTGGGACTTATTTAACAAAAAAAGAGTTAAGAACTCTTATGAGCAAAGTTCCATCTAATATTTTGGTTGTAATTGACACTGCATATGCTGAATTTGCTGATGCTTTAGACTATGACAAAAGTTTTAGCTTAGCAGATGAGTATAGCAATGTTCTTATTACTAGAACATTTTCAAAAGCTTATTCATTGGCAGGTCTCAGATTGGGGTGGGGTTATGCGAGTGAGAATTTAATTGAGATGTTGAAAAAAATAAGACCCCCATTTAATTTGCCTCCAGGTGCAATAGCTGGGGGAATAGCAGCATTAAATGATGAAGCACATTTAAATAAAGTTGTCGAATATAATTCAAATATAAAGAATTGGTTTATTGATGAATTAAATAATATAGGTTTTATGGCTTATAAAACTCAAGGAAACTTTACTTTTGTGATAGTTCCTAATAGTGATGAACAAGATGCCAATAAAGTTAACAAATACCTTCTTACTAAAGGAGTGGCAGTTAGATATTTAGAAAGCTATGGTTTACCTAATGCAATAAGAATTACTTTTGGCGAAAAAAATGAATTAGAAAAAACTATAAATCTGCTCAAGGAATATCAATCTAATAATGAGTAATCCTAAATTCAATAATGTGCTTATAATTGGGGTTGGTTTAATTGGATCCTCTCTTGCAAGATCTATTAAAAAAAATAACATAGCTAAAAAAATTTTTGGATTAGATCCTAGTAAAGATGTTTTAAAAAAATGTGAAGACCTTAATATTTTATTCGATTCAAAAACTGAACTTAAAGATTTTTCAATACAATTTGATTTGATAATTATTTGCTCACCTCTTAGTACTTATAAAAATATTTTTTTATCACTCAATGATTATATTAACCAATCAGTTTTGATTACTGATGTTGGATCAACAAAAATGAGTGTAATAGAAGATTACAAAAATAATATTAAAAATAATCACATTTATTTTGTTCCTGGCCATCCAATAGCTGGTCTAGAAAAAAGTGGTCCTGAATATGGATTTGCCAGTCTTTTTGAAAACAGATATTGTATATTAACACCTATTAATAAGAATTTAAATATGGATGATAAAATAAAGTTTTTTTGGGAGTCAATTGGAATGAAAGTTGAAATGATGGATCCAGATCATCATGACCGTATTTTAGCAATGACTTCACATGTCCCTCAATTAATAGCATATTCTATTGTCGCAACTGCAACAGAGTTAGAAACTCACATTAAGGATGAAGTTATTAAATATTCCGCTGCAGGCTTTAGAGATTTTACAAGATTGGCTGGAAGTGATCCAGTAATGTGGAGGGATGTTTACTCTAAAAATAAGGAAGCTGTATTAGAAATGCTAGGAAGATTCACTGAAGATCTAACAAATTTACAGAAAGCTATAAGAAATAATGATTTATCATTATTAGAAAAAACATTTTATTCAACAAGAGAAATAAGAAAGAAAATAGAAAAAATTGGTCAAGCAGGAACTTTTGACCCTACTGAGTCAAAAAATAAATAATAAATTTACTTTAATTTTAATAATTTATTTGTTTCATCCTCAATTACTACCTCAATTTTTTTTAATACATCAGTTTTTTCTAATTTTGGAGGTATAGGGTTTAAAATTTTAATTACAATTTTTCCAGGTTGTTTGATAAAACTATGTTTAGGCCAAAAATGCCCCGAATTAACAGCAACAGGTATAATGCTACAATTTGATTCTGCGTATATCCCTAAAAAACCAGATTTATAAATTGGTTTTTGCCCAGGCCTAGTTCTTGTTCCTTCAGGAAAAATAATAACAGAATGACCCTCAGATATTTTATTTGTAGCAATTTTAAGAATTTTTCTAATCGCGCTAATACCTTCATTACGGTCAATAGAAATCATATTAATTTTTTTTAAATATTGTCCAAAAATAGGAATCCAAAATAATTGTTTTTTGTGAATAAATATTGGTTTTGATAAATAATAAAATAAAGCAAATGTTTCAAAAGCAGATTGGTGTTTTGAAGCAATTAAAACACCACTTGAAGGAATATTGTCTAATCCTCTTATTTCATGCTTAATTTTAGCAATTTTTTCAAGTAGAAAAAAAATTCCTTTTATCCAAATTTTAACTGGTTGATATAAAAATTTTGAGGATATAAAAAGTAACGGTATATGAATTATACCCATTAAAATTGTCCACAAACTTAAAAGAATATAAAAAATTATTGATCTGACTATCATTAAAAATTTTGTTTAATTAAATTCCTCAGTCCTCTATATATGTACTTTATGTTGATTTCATGTAATTCTTGTAATTCTAAGTATCTAGTGAATTCTGCAGATTTAAAACCTAGTGGAAGGAAGGTTCAATGTGCCAAATGTGGTAAACAATGGTTTCAAGAAAGTGTTTCTTTAGAAGAAGAATCTTTTAATACTTCCAAATCTTTTGACTCTAAAATATCAGAAAATGAAACTAACTCAGAAAATAAAAAATATAACCTTCCTTCTACTTATGTGGAAGAACAAAATGTTAGTATAGTTAATTCAGTTCTTGTTGTATTTTTTTTGATTTTAATAATTTTTATATTTTGGTTTTTAAGCAATGTAGATATCAACACATTAGTTTTATTAAAATATTATATGAATGAATTTTTCTTTAATTTGAAATTAATAGCTAATGATATAGCAAAAATTATTCATAAAATAGTAGATTCAATTAAATCCATTTAGGTATTAAATCTTTTTTAATAATATCAGATATCTTTTCTCTTTTATAAATAATGGAATACATATTTTGATTCACAAGAATTTCAGATGGCAAACCTCTTGAATTATAATTAGAAGCCATTACGGAACCGTAAGCCCCAGCATCATGTATTATTAAATAATTACCTTCTTTTTGAGTAGGTAGAAAAGTGTTTTTTGAAATTATATCAGAGCTCTCACAAATTGGTCCAGCTATTGTATATTTAATTTTCTTTTTTTTCATATCTTGCAGAGCCTCGATTCTATGATTTGCATTATACAAAGCTGGTCGCATAAAAGTATGCATACCTGCATCGGTTATTAAATAATTCACACCACCATTTTTTTTTGAATTAAGAATTTTGGTAATAATTACACCTGATTTAGCGATTAAAAATCTACCTGGTTCAAAAGAAATTGAATATGACACATCTCCAAAAAAAGTATTAAGTAATTTTTTTATATTTTTAATATTCAAATCGTTATTTGTTTTATAACTAATTCCAAATCCACCACCTAAATCTAAAAATTTTAGTGGAATTTTTTTAGATAAAGCTAATGACGCAGCTTCTTTCATTGTTTTAAAAACTTTTGCAAAAGTAGCTATATCCATAATCTGACTTCCTATGTGACAACTAATACCTATTAAATTAATATTTTTTAGATTTTTAGTTAGTAAAATAATTTCATTTAATTCATTAATAGGTATCCCAAATTTATCAGTTTTTTTACCTGTTGAAATTTTATTAATTGATTTAGAATTAATATTTGGATTTAATCTAATACCTATATTTGTTTTTTTGTTTAAATTTTTTGATATTGCATTGATTAACTTTATTTCATTTTTTGACTCAGTATTAATTAATCTAATATTTTTTTTTATTGCAAATTCAATGTCTTCTTTTGATTTACCAACCCCCTCGAAAATTATTTTATCTGGTTTAAATTTTGCTTTAAGTGCTCTATTTAGTTCTCCAACTGAAACAACATCAGCTCCTGCTCCCATGTTTTTGAATAGTGACAAAATAGCTTGATTAGAATTTGCTTTTACGGCATAAAAAATTTCTGAACTTAAATTAGATTTCAAATTTTCAAAAGTTTCAGAAATTTTTTTCTGAGAATATAAATAAAAAGGTGTTGAGTGTGAATTAGTAATATTATTTAAGCACACACCTTCTACAAAAGGTTTTTTGTTAATATAATTGATATTCATTATTCTGTTTGAAGTGTAATTGACTGTTGACGTTTTTTCTCTTCTTCAAAACGTTCTAAACATTCATCATCACAGGGATAAGAAATTATTGATTTATCTATTTTATCTTTAGGTAAAACTAGTGGCCCTACTTTCCCACATCCACTTAAAAGAGCTGAAAATAAAATTAAAATTAAGTATCTATTTTTCATAAATATCTTTTTATAGCATAATCAATAGATTTTTTTACATTTTGTGGAGCTGTTCCACCAATACTTTTTTTACTTTTCATACTATTAACAGAGGACAATACCGTAAAAATATCATTTGTAATTTTTTTATCAAACTTTTGCAATTCGTTGAGAGATATATCATGCAGCAAAAGATTTTTTTTAATTGAAAAATTAACAATTTTTCCAGTTAAAAAATAAGCTTCTCTAAAAGTATAGCCTAAATTTTTTACTAACCAGTCTGCAAGATCCGTAGCTGTCGAATATGAAGAGTCTATTGCATTTTTCATAATTTTTTTATTAAAATTTATTTTGCCAACTAGCTCTGTCATTACTTGAAGTCCAAGATTAACAGTATCATAACTATTAAAAGTTAGTTTTTTATCATCTTGTAAGTCTTTACTATATGTTAAAGGCAATCCCTTTAGTAGTATTAAAAGTGAATTTAAGTTGCTAATTGTTTGTGCAGATTGAGCTCTTACTAATTCAGCACCATCAGGATTTTTTTTCTGAGGCATTATTGAGCTACCAGTAGCAAGTTCATCAGGAAGTTTTATAAAATTATATTGTGGATTAGACCAAAGTACAATTTCTTCTGCTAACCTAGATAAATGCAAGCCAATTAAAGCAAGATTAAATATAAATTCAATAGCAAAATCTCTATCGGAAACACTATCTATCGAGTTTCTCGTTGGATTGTTAAATTTTAGAAGTTGAGTAGTCATTTTACGATTAATTGGAAATGAGGTTCCTGATAAAGCCCCCGATCCAAGTGGATTTTCATTTAATCGATATTTGCAATCATTTAGTCTGCTTCGATCCCTACCAATCATCTCTACATATGCAAGGCAATGATGCGCTAGAGATACAGGTTGTGCGATTTGCAAATGTGTATAACCGGGCAT
>MDTG01308633.1_pt1 | contig 18510 bp, 16 predicted proteins | sample 811421 | NCBI WGS metagenome assembly MDTG01 (sample SAMN05326645, study PRJNA326480) | marine metagenome | isolation source: seawater | place: Pacific Ocean: South East | collected 2011
ACAACATTTATTAGGTCTGTTGAGAAGATGCTAAAATTTGATTGAAAAAGTTCGAAATAAGGACAGAGAGGTCCACAATATTTAAATCTCTTGTGTTATGAGGGATTTTTTATTTGGGGCATTAACTCAGCTGGTTTATTACCTGACAGGCTAGAAGTCACTGGTTCGAATCCAGTATGACTCATATTTTAACCTCAACTTTTAGTTGAGGTTTTTTATAGCTATATCTCATTGGATGTTGTGCTTTTGTTTTCAAATAATGGTCTACAGACTTGATTTACTCTTGCTTGTTTCCTCATTCACACCTACTTAAAATCTTAATTGAAATTTGAAGTCATTTCATAAAGTCATTAACGACTGTTCGCTAATCTTAATATTATTATTTTTGTAAAAATTTTTTTTAATGGTTATCAAAAATATTTGTTGTATTGGAGCTGGTTATGTTGGGGGGCCAACTATGGCCGTTATTGCCCTTAAATGCCCAGACATAAAAGTAAATGTTGTAGATGTAAATCAAGAAAGAATCAACGCTTGGAATGATTCCAACTTAGATAATTTACCAGTTTACGAGCCCGGATTATCTGAGGTAGTAAGTAAAGCTAGGGGAAAAAATTTGTTTTTTTCTACGGATATTGATAGATGCATTGATGAATCTGAAATGATATTTATTGCAGTAAATACACCAACTAAAACTTATGGTGAAGGTAAGGGACAAGCTGCAGACTTAAAATTTGTTGAACTGTGCGCAAGAGATATTGCAAGAGTAGCTAAAACAGATAAAATAGTAGTTGAAAAGTCAACTTTACCTGTTAGAACAGCTGAAGCAGTACAAAATATTTTAGACTCAACTGGAAAAGGAGTAAACTTTGAAGTACTTTCAAATCCAGAGTTTTTAGCAGAAGGAACAGCAATTCAGGATTTATTTAAGTCAGACAGAGTATTAATTGGTGGTCAACAAACTAAAGCCGGTAGAGCTGCAATATCTGCACTTGTTGATATTTACGCTAATTGGGTCCCCAAAGATAAAATTTACACTACCAATGTATGGTCATCTGAATTATCAAAATTAGTAGCTAACGCATTTTTAGCTCAAAGAATAAGTTCTATTAACAGCATCTCTGCTTTGTGCGAAGCTACGGAAGCAGATATTGATGAAGTGGCAACCGCAATTGGTATGGACTCTAGAATAGGTAATAAATTTTTAAAGGCATCAGTAGGCTTTGGAGGTAGTTGTTTTCAAAAAGATATTTTGAACTTAGTATATATAGCAAAATCTCTTGGACTTGATGAAGTTTCTGAATATTGGAGTCAAGTAATTAAAATTAATGATTATCAAAAAAGGCGTTTTACAAAAAAAATTATTAACTCTCTATTCAAAACTGTTTCTGATAAAAAAATAACTTTATTAGGTTGGGCATTCAAAAAAGACACTAACGATACTAGAGAGTCGGCAGCCATTTATGTTGCAGATTTGTTGATTGAGAATGGAGCAAAAGTTTCAGTATTTGACCCTAAAGTCAATGAACAACAAATGCTTTCTGATTTGGATTTCTTAAATACACGATCTCATGAAAAAAATACAAAAGCTTTGAAATTTCATACATGTCCCTATGATTCTTGTGAGGATTCACATGCCGTTGCAATAATTACAGAATGGGACGAATTTAAAACTTATAACTGGAAGAAAATTTATACAAAAATGATAAAGCCAGCAAGAGTTTTTGATGGTAGAAATATTTTAGACAATAATCTGTTAAAGAAAATAGGCTTTGAAGTATCCCCAATAGGCAAATAAACTCAAAGAAATTAGGTGTAATTATTGTTCATCGGACTGGTAATCATAACCATAACCATAGTTATAATTGTAACTATACTTATACTTATAGCCATAGCTATAATTGTAAGCGTACCCATATCCATATTTGTTTGTTGCCCCGAGTCCATTTAAAACTATATAACTATTTTCCTTAATTACATTTTTTTCATAAGAATCTTTTATGAAATCTAGCACATAAGTTTCTGTATAATTACATCTAACAACAAATAATAGCATATCTGATAGGTGACTTATAGCTAATGTGTCAGAGACTAGCAGGCAAGGAGGAGTATCAATTATTATATGATCATAACTTTTTTTTGCCTCACCAAGTAATTTTTCAAAATTCCCATTGTTTAGTAGTTGAGCGGGGTTGGGCGGTATCTGGCCTCCAATAAGAACATCACAATTAAAATCTTTTGGTTTTAAAAGAGCTTTCTTCCAATTAAAACTTTTATCAACTAAAAAATTAACTAGTCCATCATTATTTTTTTCAACATTTAAGTATGTATGAATTTGAGGATTATGTAAGTCAGCTCCTATTAGTAGTACCTTTTTACCTAGTGTGGCTTTTGTGTAAGCTAGATTAGTTGCGCAAAAGGTTTTACCTTCTCCTTTTATTGTTGATGTAACCATAATTATATGGCCATCTTTATTATCATTAATTCCAAAAAATTTTAACTTGGAGTAAAATACTCTAAAAGATTCTGCTAACGGAGATCTTTCATTTGAGGAGGTTATTGTAGTATTTGATTGGTCTTGAATTTCAGGAATCTCTCCTATTAAAGAGATAGGCAGATCTAGTTCTTCAATTTGATTTTTTGAATAAATTTTTCTGTTGAAAAAAAACATTATATATAAAAAAGAGAAGGGTATTAAGAGACTAATTAAAATAGCTCCTAAATAAATAATATTTGATTTGGGTGAAATAGGCACATTACTTGAAACAGCATACTCAACTATCTTAATACTCGGTTCAGTTACAGCATAATTCACCTCAGCTTCTTCTCTTCTTTGAAGAAGATAAAGATAAAGAGATTCTTTTATTTTTTGATTTCGTTCAATAGCTCTCAGGATTTTCTCTTTCTCTGGCAAATCAGAAACATCACTGTTGTATTTATAAAATTGATTAGACAATTTGTTCTTAATATTATTTAACTGTGTTAAATGATTTTGTAATGAGTAAATGATATTAGATCTAAAGTCAACTATTTTGTTGTCAAGCTGCATAGTAGATGGGTTACTTGAGCCTGCACTGAAAGCTAATTTTTTTCGATCAAGAATAATTTGATTGTAGTTAGAAATCAGTGTATTAATTTCTTCATTTTCAATTACCATATTTGCTGGTAGTAGCTCTAATTTATTGTTAGCAAGTGTATTAAGCAACAAATTAGTTATAGATATTTGATTTTCTATTCTAAAAATATCTTCTTCAGATTTAAAACTTTTTTCAAGTGAAATTGTAGAATTTGCAGATAAATCAACTAAGTTATTATCAACCTTGTATAATTGTTTAACTATTTCAATTGAATCCAGTTCTATTGAAAGAAATGTATATCTTTCATTAACAAAATCAATAGTTCTTTTATGAATCAACTGACGATCCTCTACACCGTCTTTGTTAAAAACATTAATTAGCTCATTTAAAATAATTTCTGAATATTTTTTATTTGTTGAATTGTATTTAAGCTCTATAATTTCACTTTCTTTTCCTACTTGTGAAACTTCTATTGATTGTTTTAAAGATTTTGCCTTTTCAATGGTAGATGTAAATACTATCTCATAACTTTCAATACTTTTATTAATAAACATTTTATTGTCAAAGTTATGCACTTCAAATGGTAAGGAGTGTTTATAATTCCTGCTTGAAGCTCCATTAAACGAATATCTTTTAGAGTTGTCCTGATAGTCAACTATTTCAAAACCCCCATCAGTGTTTATTAAACCAAAGACTTGCTTTGAAAGACTATCTACAGGAACTTTGAGTTTAATATCAAATGGATAGTCAACCTCCAACCCCCTCATTACATTGCCAATTGCAAAAACAGAAACATTTAGTTTTTTATTTTTAATAACTTCATTTAAAATTGGATAGGACTTTAAAATTACCATTTCATTTTCCAAATTAATTTTGGATTTAGCAAATAGTTCAGAGGCTGATGGTAACTCTAATGAACTTTCATTTTTATCTATTATTTGGATTTTTGCAGCAGTAGTATAAACTTTAGGATTGTATCTTAAATAAATAAATGCAATTGTCAAAAAAAATGCAAGAGAAATTAAAAAAAACCTCCAATAATAAAAATATTTGAAAAACTCTTTTTTAAAATCAAAACTCTTATCGGAATCAGCCATTACGAAATCTGTATTGTATGAGTTACTCATTAAATTAAAAGTTTATTAGCAATGTAATATTTAACAAAAGTGATGCAATAGTGGCAATAGAAGCTGGGCTTCCAATGAAACCAGCGCTTTTAACTTTGTTAAAAGTAGGGTTAATAATTAAAATATCATTATTTTTTATTTTGTATAAGGCACTATTCATAAACTCAGATTTAGTTAACTCAATGTTATAGGCCTTTCTTACTCCGTTATCTTCACGTATTAATGTAATATCTTTTCTTTTTCCGTCAATTGTCAAGTCTCCTGCGTAACCTAAAGCCTGAAGAATATTTAAATCTCTCTCTAAATATGAAAATGTACCAGGATTTCTAACTTCACCTAAAACAGTAAATTTGTTATTAATTCTTCTAACACTTATAGTTGGATTAGTTAGATGGTTTCCTTTTTCAAGTAGTTCTTTTATTTTCACCTCCAGCTGCTCTTCGTTACAATTCTCAACATTAACTTTGCCTAAAACAGGAAAATTAATTGTCATTTGCTTATTTACTAAGTATCCCTCAAGATTTAAAAGCTCTAAATTATTATTAAATGTAGATGCTACTTTTTTGTTGTAAGGAATAGATGCTTCGGCGATAGTTGTTGTTACATCTATTTTTAGAATATCTCCAGATTCAATTTTATCATTAGCAACAGAAAAGTCAACCCAAGAATTAGCTTCTTGTTTTTTAATATCTTTTAAATAAACTATTTGATTTTTTGTTGAACATGATGTGAGAATAAAAGTAAATAAAATAGAATAGTAAAGACATTTCATATCTCAAAAATAAATATATAATTTTTAATAAATAGTCAATTTATATAATTTAAAAATAACTTAATACTTTTAATTTATTTGGAATATCGTAATTGTTTTCGACAATCAATCTTTTTTTGCAATTTAGTTTTGATTGATATTACTTTGTTAATACCTAACGAGTTGTAAAAATCAAAATATTATAATATTCCTCTACCAAAAAATTTGTATGATAAAATCTCAAGAATAAACTTTGGTGTAGAAATAAAATTTCTGGTGAATAATCTTCTTGGCTCCTTTAATAGCCTAGGAAGCCATTCAAGTCCAAGATTAATCCAAAATGATGATGAACGCTTGACATTTCCCGCATAAAAGTCGAAAACAGCTCCAACACAACAAATATTTTTAGCATTCAGATTACCCTTGTGTTTGTTAACCCAAATTTCTTGTTTAGGAGCTGTCATCCCTACAAATAAAACATCTGGATTAAATGAATTTATTTTTTGAAACATTTTTTTTGAATCAATTTCAGAAAATTCTGATTTAAATGGAGGTGAATAATATGATAATTTAATGTTTGGATATTCAATATTTAATTTACTTTCAATTTTTTCTAATGTATTTTTTGATGAACCTAAAAAAAATACCGAACCGTTTTCGGTATTTATTTTATTAACCATATGTAAGAATAAGTCATATCCAGCTATTTTTTTTACAAACCTTCTTTTTAAGAATTTAAATGCATATACAATACCAACTCCATCTGGCAATAAAACGTCTGATTCAATTAACGCTTTTTCAAAACTTCTATCTTTTTTCAAAATACAATAACTATGTGAGTTTATCGTATTTATGATTTTGACCTTTGAAAAATTTATTGTATTTAAAGAACCTGAATAAACATGATTTAGTAATTCCATCAATAAATTTTTTTTAATATGAATTTAAATGATCTAAATAAAACATTCAAACTTATAGTATTGCGAATCATATCTAATTTAGAAAAAAACTTGCTCTTTTCTGAAAAAAAACCTCTTGAGGTTATTATTTTTTTACCGAGTATTGATTCGATTTTACGAAATTCTGAAAAAATCCATTTCCCTTTTTTTATACCACCAGCACCGTTAGTTAAATAAATTTTATTAATTGCATTCCATTCATTTGATGTAACAAGAAGACTTTTGTCAACAAAAAAAGATCTTAATGTCCCAAGAATTTCAAAATGCCAAGGATTTTCACCCTCAACTAATATTTCATTTAGATACTTTTTTTTCCACATAGTTGGTTGCAATGTAACTCTGTATGAAGAGTTTTTCTTAATAGTTTTTAAGTTTTTATATTCAGATTTTAAAACATTATTATTGTGATGATTTACAATTTTAATTGAGCCTAATTTATCATTACTATTTAAAATAGAGTTGAGACTTTTTAGCTTTTCATAGTTTATTTTAGAATATAAGAAATAATCATCCATTAACAACAAGAAACTTTCATCATCAATTTGCTTTAAAGCAAATTTTATTCTATCAGACCAAGCCAAGATCTTACCGCTATCAGATGATTTAATTGTTTTAACAAAACTATGATCATTATAAACGAGATTATCTGTTATTAAGTAAATTTTAAAGATACTAATGTCTTCGATAAATTTTTCAAATAATGAAAAAAATGGATTCCAGCAATCTTGGTAAGAATCAGTTGATGAAATAATTATTGTCATGAATTTAATCTATGCACTTAGTTAGTATTATTGTGATCTAAATAATCAAAAATTTCACCAACTCCTTCAGAAAGAGAATTTATCCCCCAAGTATTTTTTTTAACAAAGTCATTATTGACAAACTGAAAGTTTGAAAATATTTTCTCTTTACCTTTTTGTGAAAAAAACTGATTTGAATTTAAATAAATTGGAATTTCAAAATTATATTTATCATAATAAACTTTTTGTACTATGATTGCGGCATCTATCAAACTTATTGATTTAGATGAAGTTAAATTAAAAGTATTTTGTCTTAACGAATTTGTTTTAATCAGAGAATTAATAAAAGAGCATATTTCTGAAAAATGTATAAAATCTTTGAAAACTTTACCATCAGAGTGTAAAATAATTTTTTTGTTTTCAAATGCTGATTTTGCAATATTATTAATAACCAGTTGCCAGCAGTTTTCATTTAGAAATAAAGGTTGCCCATAACTATTTGAAAGTCTAATGTTGAAACAATTAAAATTTTTATTAAAAAAATTGCAAATTTCTTCTGCTAGCTGATGAGTTAATCCATAAATATTTACTGGTTTAAGTTTTTGGGTTTCTTTAATTTTACCATGTAAAATATTTCCATAAACTTGAACAGTAGAAAAATAAATAAACTTTTGTGGAGGAGATTTTAAGTTTGATAAACTTGATAAAATATTCAATACTGGCTTCACATTTACATCAATAGAATAATCTAGATTTTTTTCTGAATCAGTGTGATTTAAAGAAATCAGATAAATTATAACTTGTGCTTTGGAGCTAACAATTTGTTGAGCTGTATTCTTATTTCTGATATCGCCAAAAATAAATTGCGATATGAATTTCCCCCATTCTTTTTCATCAGCTGGCTTTGATAAAAATGATCCAATTACTTCATGTCCAAAAGAATGTAAAGAATGACAAAGCCTAGAGCCTAAATATCCACCGGCTCCAATAACTAAAACTCTTTTTTTACCAATCATATTTAATCTCAAACAGTTCTTTGTTAAGTGACTCCTGAGGATCATGCTCAATACTAGCTATGTTCAAAATTAAATTTGTACTATTTGAGAGACCCTTAAAAGCAACCCAGAGATTAGGCTGAATTGTTAATCTCTGATAATTATTTTTTGATAATGTTATTGTGAAAAATGATTTGCCGTCGAAGATTACAAACTGAACTTCTCCAATTGCAACAACTAAGTTTAACACCATCTCTTTGTGCATTTTCCAACCCTTTATCTCATTAAATTTTATTTCAGAAAAGTATGCTTCTCCGAATTTAAAGAACCCATCTGAAGAAGATTTTATGGCATGAAAAATGTCACCTTTTAAGTTAGGTATAACTTTAAGTGAAGTTAATTTTACTCCGTCCATTTTATTTTTTTTCTTTTTGCCATTTGCTCATACTCCTCTATTTGCTCAACGGTAATGTCATACATCGATTTTTGATCATTGTAAAAATTATAGTACCATTCACTTGTAAATCTTATAGTATCATCGTAAGCTAGGTTAGCTTGCCACTTGAGATAAATCAAGGCTTTATCACAATTTAACTTAAGTAAGCCTGCTTCTTTAAACGGTATATTTCCAGTAACTTTATAGGCCTGATTAACTGAATCAAAATTCCAATATTTGCTCAAATCAATTAATAACTGTTCTACAGTATGATTTTGTTCAGCTTTAGGGCCAAAATTAAATGCTTCGCCGTCAAAAGATTTTGACATATGCAAATTAGCACCAAGGTCTAAGTATCCACTTAAAGGTTCTAGAACATGCTGCCAAGGTCTAGTGGCCATTGGACTTCTTATTTCAACACTTTTTGATTTCGACCACGCTAACATACAATCAACAACAATTCTGTCTTTTGCCCAATCTCCACCCCCTATTACATTACCTGCCCTACCAATAGCTATTTTGACATTTGAACTTTGGAGTTTAAAAAAAGAATGGTAATATGACTTTATTATCAGTTCTGCCGCGCCTTTACTTCCACTATATATGTCCTTACCGCCCATCTTATCATCTTCTTTATAACCCCAAACTTGTTCAACATTATCATATGCTTTGTCACTCGTGATAATAATCGCGTTGCACTTAAAATTTAATATCCTTAAAGCTTCTAAAATATTTGTTGTTCCCATAACATTGGACGAAATTGTATCAATTGGATCTGAATAGGAAACTGAAACAATAGGTTGTGCAGCTAAATGAAAAATAAATTCAGGCTTTATTGATTTGATAATTCTAATTACACTTTCTAGGTTCCGAATATCTGCCCTGTAATCTTGTTCTTTTTTTAATAATTTCAACTCTTCAAACATAGAAGGACATGTTGGAATCTCATTTGAAATACCAAAAACATCAGCTCCTAGCTTTTTTAACCAAGTTACTAGCCAACTTCCTTTGAAGCCAGTGTGGCCTGTTACAAGCACTTTTTTATTCTTGTACAAATCTTTAAACATAATTTACCATTTTTTCCATTTAGCTTTTTTTTGTTCCCAGAGCATATTTAAGTCATTTTTATCTTTTAAACTATCCATAGGCTGCCAGAAACCACCGTGTTTATATGACATAAGTTCAGAATCTTTAGCAAGTTGAACAAGAGGTTCTTGTTCAAAAACAATAGAGTCAGAGTTTGTGATATAGTCTAAAACTTTTGGTTCACAAACAAAAAAACCGCCGTTTATCCAGTTGCCATCACCTCTAGGTTTTTCTTTAAACTTAACTATTTGATTATTATTTGCAATGTCTAAAGCACCAAACCTGCCTTTTGGCTGTACAGAGGTCATAGTTATGAGTTTGCCATGTGATTTATGAAACTTTACTAAATTGTTAATATCAATATCAGACACTCCATCACCATAAGTAAGCATAAATGGATTATTACCAATAATTGAGGCCGCTCTTTTTATTCTACCTCCAGTCATTGTATTTAAGCCGGTTTCTATTAAAGTAACCTTCCAAGGCTCGCTAGAGTTGTTCAAAATCTTCATGCTATTGCTTTCTAAGTCAATAGTTATATCGCTTTGATGAAGGAAATAATTTGCAAAATATTCTTTGATATAATATCCCTTATAACCAAGTAGAATTACAAAATCATTATATCCATAATATGAATATAATTTCATTATATGCCATAAAATCGGTTTTCCTCCAATTTCAACCATAGGTTTAGGCCTGATATTGGTTTCTTCGCTAAGTCTTGTTCCAAAACCGCCAGCTAAAATAAATACTTTCATAGAAATAAATTTATAGTTAATTAATTAGTAATTGTTGTCATAAAATATGAATTATTGTTCATAGGTTTTTGATATTATATCAGCTAGTTTTTTCCAATTATTTTTTTCTCTGTATGAATTAGCTTCCTTAACTCTTTTTGAACTAGGGATTTTTAAATCTAAGATTTTTTTAGACATAAGTGCCCATTTATCACATAAGTTATGTTCGGATTCTTCAATTTTAAATAGAATCTCACTTTCTTGACAGCTCGTCCCCCATTTATTAAACGCTAAGGTTGGCACTCCAAAAGACAATGATTCAATTAGAGCGGTTGCGTTACTATCATGTAAGCTTGGAAACCAGTGCAAATCAGAATGAATCAGGTAATTTGCAACTTTTTTATGTTCAACAAAACCTAATGATTTAATTCTTTTATTTTTAAATTGATTTTTTATATTGCCTAATAAAATAAGTTCATATTCTGAGAAAAACTCATTTTCAAATACTTTTACTAAAAAATTTAAATTTTTTCTTGGAACATCTTTTCCAACAAAGATTATATATTTTTTGTTGTTATTGGGATGATAAAAACTATTAAAATTAATTTTTCTATTGTCACACCCATTTTCACTTAAAATTAATGGATGGCAATATTTTGATATTGCAAGTTTTATTTCAGGATAGGCTACAAAAACAGAGTTAGCTTTTTTAATTGCACTAATAAATCTTATCGAATAATTTATTTGAAGGTAATTGATTAAAGATTTTATATACTCTTTTACAACAATTTTTATAGAGTAGTTAAGTGATAAAATCTGTAAATTGGCTGTTCCATAGCCACCTAATGGACCAATAATAAATTTTGTGTCGTTTAGTTTCCACAAATATCCAGGTTCTCTAAATCCAATCATATTTAAATGATGTACTACGTCAAAAGGATTTAATATATGAATCTTTTTAATTTTTCTGTAAGCTTTGTATTGCCATAATTGATAAAAAAAGTAAAAAAACCAATTGCCTTGATTCCAACATAAGCGTCTTGCATAATTACCTATAGAAATATAAATAAAATTAATGTTCAACCCTAACTTTTTGCATTCGTCTTCAATTTCTGTTTTAAATTCTATTTCAGTTACCACTGTAATTTCATATTTTTTCTGTAAATACAACTCCTTTATATAGTTCCAACCTACGCCAGTTTCGCTTCCTGAATTTGGTCTCACAGCATAAGCTGAAATCAGAACTTTTATTTTTTGTTTGTTTATCATAGTTAGTATTTAGTCAAAGCAGTATTGAGCAACAGAATTTTTGAAAGAGTAGTTCATAAGATTATAGTTTGATTTAATTTCTTTAGACTTATGAAACATTTTTGTCAATAAATCTAAATATTCTTTTTTATTTTTAGGATTAAAAACAAATCCATTAACGCCATTTTTAATAAAAATTTTTGCACCACAATATTTTGAACATAAAACGGGACACCCATTAATTAGTGCCTCATTGACAACAGCTCCAAAAGGTTCAAACACGCTTGGTAATATTAAAAAATCGGCTAGCTTGTACCAAGACATTAATTCTTCGTCTTCAAAACGACCTGCAAAAATTACTTTTTTCTCAATACCTAATTTTATTGATAAGTCTTTAAGAAAATTATAATCAGGCCCCTGACCAACTAAAATAAGTCTATAACTACTTTCTTTAAAATCTTTTAGTACTTCAAACAAAATGTCGAGACCTTTTGATGGATGAAGCCTACCAACATAAAGGATGTTTTTTTTGTCAGTCAAACTGTTATTGTCAATTAATTTTTTTTTCAATTTTTGGCATTGCTTTTCATTTAATAGTATTGAAGTGGGATTTTGAATATTTGGGCATATTCGGATAACTAATTTTGGAAATTTCGTTTTGTACCAATCTCCAACTTCTTTCGTGTATACTATTATGCCTATTGTTGTGTGTAAAACAAGTTTTCTAGAAATTTTTCTAAACCATTTTACGTTTTTTAATATTTCAATATTATCTGATGTAGTTGCTATGTGTGTAAAATTGAAAACACTTAGTTTACAATAAAAACTTATGAGAAGGCTGGTTATACCGTATTCATTACTAAATATAATATTGGGTTTATGTTTGATAATTAAATTAACAACTCCAAATCGGATTGGCCTTACTCCAATATTAAATCCTCTTTCAAATATTTCAAAATTTACACGCAACTTTTTCCTTAAAATTTCTTGATTAAAGTTTTGTTCAGGAGCATTGTCAAATAAAAAAATTACAGTTAAATCATAATAATTTTTCAACTCGTTTAAAAGATCTATTCTGTATGGAGCAAGATAAGGTAAAAAAAGTAGTGCTTTTTTTTTGTCCTTCATTTTAAATTATTTTTAAAATTTCATTTACAATTAGCTTGGTACTTTTTCCAAAATAAATAGTGTCAACAACATCATTATAATATTTGACCTTTTGAAATGGAGAATAACGTTTAGAAGAGTTTGATGAAATTTGCTTAACAATTTCTTCAACGCTGGATTGAATACATACTCCATTTTTTATAAAATCAAAATAATCAAAGTAATTATTTTTTGTTAAGTCGACATGAAAACATGTAATATTTAGTAATGCAGCTTCTTGATGAATCGAAGAGTTTCCAGCTATTAGCACATCTATCTTTTTGAAAAAATCAAATGATTTTTCAATATTTGGATCGCTAAACTCGTCCCAGTTGAACTTTTTATCATACGGAAATAATGAAGGATGAGGTCGGAAAATGGTTTTTATATTTTTTAATTTATCAAGTTCAGAAAATAATTGTGATAATTTATCATTATTATTATCAATTGCATTAATGGCTATTCCTATTGTTTTAACTGTAGATCCATTGTTAACAAATGAACTGAAGCTATCAAATTTTGGCATACCCACTAATTTAATTTTCGATTTTGAACTTATAGAATATGTATCAATGCTAAACTGACCCTCTAGAAATGCATAATCATAATCAATTATAGGAAATATGCTTGAGGCAGTACAGTGCTGAATATATACCGTCGGGATTTGTTCAAATTTTGCAGCTTTAATAAATGATCTGATATGGGGATGGTTGTCATTTGAGAATATAACAGCACTAGGTCTGTATCTCTTGAAGATCTTACAATATGCATTATAAAATCCAGCATTGTAAAATGGAATTATGAAGTATTTAAAAAAATCAATTTTCATTATTTTGATAAAAAAATAATTTTGGCATAGCAAGTCGTAAAAAAAATTCAATCTTTTTATGTAAATGCGTTTAGCATTTATTTCCTTCTTTAATTTCGAAAATAATAATGGAGAAAAAACAAATGAATTGTTAATTTCTTTTTGAACACTTTCTATCGCATAAAACTGATTATTTGTTAATGAAATAAAAACAACTTTATTTTTGAAAACTTCACAATCATTAATATTATATCTTAGTGAATAATAAACTTCCTTTAGAAGTTTTAACAATATTCTAAAAAGTTTATTTGAAAGCGAAACATCTTTTTCAGCATAGCCAAAATTGTCAGGATATCTTAATAATGGTTTGTGAATATAATTGTATACTAAATACCTGTTAACTAGCCTCATTTTTTTTTATATAAAAACCATTTTTATCGTTTTTAAAAAACCAGTTTTTTTTAATTGCATAATTATACATAATTTTTCTAGCTTTCTTAGGGTCTTTACAAAGTTCAAAATCATATATCTGGTCCTTATTTTTTGAAATATCAATTAACTTATTAATAATCTTCTTAGATAAGCTTTTTGACAGGTAGTTAAACCCTCTTATATCGTTAAGGAAAAAATTGTTTTCTTTTAAGAATTTATAATGATTTAGGTCTCTTTTTTTTACAACTTTTGCAGGGTTTCCAAGTGCAATTGAGTTTTTTGGAATTTCGCCAAAAACTACACTGTTCATTCCAATAATACTTCCCTCCCCAATGTGTGCGCCGGGTGCTAATGACACATTCCTTCCAATCCATACATTATCTTCAACTAATACATTTTTATAAATGTAGGATGTACCATATGGTAAAGCGTTGCACTTATTTGAAATATCATGGTTTATAGTTAAAATGGTACATCCAGAAGCAATAATTACATTTGATCCTATAGAAATATTACCACCATGAAACATTGCGTGAGAAACAATAGTTGAGTTATCTCCAATACTTACATTACCAAGAAATTTGCATTTTCTTCCAATATTCACCCTTCTACCCAGGCTTAAATTTTTACTCATAAAAATAACTTTTTTGAGAGCTAAATAATTAACAAACCAGTAATAGTTCTTTTTTAATTTTTTAACCATGGCATTTTGTGAAATTTATTACCGAAATAAAATGCCAAAATATAGGCTACTAATTGTGAGCAAATTAGCGCAAAAACAACTCCCAATATTTCATAGCTACCTATCAGTAGATGTATTAATAATACATTTGTAGCACTACTTAGAAAAGTTAAAAGAGTTATGTATATCATTTTTTTTTCATAAAAAATGTAAGCTACATGAATTTTGTAGAAGCCATTAAATACTGAGGCCATTACTAGTAAAGGTACAAAAATTCTAAATTCAGTAAAATTACTTCCAAAAATCAGGTCCAAACCGTAATAACCTACTGCGGAAATTATCACACCAAATGTTAGCAAAGTAATATAATAGTAATATGAATATCTTACAATTTTATAATCAAGCCGATGCTCTTTATTTTTTAACGAATCAAATAACTTTGGAACATATGCTTTATCAAATGATTCTTGAACCAAACTCATTGCTGATTGAAAAGTAGAGGCAATACCAAATCCTCCAGTGCTTATTACGTTCATGTTGTCTGCAATTGCAACTCTAGAGTAGGAAGAGCCAAACCAAATAGTAATTTGGTTTAAAGCTAATGGATATGATTCTTTAAGTACTTTCTTATATCCTGTAAACTTAATTGAGAGGCTGAAAAGATTGTCTTTTATTAAACTTATTATGCTAAAAATTGAAACTATTAAATGTGACAATCCGTAGGCCAAGATTATATATGTCCAGTTTGCTTCAACGCATATTATTAAAAACAATGATATTCCATGCTTTAATGAGGTTAGTAATATTATTAATTTAGAATATTTCAAAGCTTGTTTACTTGCCCTATAAATATTAAGTCTAAGTGAAATGAAATAGTAAGGAAGAACAGTCAGTATTATGAAAATCAAAATTTTGGGATCTATTTTTAAGACATCTGCAGTAAATGAAGAGATTAGAAGACAGATTGAAAAAAATATAGCGAACCAGATAATGTATAAAATTGAAGAAAGTGTCAAGTACTCTGTATATTTGTTTTTTTCAAGTTTAAAGTAATTTACTACTGCTAAGCTATCCAAGCCTAATTTAGACAATGGTAAGGCTATTGAATATATAGCTATAAATAATATGTAATAACCGGTGTCTTCAGCACTAAATAATCTAGTGAAAATTGGCAATATGAAAAAAGGTATTGCTTTCTCAATTACAGAATAAAACGAGTATGTACCAACATCTCTAAAACTTTGGTTTTTTAGTAACCCTTTGGCCTTACTTTTTATTGAAATAAAACTCATTAAAATGATAAAATGGGTAAAATATAAAAATTGTAAAAACAAAAGAAGGGAAGCCATGAACGGTTTGACTTATAGATAAGAAACTTTGCCCGGTGAAAGAAGCAATCAAATAAAAAATTAATCCAACCAATAAACAGCTAAAAAATAGTTTGACAGGTTTATAAATGCTTAGTTTTATATTTTTTCTGCATATGTATATGGAAAACAATGTAATAAAAACAAATAATACAAATACTAAAATTCCTCTTTCAAACATCAAATTAATATACAAATTATGAGCATTACCATACTTTTTAAATATCAAAAAGTAGTTTGATATTCCACAGCCCCTGTAATTATTTTCTCTAAATTCTTCAATAGTCTCGTTCCAAAGAATTAATCGCTCATCATTAGTAGCCGAATCTATAACTGTGCTTCCTTTTGTAGTAAATCTTTCTGAAATAAAGTTTGAAAAGCTTGTTTCATTAAAGTATGTGAAAGCAGTTAAACTAATGGATAGTAAGAAAGTTAAACCAAATACCTGTTTTCTACTTATTTTTTTTGCAGTAAAACTATAAATAATAAACAATCCAATTATTAAATATCCTGTTCTAGATCCTGAGGTCAGAAAAACAAAGATTAGAAGTATTTTAACTACATTAAAAAGCTTCTTTAGATTTTTATTACTTAAATATTTCAAGTTAAATAAAAAAAGTGGGAGGAAAAAACTTAGATAATTTGTAGCAGAATTCCCTCTCAAATTTCCAAATTCGACGGCTCCATACCCGATAAGAAAGCTTTCACTAACACCTCTAGAGATGTTAAATATTATTGATAAATATTTGACCCCTAAATTAAAAGAGATTAATATGCAAAAAAATAATATCAAAAAATTCAGCGAATTATGAATAATTAATTTATTGTTGAATAACCTAGCAAATAATATGGGATTTAATATTGCAATTACAAATGCATTTAATGATCTATCAAAATTGATAGAATTTAAAACTGACAGAAAATTAAAAATTATCCATAAAAAAATTAAAACTCTAAATCTATTAAAGACACCTGTTTTTGATTTTATTGTTTTAAAAATATTAGTAGCGAATAACAATATCAAAGTATTTACATATTCAAACATTACTCTATCAAATGAAACACTTCTGTAACCCTCAAATGTTTTATATTCAGGAAAAATAACATATTGCATTAACGGTGAATAAGAAAATAGTATTCCAAATAGAATTAAAAACTTTTTTAAGTTTCTTCTTACTAACTGATCAATTATTAAAACTAATAGCACAGAATAAACAATAATGAATATACTGTTCATTTAATTTGCCTTTGATTTTTAATTAGAATCATACTATTTAATTTGATATAAAATATGTTTAAATGCTAATTATAATTAGCTATCTTATTATAAATTTTCAGCATTTTATTTTGTTCTGCCATTGAACACATACCATTAAAATTATTTTTCAGAAACTTTTCAGTTTGTAAATATAGTCCTGGCTTATATTTATCATCTAAGTCATAATCAATATCATCCACATAAGATTCTATTATTGACCCCTTCTTTTGTATTTGTAATTTCTCAATTGGTCTTAAAATTAGCTTATGTTTTTTTGTTAAAATCTCAATGCTCCATCTGCCAGCGCTTGCCCAATTTGCAGAATAGTTAAACAGTGCTCCGTTCAAACTTATACCAGCACCACAAAAAATTGAAGCCGAAGGGTGCCAATCTAAATTACCACTTGTAAAAGACGAAAGCTCTTTAGGTGGACCGCAAATATTAAAAGCAAGATCTACCACATGCGTTGAATTCGAAAGAAACCACTTTTCTTTAACCCCAGGCCCTTTAAATAAAGAACTTATTATATGACCCCATTCAGTAAATTCAAAATTAAATGAAGTCACACCACCATCTTTGGTAATAATTTTTTTGGCGTGAATAACTGAAGCATAAAACCTTCTGTTGTAAGCTACATACAAATTCGCATTTTTAGTACTCGAAAGTTGAACAAGTTTTTCATATTCATGATTGGATAAAGCTCCAGGTTTTTCAACTAAAATATTTTTGACACCATATTCCAATAGTTGTTTTGTGGTATTAAATAAATGTTCTACAGGCACTGCTACTATGGCATGTGAGCAAATGGTAGGCTTTGCTTCCAAGTATAATGTTAAACCACCAGCCATTACATTGTGCCCTGTTTTTTTTTCAAAACTTTTTGCAGATTCTTTTCCTCTTCCAATAACATTAGTGGACACCTTTAGAGCGTCTAAGACTTTTATATAATCTTGTGCCATTGGTCCTGCGCCTATAATCCATACTTTTATCATACTAATAATATTTTGAGTTAAGTTATTGGTAATTTAGAGCAATTTGTTCTTTCATTTAAATTCCATTTATCCAAAAAGGATTTAATAAATTTTTTATGCGTTTGTGAAGCATGTTCAAGTGAAGGCAAGTCACACGTGCCTGAACTTATTAGTTGTTCAATCAATTTTCCTGTTAATTGACTTTGATATTCCATGTTGAAATCTTCCTGCTCCATTTCAAAGGAGTTTTCCTTTATTAATTTGTATACTTTTGGAGAGACTGACTCTTGTATAAATAATCTAATCTTTTCACTCATAATAGTTATTGATGGAGGAACTAATTCATTACTATTTGTAGAGGTAATAGAAAAAATATGTTTGTTGTCTAGAGTCCCAGTTATTGTTCCGGTAAATTCAATATAACCTTCTCTCTTACTTTTGATAGCCTTATTATCAACAAAGTCAGTATTTATTGTTGTTAAAGTACTTGAGGTTAAAAATTCAAAAAGGTCAATAAAATGAAGGCCATTACATCCTAAGCCCCAAGCGCTGCCAACTAATTGAAAAAAAAATGTCTCATTAGATCTAAAATAGTTCTTCATTAATTGGTAATTTTTATACATCCTTCTAGGGTGATTTACCCAGCATTTAATTTTTTTTGTTCTGATTAACTTTAAAGCTAATTCATAATGC
>MDTG01269457.1_pt1 | contig 18509 bp, 15 predicted proteins | sample 811421 | NCBI WGS metagenome assembly MDTG01 (sample SAMN05326645, study PRJNA326480) | marine metagenome | isolation source: seawater | place: Pacific Ocean: South East | collected 2011
CATACGTAGGTCGCGCATTGTGCGCGACATCAGATATCGCCCGTGCGCCAAAGGCGCACGTTACGCCGGTGGTCGGTACGGCCGTCATACGTAGGTCGCGCATTGTGCGCGACATCAGATACCGCGCGTGCGCCCAAGGCGCACGTTACGCGGGTGGTCGGTACGGCCGTCATACGTAGGTCGCGCATTGTGCGCGACATCAGATATCGCCCCGTGCGCCAGAGGCGCACGTTACGTCGGTGGTTGATATCACCCGTGCGCCAAAGGCGCACGTTACGCGACCGATCCAATGAGCAGATGATGCCGTAGGTATAGGTGAATGGAATTTAAAGGAAGGAGGAATAATGAGCAATACTGAGAATGCAAAAGTCGCTGGATTTACTGCTCCGGGTTTGAAAGAGGATGCTGCTCAAAAGGCCATCGCTCTGCTCGATGACCGCTTAGTTGCGCTTATCGACCTTCAGCTTACTTTAAAGCATGTTCATTGGAACGTGGTGGGTCCAAATTTCATCGGTGTGCATGAGATGCTTGATCCGCAGGTTGATGCGGTACGTGAAATGACAGACACCATTGCAGAGCGAATCGCGACCTTAGGCGGTGTGCCAGAAGGAACGCCAGAAGCGGTTGTGAGAAAGCGCTCATGGAAAGATTATTCGATCGGTAAGGGCTTAGTTGCTGAGCATTTATCTGAGCTTGATAAAGTCTACATTGGCGTCAACGGTGACCATCGGAAAGCCATCGATGAGTTGAGCGAGGTTGATCCGGTATCGGAAGATATGCTGACAGGTCAGTTGGGTGATTTAGAACAGTTCCAGTGGTTTGTTCGCGCTCACATTGAATCGTCTTCGGGCGAGTTGAAGCGGTAAGGTAGCGTGCGCATTTTGCGCACGGGGCAATCCGCGTGTCGCGCCAAAGGCTCGACGTACGTCGACGGGCGGCGCGACCTACCCGTAATATTGAACGCCGATTTCGATGCGTTTGCGGTCGTTTTTTACTCGCCAGCGGTTAGTATCGCGAAGTGAATAAATGCAGCCGCAGTACTCTTGCTGGTAAAAGCGTTCGCGCTTTGCCAGCTCTACCATCCGACTCGAGCCACCTTGCTTGCGCCAATTGAAAGTCCAGTAGGTAACATCATCATAGCGGGCTGCCGCGCGTTCGCCGCAATCATTAATTTGCTGCATATTTTTCCAACGTGAGATACCTAAGCAACTGGTGATCACGTCAAAACCATGCTCATGAGCATACAGGGCGGTGCGTTCAAACCGCATATCAAAGCAGACAGTGCAACGCTCTCCACGCTCGGGTTCCCACTCCAATCCACGCACACGCTCGAACCAGTTTTGGCTATCATAGTCGGCGTCGATAAACGGGATGCCCAATTTTTCGGCGAAGCGGATGTTTTCTTCTTTACGAATCAAATATTCTTTTTCGGGATGAATATTCGGGTTGTAAAAGAAGATCGTGATGTCGATGCCGGCATCAACCATGCGCTGCATGACGTCTCCAGCGCACGGGGCGCAGCAAGAGTGCAGTAGTACTTTATTGGATTCGGTGGGCGCTTCGAGCACGATACTTTGTTGCTTGGCCATGGTGGGCATCCGTTGTTTTGAGCAGATGCCCAGTATTGTGCATTTTTTTGGGAAAAAAGAAAGCATGGCTGTCGCGCCAAAGGCGCGACTTACGTCGGGCGTTGATGAGATGCATGGTTGTCGCGCCAAAGGCGCGACTTACGTCGGGCGTTGACGAGATGCATGGTTGTCGCGCCAAAGGCGCGACTTACGTCGGGCGTTGATGAGATGTATGGGCTGTCGCGCCAAAGGCGCGACCTACAGTTCGGCCTCGAGTTCTTTCATGGCTTTTTGGGCGCGGAACTCTTCGTAGAGTGCTTCTTTTGATTGCGGATCGATGGTGCGTTTTGAGGCGTCAATAATCGCATCAAAGGTGTCGCGGGTTTCGTCCAAAACAACCAAAGCACATAGATATTTTTTGCCATCAATCCGTGCCATTGCCATCTCTTCTGGCGTACTGCCCACTAATGTTTCGCTCGCCACCTGCTTAGACACTTGCTCAAACGTAGCGCCTACCGAGCTGCCGCCCTCGGCCTGTACTTTGCGGTTGTAGAGTTTATCCAACACGCTTGCTTTAACTTGGATCTGTTGCGTCAGGTCGGCGCGTGCTGCTGCAATCGCTTGCGGTTTATCGACCGCCATATTACCTGACCAATCGACGCACGATGAAGCCGCCAAGCCCTTGTCTGATTTCGGATTAAATACCCAGCTGGGCGCGGTATCGTTTGGGTTGCCAGTTACTTTTTGCATATCGCTATTCGTTTGCTGCTGTGCTTGTTGTTGCATTTGCTGTGCAGTGGGCTGTTGCGGCTGTGACGAGCAGGCGGTCAATAGCGCTGATAAGCTAAGTACGAGTAAAGTTTTTTTCATTAGAACGTTTCCATCATTTGTTGGTAATTAGTTTGGCGCTGCGTAATTTTGCGCAGGTAGTTTTTCGTTTCTTGTGCGGGTAAATAAGTCATTAAATGTTGGTAAGCCTGCTCGCGGCTCATTTTATTTGCTGCTGCACTGGCTTGGGCTAGCGAGTAGTCGTTGCCAAAGGTACGGGCTACGTTACCTGGCCCGGTGTTGTAAGCTGCAATTGATAAAAGCTCACGTACTTCATTGTTGCGAACCGTTTTAAAATAGCGGCGATTAAGCAGGTAATAGTAGACACTACCCGCCTGAATATTATTAGCGGGGTCGAACAAGTAGGCGGGGCTAAATAGCTGTTGCTCACCGTATAAAAAATCACTGATATCTTTGCCCGCGGACGTTGGCACAATTTGCATCAAGCCAAAGGCCGGAATATGCGATCGTGCCATTGGGTTAAAACTGGACTCTGTGTGGATGATCGCCAGTATCAAAGCGGGTGATAAGCCATGTTTTTGTGCGTAAACCTCAACCGTTGGTAACACGCGCTTGATACGTGCCTGTTGACTGTTAGGCGGTAACTTAACAGTTATTTTACTGGTCTTGGCTGTCGCTTCTTGAGTGGTTTCGGCGGTGCTATCAACGCTTGGCTGAGCGTCTAGAATGGGCGTATTGTCCTCAACTTCTATTGTTTGTTGCACCGCCTGCGGTAACTGCTTGATAACAGGATCTGATTTTAATGCGTTAGTTACAGTGGTCGTGCTGAGTTGGTTAAGTCGCTGTTGTAGTCTTTGCTTAAGCTGTGCCTTAGTCAAACGACCTTGCACTTCTACGGTGACGGTGTTGCGCTCATAGTCAACGACGGTGCGCTCTGAGGCATCCTCACTGTATTGAATAAAGCGTTTTTTGTCGGTGAGCTGTGGTTCTTCCCACACCTGTGCCAATTGTTTTTTGTAAGCAGACTCCGCTTCGCGCCATTGTTTGGCAAACTGTTCAAACGCCTGCCAATGCTCACGCTCAAACTGCTCAAATTCGGCTCGCTGTTGTGCAGCGAACTGCGCGAATGCTTCGTCTTCAGTGTTTGCATCTTGTGCCAATGCGGAAAATGCAAAACTACTAAGGATTAAAGTAGCTGTCCAAGTCAAAGGCCTTTTCGGCATCTTGCTTTTCCTTCTGTTGCTCGGCTTGTAAGCGCAAACGCTGACAGTCGATACTTTTACATGTGGATGTGATAGCTATGGTTTGTGCGTAATCTTGTTGCTTAAAATACAGTTGTGCGGCGGATTGCTTGGCGACATCAAGCGTGAGTTGGTCAGCCTGTAAGTTTTGTTGTAAATAGGCAAATTGACGTGGCTCAGGCGCGAGGTGCGCGATAAGGGTCACCGCGTCGGCACTACTATAGGGCTCACTTAAACTCACTTGCAGCAGTTGTTTTAATTGTGCTTGCTCTAGCTCGCCGCGCATTTGCCAAGCTGCGCGTACAGCTAGCGCTGCAAGATTAAGTGACTTATTTTCGATGACGACTTCGCCACTGCAGTGCTGCCAGCCGTCTGCCGTCCAGAGCTTTTCGTTATCGATGCGACCCGCAAAAAAGCTGACGCTGTCGGTAATCTCAAATCCGAGTGTATCGCTCAGTTCTGTTCTTAATGCCAACCGTTGCGGTTTGCTCAACAGTAAACGACACGCTTTCTGATCGACTTGTGCCGGTAGGTCAGACTCCGCCCTAACAGCGACACCTTGTTCAGTCGTTTGCTGCTGATAACGGTTCAGCAAAGTGAGCTCATTCGCAGTCACGGATGAGCTGCCCAAGGCAACCCATCCGCAGAACGCAAACAGTGTAGTTTTAACGAAGCAACTCGCCATTATAAGTTATCGTCCTCAGATACCTTGCCTGACGCGCCCTGTGGGTTGGCTGCTTTGTCATTGTCACCGCCGTAGATGTTAATTGCGCGACCCGAACTGTCTTTTTGAGCGCTACCGCGACCCTGCATTTCACGTTGCGCCTCTTTCGCGATAGCTTCGAACGTGGGCGAGTGAACGGCTACGGTATATTGCCAATGACCATCCGCGCTAACAAAGTTACGGGTTTGTACACCAGCAGGTAATGTTCCGCTTGCGATTGCTTGATACTCATCACTTGCTTTAAGTTGATTCATGAACTGAGTGCGATCATTATCTAACTTTTTCACTCTTGTTGGATCTTGTAGATTGGGATCGGTGTACTCAAACTGTTGGGTGCTCTCTAACTGTTCTTCGTTAAAGCCGCCTTGCCAATATACTTCCTCACCTTTCATGGTGCCCAATAATGCTGCTCGCGCACGTGTTTCTGACTGACGTTTAGCGACATCTTTCAGACGTTTTGCGACACGAGGATTATCGTTATCACGGACAATCGCTGAGCCATACCCCATTAGAATGACTTCGCCTGTATCGGCATGAGTGAGGATCTTAGCGCCCATCGGTGGTAATACACCGGTGTTAATATCAGTAACGATTTGTTTGAAAAGCGCGTTAGGATCGCTGGTAACAATCGCTGCGCCGGCATTTTCACGCACTTGAGAGCGCGTTTTAGGTGTTGAGATTAGGCTAATCCGTACTTGATTACTATCCACGTCGTCGTAAACGTCGTAGGTTACATAGCCGGCGAGCGAACCGTTGACTGATTCAATGCAGCGCTCTTTCATACCTGAGGTTTCGTTAGCCACTGAATCGGTGCCCGTATCGATGGTATCGATCGTCAGTTCAGCGAGGTTGTTACAGGTCACATCAACACCTTTGCCGTTTGAAACCAACTGACGTTTGGCGATGAGTGCAGCTTGGTTGTATGCCGCGCGCTTCGATAGCAAGGTGGCGTTCATGTTGTCGTAAGTTTGGTAGAACGCGCTACCTATCGACAAAATGCCTGTGCCACTGCCGACTTGAATTAAGCGAATGCCGTCTTCGCTGTTATCAACCAGTTGTTGGTGCGCAACAGCGACTGCTTCCTTTTCATTATTACCGACGACGATATTGCCCTCAGTGACTGTGGATGTACTCTCTACTTCTTGCCCAGGGCGAGCAGGGGTCATATCGGTTAAATCAAAATCTTGTGCTTGGGCGGCGCCGCTGATGCCTGCAATAATTGCTAGGCCAAGTAAGGTGCGTTTCATATTCTGTCCTTTATGGTCTTACTAGTTAAATCGAATGGTAAATTCATTGGCGATAACCGCCTTCGGTAATTCAGCGGCTGTAATAGGCTGCAAAGATTGTTGTAGCGCAGCAACCAGGTCGCCGGTTTTGCCACTAAAGCGCAGTTGGGCTTTATAAAATTTGCCGTCGTTAGATATGCTGACATCTTGTGCGCCACCTAGCGTAGAAATGACGCCTGACAGGCGTTCGGGTTTAGCGAGATAGCGGCTGTTGATATACACATCATGTACGAGCCCACCTTCTTGTACGACACGCATGAACGCATCGCCTAGCTGTTGGCGTAACGCTTTTTGTTGAGCATCCAGTGACAGGTGCACGTCAATTAAGTCGTATAGAGCGTCTTGGGCGTTGGGCAATGCGATCAGTGTGGGATCGTTTTGCCATTCGCCGTAGATGTTGCCTGCCTGATCCGTGACTTCAACATGCAAATAGAGGCGCGCCGTACCGTCGCGTTCTATCATGCGAGGTTTAGCATTAAGGATAAGGTTGGCATTTTCGCTGAGTTCAACGCCTTGACTTGAGAGCCAACGTTTTAACTCACTATCAAGTGGGGCCGGTGCATTGACGGCGACACGTGGCGAGCCAATTTGTTGCATGATGTGTGACGTAGCGATTTCAAGCTTTTGCTTTTCAACATCGGCACGCAGTGTGACCTGTACCCCCTCATCGGCAATAGCTTTTGAGTCTATTAATTGCCATTGCTTAACCACGCCTGAGGATTTGGTTTGCAACTGGCGAGCCACAAAGTCGTTCATCGCAAAGTTGTCGCTGGTGTCATTGGTATGACTCACGGTATTGGAGTATTGCGTGCGTTGCTCGGTAAGCCATACGCCGACGACTTGAGAAATAGCACGACGCAAGGCATCGAGCTCGGCCGCTTCGCGCGCACTCATGCCTTGTTGGCTATCAGGCCAACCTTCACCAACGACCGTGACCGATACGATGGTTTGCGCATCATCCCAGCTACCTTCGTCAGTCGTTGCTGTGCCGAGTGTTTGTTTAACGACACTGACCGTTACACACGTATCTGTACCTTCCAGGCGGGGCTTTGATGTGTTGGTTTTTAGGCCGCGCAGGTCGTAGCCCGTTTGCGCCATATCACTGAGTTGTTGTAACCACGTGGTGCTGGCGGTGTCCATTTCCTCATAGGTATCGGCGATACTCAGTACTTTGCCCGATTGCAGTGCCCGTGCGATGTCTGCTAGTGCTTCAGTTTTTGCTTGTTCGATAGCGCTGGCGCCGCGCCCATAAGCGCAGCGATCTGCTTGAATCTCACCGCTTAATAAGATGTTTAGATCTTGTGCTAGGGCGCTCGTCGAAGTTAGCCCCAGCATGACAGAGAGCAGCGCAGGTTTAACTCCAAACGCTTTTATCATGTACGGTTCTCCAAGAAATTAGCGGGGGTACCGACCGATACAGCAAAAATCTTAGCGCTATTGGTTGGACGGTATATGCCTGCTTGCGCCTGTGCTGAGATAGTGTCCGCTAATGATGAATCTTTCCACAGCGTCATTTCACCCATGGCGCTATTGCGCGATGGGTTCACATTCGCCACTCCGATAGGTTCGACAAAACCTGCGCTGTATTGGAAAATAATCATGGTTTCATTCGGTAAAACGCCCGCGTTCTGACCGCGGTCAAGGCTGATTTGGTTACCTTTAATGCCTAACACCTGTGCAGTCGCGGGCATTTCCGACAGCATGCGTGTAAGTAAGATATCAATACCACGCGATGCCATATCGTTGATCACGGCGTTGACATGGGCACTATCAAAGTAGCGGTAACCACTCACATAACGGTTGTTGGCCATGACGTATTTCAGCTCGCTGCGATCACGCACATCTTCGGATTTGACTCGGATTTTGCCGAGGTTAGGGTATGACAACATCTCACGGGTATAGGGGTCGATGGTCGCGGCAGTCAGCTCTAAGGTGTAGTCCATCCAGCCTGTGATACTGCCTTCGTTTTTAACGGTACGCAGTGTATCGAGCTTAACGACATAATCGGGTTGTAAGATACGACGATTGGCAGCGGTCCTTGCCACAGTGCTGGCGCCTTGTTGCTCGAGTTGTAGCTGCTTTTCTTCTGCGATGACACTGTCATCGCGGGTAACGATGCGGAAGCGGTTAATCCCCGCAAATTGGTTTTCCAGCATTTTCAGTAACTGGCTATCGTCGTACTGGCGCAGCGCGTCGACGCCTTGACCCTCACCACCGACGTCGGTACCGCTAAAGTACATACGCACGATAGGCTTTTTAAGTGGGCAACTATCGTTTTCATTGTTTCGATCGAAGCTGCAGTTTGCCAGCCCCTGCGTATCAAAGTAAGCAGGGACTTTGATGTCTTTATCTTCAAAGCGATAGGCACTCTTAGCTATGACTGCGTTAGAGGCGCGATTGCTCACTTGACCTGACTGTGTCTGCTGCGCCGGTTGAGTGGTTTGGCAGGCCGATAGTACGGCGGCGGCAGCCAGTGATAAAGCGATTTTAAAGGTGTTCTTCATGGTTATTCCTATTCTGAGCTAGCGTCAAACAGCCAATTTGAAACAGGCTGTTCGACTTTTGATTTAAGTTGGTTCTTTGCATCCGCGGCCGCCGCATCTGGCGTTGGGCCTTTGCCAATCACTTCGATCACTTGCTGGTGCAATTGCCGAAACGGAGAACTCGGCTCGGTCACCGATGCGATGAGTTGCTGGCGGTGCAAATAAAGGCTGCCCTGAGCGCGTTGTTGCGACTTTTGTTCCAGTTGCAACCATAGGTTAGGCTCACTATGCGTCGGTGTGTGCCGTTGAATGACGCCAACCAACGCGTTTAAGTTGCGACTGGCAACAATACGGAGTCCGAGAGATTGTTCCGCTTGAGTCAACAAGCTCAACTGATTCTTGAAGGGGTTATTCGATTGTGTCGGATCAATCTGTTCAAGTGCGAGCGCGTATGCATTAGCCGTTTTTAATGGTTCTTTATACCGTAGACTCCAAAGCAATTGCTGCGATGCATTGGCGTCTGAAGGAAAACGCAACGAACGATATTGCGCAATTTGGTTTTGTAAGAACTTACTAACGGCCTGTTTGCTCACAGCCACTTTTACGCTGATTGAGCCATCGGCATGGCGATAGCTTTGCTCGGGACTGATATCGTTAAACTGTAAAGGAACCGACTGTCCGGCCACGTTAAGTGTAAAACGGGTTTGGGTTTGTGTGGACTGTCCGGTTGACTGTTTCTCGTAGCGACTCAGCGATTCACTACGAATGGACATCGCGACTTGCTCTGCAATAGCCGCTAAAGCGGCTTGCATCGCTTGTGCTTGTGTCTCGGCTGTTGCGACCGCGCGATAATTTTGATTATCAGAGTGGGGCAGTTCATTGACCCATTGCGGTTGCTCTTGCGCGTGAACCGACGGATTGAGCGCTAGCAGTGAAACGACCGCTAGCGCTGGCGCAGAGAAACGCACGCCTAGCCTTTTGCTTCGAGTTCTGCTTGCAAACCATCGATGGCTTCGATGGTCTCTTGTTCAAGAGAAATCAATTCATTGGCATCGGATGCGAGACTGAGCTGATCTTTGGCGCGTAGCAATGCAAGTGCAACATCGTTGTCTGCAGTGCGCTCCTCATCGGCCATCATCATACCGCCCAACCAATTAGCGGCTGTAGCTTTGGCAATTTCTCCGCTGTATTGGGTTGTCAGATAACCTAACTTAATAAGCTGCGCGGCGAGCTCAATACCGAGCTGCGTATTTTGTTCGGAAACTTCATCAATCGCTGCTTGATAGGCGGTGATTTTGGGACCGATTTTTTCGTCTTCGGTGGTCGCTCCGGCATCGAATTCGAGGATGGCGGCTTGCAACTGTTCTGGTGTTTTACCTTGATGAGCAAAAAGGAAAGCTTGCACATCGGCATGATTTTCCGCTTGCGTACGGTATTCATCCATGACGCTGTATTGACGCTCTAAAATTGACGCGCAAATATTTAACACCTCATCGACGCCTGGGCTGATTTCGACACGATTAAAGCCAACTTCTTCAATGTTTGTAGATAAAGCAGCAATGGCATCAACTCGGTTCATAGTTGCGGCTTGTTCGTTACCAGAACCGTTAGACATACAACCAGAAGTAGCAAGAATTGCGGCGAGCGTAGGCGCCAAGATCCATTTGTTCATTGTTCATCCCTCGGGGTTATTGAAACGAGCTATAGGTATTTATTAACAAGTTGTTATTTGAGTTTTTGCTAATGTAAATATTCCGTTAAGATTGTTCAATAGTTTTTTTTGATTTTTGTAGTGGTGGGGGGAATATTTTGTGGCAGGGAGTCGTGCAGAACTTGGTTTTCATTTTTTTCTTTCCCTTTGACCTAATTGCTTTGTGAACCAGGCTTGTGTGGTAGCAGACGTGATCTCACCTATTTTATTGAGGAGCTGCTCGGTTTCGGTTACGTCATTGGCAGTATACCACGCGAGTAACTGAGCAAATTTTTTATTGCCTATCCGGTTTGCTAATTGTGTCAGGCGCAGCGGACCTAAGCCATAATTAACCCGATGTGATGCACGCTCGGGGGTATTGGCACGCCATACAAAACCAACACCTTTTGCAAGTTGTTGCCAGCGCTCAGCGACCTGTTGATAGGCCTGCTCGCCAAAGCGGCGTTTGAGTTGTTGTGCCGAGATGTACTCAGCAAAGGATTCCATCATCCAATAGTCGTGAGACATCGCATTGGCAAAGGGTGTCCAATGATGTGCTAACTCATGACAAACATACTGATAGTCAGCCTGGCGGGTTGAGAGGCTCGCTTTGCTCATTGAAATATAATGACCCCGAGCAAAACTCGGACCGTTGCGCTCTAAAACGATCAGGTGTGCTCGAGCAAGTTGATTATCCGAACTCATATTCGCGTTAAGCGCAGTCAGGCACTGACTACCATCATCGGCTAAGCGTTGTGCTTTGGTTGATGTGATGTCCTGATAAATCACTTCTACGTTGTTAACGGTTTTTATTTGGGGCGCTCGTTGAGCAAATAATACGACGTCGATTGCGGGCATATCGTTAATGACTAAGCGGCTATCCGCTGTAAGCCTTTGCTGGTGACCTGGGCTAAAAAGCGCCCAGTCTGTAGGCACTGTAAGTTGAACTTTTCCCGTCATTTTGGTCGCGAAGTCAGCGACAAAAGGATGCCATGCGGAATCGATACTGAGGTGAGCGCCTTGCTTGTTGATGTAGTTACCATGGCCTGCAGTTTCATCGATGAAGCCGGCGTACTTTAAATTTACGCTATAGGAAGGTTGTTGGGTGTATTTGAAGTTGAGTGTAATGAGATTCCATGGCGGGACACGAGTTGATGTCTCAATCGCATATGACTTCAACTGAGTGCCCGATATATGAGATATCGATTGTTGCTGGCTGAGTAGCAGCGTCAGTTGCTGGTTTTGGAGCAGTGAAGTCGGGATGATTAAAGTTACATCGGCACTGATGCCTGCTTCATCCGGCTTAAACGTTATCTTGCTGTCATATTGTACATAACGATTTGCTGGCTGAGCGCTAGCGCTTGAGAGCGTCCCAAGTAGCAGGGCAAAGAGTACAACATAAAAATGCTTCTTCACTTTATTCTCCAATGAACTGACCAACAAAATCGGTATACCGTGTCTTGTTAATTAAAGATTAAAATGTAGAATAACAATAAAACAACAAGCTGGATAGATAGTGGATATACCTCAAGATCAATCGTTGTGGGTTAAACATCGTTGGCTATTAATAATAGTCGTGTTATTTGGCGTGCTCGCTGCTACGGCGATTGCGATGTCGGACATGTTGATGCCAAGTCGCCAGCAATCTTCCGATGTAACTGTTGCAAAGGTTAAGACGCAACCTTTTAGTAAAGTCATTTCAGCCTATGGTGAACTGCGACCGCAACAGCAACGCACATTGATTGGTCGCTCGGCGGGTACTGTGATGGAGATTCGCAAGCGTCCTGGAGAACAGGTGAATGCTGATTCTATTGTACTGGTATTGTCAAACCCAGAGGTGGATAGTGCGGTGCAAAAAGCACAGCTTGATTTACAAAAGGCTGAAGCAGAACTTGCCGCGTTGCGTTCGGATTTATTAGACCAGCGTTTATCTTTAGATAATGAGCGGCGTCTACTTGAGGCTGAGATCTCGACTAAGCGCGCGGAGCTCGAAGCACAAGAAGAGCTTGCCCGAAACGCCATCGTATCTAAGTTAGATTTGCGTAAGGCGCAAATGCAGTTACGGCAACTCGAAATAAAACTGGAATTAGCCACTAAACGAGTTGAGAGCGCAGAGACTGCCTTGGCAGCGAAACTCTCGTCTGGCGAGTTACAAGTCCAACAAGCACGTTATTTATTAGAGATTAGTCGTGAAAAGCAAGATGCACTCAACGTGCGTGCGGGTATGCAAGGCGTATTGGAAAGTCAGGAGAGTAGTCTTGCTTTGGGTCAGTGGATTGCCCAAGGAACCTCGCTGGGGATTGTTTCGAGTAACGATAGTTTATTTGCGGAACTTAATGTAAACGCTGCAGATGCATCGAGCGTGCAGTTGGGTATGCCGGTGACGCTGAGTGTGCGTGGACACCGAGTCACTGGTGAGGTCATGCGTGTGGCGCCCAATGCGAGCCAAAATCAGGTTCAAGTGGATGTTGCGTTACAAAATGAGCTTCCCAAAGTAGCGCGTAGCAATATTGATGTGCGTGGCGATATTGCTATTGTTCGACGTGATAACGCCCATGTGCTTCCTCGCCCTGCGCACTACCGGGAAGGAGATCCGTTGATGCTTTATCAGCACCAACAGGGAGACCAATACAGTGTGGTTGAGGTGCCCGTTTTAGAGGCTTCCAAAGACTATATTCAACTCGCCGACAGCGTCGCTGTGGGTACCGAATTTGTGCTCAGCGATCCAGCCAACTGGGAGCGCGCGTCGATAATTCAACTGTAGCTCGCTTTGGGCACGACATCAGGTGTGTCGCGTGCGCCTAAGGCGCACGCTCCTGCGGAATCGAATACCTATGACCCCATTTCTGATAAAATACACGCTAAGGCAATGGCGTTTGCACCTGATGCAAAGTGCGGTGTTAATAACCGGGTTTAGCTTATGCTGCGCTTTTCTCATCGGTTTGACTGCGACCGCACCCACTTTATTCGCTGACCGTGAGCCATGGATGCCCGATGAGCCGAATTTAGTAACCCTCGGTTTAGAAACTCAGACGCAAACGTTTAAACCGATGACGTCTGAACAGCTCGCGTTATTTGAGCACTCACCGGCAATTGAGAAATTGATGCACATTTCTACCGGTGTTCACCATGTAATGGTGAGCCCGGAGGGTGAACGCTTTGACTCACCTCGGTTATTATTTGTCTCGCGTAATTTCATCGACACCTTTGCCGACCATTTACCAACGTCCTTTACCAAGCTTCAAGGCTCGGAAATGATTATTTCACATGAGTTTTGGGCTGACGAGAATTCATCTCGAGCGATTGATGATCTGGTGATGAGTTTTCCCGATACGGGTGTAAGTTATCCCGTGGTGGGTGTTTTGCCTAAGGACTTCTCGTTGTTCTCTGGACGTCAATTCGATGCGATCATGCTTATTCCTCAAATTAAGCAAACTTTCGTCGTTAAATTTGGTAACGACGACCGGGTAAGTGATGAACAGCGGGCATTTTTTACGAAAGAACTGATAAAAACTGCAAATAGCTCGTTCGGCATCGCGGAAGTGAAACCTGGTTACACGATTGACCAAGTGAAGCCTGTTCGTCCAGAAACTGATGAACAAAGTGACAAATACTCGTTTGTTTCGCACTCAAGTTCGGGCAGTTGGCTTCCTAAAGTAGTTGCAGGAGTGCAGTTTTTTCCTCATCAACGCAATGAGGTACAACGACAATGGTGGATGCTATTCGGTTTGGCCGTCGCATTTTTTGTCCTTACTCTGTTTAACCTGATCACCTCTAATTTCTCGCTTTATTTGCAACGCCTGAGTGAGTTTCAGACGCGTCAGGCGGTTGGCGCAAACCATCAGGATTTATTCAAACTGATATTGGTCGAGAACTCTATTTTAGGCAGTGTCGCCGCTGTATTGGGCGTGGCTGGCAGTCACTGGTTAATTGCGTGGTTAGCTGATCAAATGGCGTTGGTAGGCGAGGTATCAGCGACCATGAGTATAGCTGCGGCAGCACTCAGTGCAGTATTGATTATATTGGTTGTCACGTTGTTGGGTAGTGTGCCGTTTGCGATTATGAAAAAAAAGGCGGCATTCTCGCGCGCCAGAGGTCACGGCAAGAGCCGCTTTCAGCAGCTGCTTGATAACGGCAATATGGTTGTTCAGGTCGGATTCTCGTTCATTGCGATTACAGCAACGGTCGCGTTGTGGTTGACTCAAGATGCGCGTTTATCATCGGTGCCAATGGATAGCGAAGTACAGCAAATTACTTATGCTAAGGCGGTGACAGAGTCGTCTCAGGTTATTGTGCTTGATGAGTGGCTTAAAGATACAGCGAGTTTAGATTTTGAAACGGCATTTTCAATGAAGTCGGTGGTTGAGTCCGATTTGAGTGCTATTAAAGTTGACTTAGAAAACCCCAACTCTCCGAGTGCGAGCACTATGCAAATCATGGCGGTATCTAAAAGCTATTTGTCGCTGCTAGGCGCGAACGTTTTAACAGGCTACCGGGATCCTGAGCAAGGTAACCGAGTGGTCATTAATCGATCGGCAGCGCTGGCTTTGGGGTTCGACAACCCCAACGAAGCCGTTGGCCAGCGTATTTATATTAAAAACGCCCATAGTTTTCGGTTGTCTGAAGGAGCACCCATTATTATTCGGGGCGTTATCGAAGATTTACCCCACGAAAGCTTGAATCAGAGAGCCTCACCCGTGGTCTACAACTTGGCGGTGAGTAGCGTTATTGCCCCTTATCAGCTTAGTTTTATTGCGCGTGGTGATAATGTTGCGCTGTTACGGGCTTGGTTGGATGGCAAGTCAGACGCCAGTGAGGGCGTCTTTAAGGTGAGTCAACAAGCTTCTGTAGGTGAGTTATTGCAAATGCAAGATGAACAGTGGTTTAAACTGGCTAAGCTAGTGCTTGTGTTGACCGTGCTAGTCTGTGGCTTAGCAGCAACAGGGGTGTATCAGCATTTGATGGCTTATTTGATTGAGCGCGGCCGTCGCTATGCGATTATGCAAGCGGTCGGCGCGCAGATAAATGATGTACTTGTCAGCATTGCCGAATCGCTGCTGCCTAGAGTTCTATTGGGACTGCTGCTCGGCGGTGCGGCGTTGATGAGTTTAAACGGTTGGTTCGCTGACGAATTTTATGCCCCTTTGGTGACCGCTCAATCGCTGGGTTGGAGTCTTTTAGGCTTTTCGGTATTGCTTTTGTTGAGCTGCGTTCCAGCCCTTTATCGACAGCTGTCCCGTCCTATTTCCCGCGCTATGGCATAGACCGCGCCTTGGCGCGACATCAGGTGTGTCGCGTGCGCCCAAGGCGCACGTTACCGTGGCGTAAGCTCCAGAGATAGCCGATTATACCAAGAAGCGGACCCGGCAGGAGAAGCCAGACCGCGTCGAGCTGTATGCTTTCAAATAGTCGAGTAATCAAGGCAATTGATACAATGGTCACGGAAAAGCCGATGGCATTTTGAATAGCCAGTGCACCGCCCACTTGATCTGCTGGGCAGCTTTTTGCGGATAATGCCGAAAATTGTGGCGAATCGGCAATAACGCTGGCACCCCAGATGAGCAGTAACGCCGACAATGCGTATGAACCTAGCTGTTCGGCAAACACTACAAACGTAACAATCGATAATCCTGATATACCCAACGTAGTAAGCGCCACGGCCTGACTACCTACTTTATTGGATGCCCAACCGCCGATTATACAGCCGACCGCACCGGCAGCGATGATAAAAAAACTGATAGATGAAATGGTTGCCGAGATTGATTGCGCTCCTAACAGCGTTTCACTCACTAACAAAGGAATTATCGTCCAAAACGCATATAACTCCCACATGTGCCCAAAGTAGCCGAGCGCCGCGGCCCTAAACCGAGGCAGTCTAAAAATGCCAAGTATGGCAAGCCGCTTGTTACTCAAAGGCTTACCTGAGAAAGCGTGCGGGCCATCGCCTAAAAGTGCAATGAGTAGTGCCGCGACTACAGCAAGTAAAGATGAGGTACTGACTATCCATTGCCAGTTAAAACTTGCACCCAGCGCTTTTAACCCATGCGGTAACGCCGTACCTAGCGTCAGCATCGCGACCAATAAAGCAAGGGCGGCGCCGGTGCGCTCTGGCGCCCAGCCTACGATCAGCTTCATTCCCATGGGGTAAATACAAGCGAGCGATAATCCCACGAAAAACCGGAATATAATTGCAATAGCAAGTCCATCGCTTGCCCACGCGAACAGTACATTAAAACTGGCACCTGCGAGTGCGCCGACGACAAAGATGTGACTGGCATGAAAACGATCAGCGAGACCTGAAAATGCGAGCATGAGAGTGCCGACAATAAACCCGAATTGAACCGCATTGGTCAGCCAACCAATATCACTCGGCGTTAACTGCCAGGCACTCATTAAATCAGGTGCGGCGCTGTTGGCGCTAAACCACAGCGAAGTCCCCAGTAATTGTGCGATAGCGATAATCAGGACTTTCAAGTCATGATCTCCGTTCGCCAAGCGCGTGCGTCAAATCGACCAACGGCATGGGTTTATAAAACTTGAAGCCCTGCAAGTAATGACAACCGCGCGAGCTGAAGTAGTGGTGTTGGGTTTCGTCTTCGATACCTTCGACCACAATAGTTTTATCAAGCTGTTGCGCCATAAAGATAATTGAATCAACCAAGGGGTACTCGGTATTGTTCTGCGAAACTTGATCGGTGAAGGACTTATCGATTTTTAGAATATCGATAGGCAAATCGCTTAAGTAAGACAAGCTACTATAGCCTGTACCAAAATCATCAATAGCGACCTGGATGCCGGCTTCTTTCAACGTGGTGAGTTTTTGTTTTACCAACTTAATATCTTTTGCGACGACACTCTCGGTGAGTTCTGCACATAAGTCAGCGGGAGCAAATTGATACGTTTGGCAAAGCTGGATAAGGTCTTGTGCGATATCGGTTTGATGAAACTGCTGTACCGAGAGGTTGAGCGACAAGTTAATTTTATATTTTTTGCATAACGGTGCCATATCACGAATCGCTTTTGTCATAACAAACTGACTGAGTTGAGTGATTTGGCCGGTTTGTTCGGCCACTGGAATAAACTGGCCGGGTGAAATAAAGCTACCGTCCGACTGTGGCCAGCGAGCGAGGGCCTCAACACCTTTTATCGCACCCGTCTTAGCATCAACGATCGGCTGATAGTGAACATCGAGTTGATTATTGTCGAGCGCAATTTGTAGACGATTGCGAAGGCACAGTGCCTCTTGATAGTGTCGCGCCATCGCTTCTTGATACAGCACATAATGATTACCACCGAGCTGCTTGGCAAAGCTCATCGCGACGTCGGCTCGTTGGATGGCGTCCTCTGCATTGGTTTGACGATTTTCGATGCGATAAACGCCTAAACTGGCTGTCACATGCAGTGAGAACTCGTCGACACCGATCTTTTCACGGACCGTTGCCAGTATCTGGCGGCAATAGTCTTCGATATCAAAGTCTTTTACTGTCTTTATAAACACAATGAATTCGTCACTACTAAAACGCGCCACTTTGACAAACTCGGGCTTGTTATCGAGTAATCGACGTGCAATGGTTTTGAGTACGAGGTTCCCCGTGCTTTGACCTAAACTATCGTTAATCGGCTTAAAGCCATCAAGGTCGATAAAAATAACCCAACCAGAGTGACCGTGATTGTTTAGGTGATTTTGGATGTAACATTCAAGGTACGAGCGCCTATACAAGTCAGTGGTACCGTCGTGTTGTGCGATATAGCTGAGTTTGTCTTTTTCTGCACGTAAGCGAGTATTGGTAAAGAAAGCGAAGGTCAGTACTACTGCGAATACAAACCCTGCGAAGTACACCATGAGACTGGTTTGCGCTGCAATGAGGATCGGGTCGCTCATGGTAACAAAGTCGCCCATCTCAAGAATTTTGTTAATTTGCCGCGTTGATACATAGGTCCATAAGCAGGCTAGGAAAAACTGCGTGAGTGATAGCGTCAACCAACTGGTGGGTGAGAGCATCGTGTAGTTGTATTCGTCAGACCATTCCATGGCTAATAGGGTTGCGGATACGACGGTGATTACAAAAGCACACAGAGCGATTTCAAATACATTGGATTGGCTCGCTAAGCTGGCGTTCATGGTGAACAAGCAATAGAGGTCGAATAAGCCGACCACGAGACCAAAGAGACTGGTGGCTAAGCCCAGTACCCGGTATAGCCCTGCAATTTTGAATACGCAAAATGTCGCTCCCGCCATCAAAATGAATAGCCGCATGGTGAGGGGCGGCATACCGTTCGATAGAGCGAGTGTGATGGATTCTGAGAATAATAGAATGATCCCAAAGCCGAAGAGCACAAAGCCGGCTGTGCGAGTTATCCAATACTTTTGTAGCACGTAACCAAAGTAGATCGCACTGACAAGGAAGCCGGCAATAACACATGTGGCGGACAGTAATGGGAGTTGGCTCGGTGGCAGAAATTGTGGCTGTATCAGCGTTGCTATTGCGCCAAATAACGTTGCCACCGCGACGTTGATAATGACCGAAGCTGAAATCGTCCGTTTTATTTGCATAGTCACATTTAAATTTACGTCAAAGCTAAATGCTAATCGATTTCAGTTGATATGACTATACAATTGTTAATAGGATCTGATCGTGCGCAAAATGCGCACGCTACGTCGCGTGGGGTACATCGGCCGGGGTGGTAGGTCGCGCATCGTGCGCGACATGTGGATCTGATCGTGCGC
>MDTG01100331.1_pt1 | contig 18505 bp, 19 predicted proteins | sample 811421 | NCBI WGS metagenome assembly MDTG01 (sample SAMN05326645, study PRJNA326480) | marine metagenome | isolation source: seawater | place: Pacific Ocean: South East | collected 2011
CCTCTATCAAACTGCATACCTTCAACCACATCAAGTTCTGTTTCTACGCCTTTTGCCTCTTCCACAGTAATAACACCTTCATTACCAACTTTTTGCATAGCTTTAGAAATCATATCACCAATTGACTTTTCTCCGTTTGCAGAAATAGTTCCAACTTGAGCCACTTCCTCATTAGCTTTAACTTTCTTAGCTGATGATTTTAATTTTTCTATTACATGCTCAACTGCTTTATCAATACCTCTTTTGATATCCATAGGATTCATTCCAGCAGTGACATATTTTAAACCTTCAGCAACAATAGCTTGTGTTAATATTGTTGCAGTTGTTGTTCCATCCCCAGCATTATCATTAGTTTTGCTAGCAACTTCTTTGACCATTTGAGCACCCATATTTTCAAATTTATCTTCAAGCTCAATTTCCTTAGCCACAGAAACTCCATCTTTAGTAGTACGTGGAGCACCATAGGATTTATCCATAACTACATTACGTCCTTTGGGACCTAATGTTACTTTTACAGCGTTAGCAAGCGTGTTAACACCAGTGAGCATTTTTGATCTTGCTTCTGTACTAAATTTTATTATTTTAGGCATTTTTTTCTCCTTTTAATTCTTTTATTTTTTTGTTTTTGTTATTCCCATAACATCTGACTCTTTCATAATGCTATATTCTTTTCCGTCAATTTTAACTTCTGTACCTGACCATTTTCCAAATAAAACTATATCACCAACTTTGACATCCATTTCAATAGTCTTACCAGAATCAGTTTTAGCACCATTTCCGATAGCCACTACTTCTCCTTCTTGAGGTTTTTCCTTAGCAGTATCTGGAATTATGATACCTCCGGCGGTCTTTTCTTCGCTATCAAGCACTTTTATAAGAACTCGATCGTGTAAAGGTCTAAATTTCATATTTCACTCCTATAATTTGTATGTACGCTTGATATGGTAAGTTTTACTAAAATTTCAAGTAGGTATTCCCTATTTTTAACACTCAATTAAGCTTAATATTGCTATATTTTGTTAACTTTTCTATAAAGATCCTAAAAGGAACCGTTAAAATTGAAAAAACTCAAACATTTTGCTGAAATTTATAGTTTTTACGACACGTATATAATTGATTTATGGGGAGTAATGCACAATGGAGTAAATCTTTACGAAGACTCAATGGAGGTGGTTAAAAATTTATTTAACGAAAATAAAAAAGTAGTTTTTTTATCAAACGCACCAAGGCCCATCAAAGATGTTATTGAATTTTTGAAAAAAATTAATATGGAAGAAAAATATTTAAATAACGTTATGACTTCCGGTGAAGCTGCTGTGAGTTCAATAAAAAACAAAAAATTTGGAACTAAATTTTACCATCTAGGTCCTGAAAGAGATAGCTCTTTGTATCAAGGTTTAGAGAAAGATAAAACAAATTTAGAGAGTAGTGACTTTATACTTTGTACAGGATTATTTGATGACAATGAAAAAAACTTAGATTACTATAAAAAGTTACTTGAAAAAAGTTTAAATAAAAAATTAATTTGTACTAACCCTGATTTGATAGTTCATAGGGGAAATGTCATAGAATACTGCGCAGGAACAATAGCTGAAATATTTAAATCATTAGGAGGACAGGTAGTGTACTTTGGAAAACCTTATAAAGAAGTTTACGATCTTATAACAAAAAAAGGTGAAAAAAGTTTTATCGTGGGTGATAATTTAAATACTGATATAAAAGGTGCTAACAATTTGCAATTTGACTCTTTGTTCATAACAAATGGAATACATAGATCAGAATTTAATTCAGATATTGAATTGAAAGAATTATTAAAAAAACACAAAGTGAATTCAAAATATTTTCAAAATAATTTAAAATGGTAATATGATAATTTGCAAAAGTAATAATATAAAAAAAACATTTAAAAATTCTGTTATAGCAATAGGTAATTTCGATGGTTTTCACTTGGGTCATACAAAAGTTCTTAATCAAGCTATAAAATTAGCAAAGAAAAAAAAGTTAAAAGTTGGCATTGTTACATTTGAACCTGTTCCAGTTATGTTTTTTAAAAAAATTAAAAATCATAGAATTAATAGTAGTCTTCAAAAAATCAAACAAAGCAAGAAACTAAATATTGATTTTTTACGAGTTATAAAATTTAATAAAATATTCTCAAACTTAAGATACGATCAATTTATAAAAAAAATAATTTACAACAGTTTAAACTGTAAATTTATTTATATAAGTAAAAATTTTCGTTTTGGAAAAAATAGAGAAGGAAATGTAAAAACACTCAAAGATAATGAAAATTTTTTTTCATATAAAACAATTGTTACTAAACCACTTAAAAAAAATAATAAAGTTATTTCATCTTCTATTATAAGGAAATTTATTTCCAATGGAAAAATTCAAAAAGCTAACAGTTATCTTGGCAGACCTTGGTCTGTAGAAGGAACGGTCATTAAAGGCAAGCAAAGAGGACGGGTTATTGGCTTCCCTACATGTAATATTAAATTAAATGATTATGTTATACCCAAACTTGGTGTCTATTCAGTGAAAGTAAATGTAAACAAGATCAATAGAAAAGGCATAGCAAATATTGGTTATAGACCAACGTTTAAAGGAAAGGATTTGCTTTTAGAAGTAAATATATTTGGATTAAATGCAAATTTATATAAAAAGACTATAAATGTTAATTTTATAAAGTTTATAAGACCAGAAAAAAAATTTAGAAATATAGAGCAACTTAAACAACAAATTAAGAAAGATATTAAAACTGCTAAAAATTAAGATGTCCAAAGATAATTTACAACTACCTAAAACAGCTTTTTCTATGAAAGCAAATTTACCAACAAAAGAGCCTAGAATTTTGGAAAATTGGGAAAAAAATAACATTTTTAAAAAATTAAGAAAAATTTCTTCTGGAAAAGAAAAATTTATTTTACATGATGGACCACCATATGCAAATGGCCATATTCATATGGGAACAGCTTTAAATAAAATTTTAAAAGATATGATAATAAGGTTTCATCAAATGAGCGGAAAAGACTCAGTTTATGTTCCGGGCTGGGATTGTCACGGTTTACCAATAGAGTGGAAGATAGAAGAACAATATAAAAAAAAGAAAAAAAATAAAGATGAAGTTCCCATAAAAGATTTTAGAAATGAATGTAGAGAGTTTGCAAAAAAATGGATAGACGTTCATATTAAAGAATTTAAAAGACTTGGTGTCACTGGAGATTTTAAAAATTATTATTCTACAATGAGCAATCAAGCTGAAGCTCAAATTGTTAGAGAACTTGGAAAATTCTTATTAGATGGAAGTTTATATCAAGGTTTTAAACCAGTCTTTTGGTCTACTGTAGAAAAAACTGCTTTAGCAGATGCAGAAGTAGAATATAAAGATCATATTTCAAATACAATTTTTGCATCATTTAAAGTTAAAAATACAGATAAAGAATTTCTTAAAGATACTAATATAATTATATGGACAACCACGCCTTGGACTATTCCTGCAAATCGTGCTTTAGCTTATAATAATGGAATTGAATACTCTGTGATTAAAATAAGTAGTATTGAAAATTTTAAAGAACAAAAAATAGTCGTAGCTAGCAATCTTGTAAAATCTATTATTAAGACTTGTAAAATAGAAAAATACGAAGTTATAAAAACTTTTAAAGGCTCTGACTTTGAGGGAACAGTATGCAATCATCCTTTTTTAAATTTAAATTATACCTACGATGTTCCGATGCTGGAAGCAAGATTTGTCACTCTAGAGCAAGGCACTGGAATAGTTCATTGTGCGCCTAGTCATGGTCCTGATGATTTTAACCTCTGTTTAAAAAATAATATTCCATCTAAGTATACAGTTGATAACGCCGGCTACTATACCAGTGAAATACCTTTTTTTTCTAAGACGCATGTGTTCAAGGCTGATGCTATTGTTATAGAAAAATTAAAAGAAGAGAAAAAATTACTTAATCATGACAAACTTCAACACAGCTATCCTCACTCTTGGAGATCAAAAGCTCCGTTAATTTATCGAGCTACCCCTCAATGGTTTATTTCAATGGATAAAAATGAATTGAGAAATAAAGCAATAAAATCAATAAATGAAACTGCATTTTACCCAGCAAAAGGAAGAGAGAGATTACTGTCAATGATAGAAGGAAGACCTGATTGGTGTGTATCTCGCCAAAGAGCTTGGGGCGTTCCTCTTCCGATTTTTATTAACAAAAGAACAAAGGAACCATTAAGAGATAAAAAAGTTATAGATAGAATAGCTGAAATTTATGAGAAAGAGGGGTCAGATTGTTGGTTTACTGATGATCCAAAAAAGTTTTTGGGGTCGGAGCACAACCAAGAAGACTATGATCAGCTGAAGGACATCGTTGAGGTTTGGTTCGACAGTGGGTCAACTCATAGTTTCGTTTTAGAAAAAAGAAAAGATCTTAAATGGCCTGCTGATATGTATCTCGAAGGATCAGACCAACATAGAGGTTGGTTTCATTCCTCTTTATTAGAGTCCTGTGGCACAAGAGGCAGAGCGCCTTTTGAAAGTATTTTGTCTCACGGATTTGTAGTTGATGGAAAAGGAATGAAAATGTCTAAATCTGCCGGAAATGTAATTTCTCCTGATGACATATTAAAAAAATATGGAGCTGATATATTAAGAGCTTGGGTTGCTTCTTCAGATTATTCAGAAGATTTACGTATTGATGACACTATTTTAAGCCAACATGCAGAGTCTTATAGGAAAATAAGAAATACATTTAGATTTATTTTAGGAAATATTCAAGACAAATACGAAAAGCAAGATTTGGATAAGATTGATATAAAAAAATTTCCAGAATTAGAACAATATATTTTAAATAAAATATTTTATCTAGACTTAGCTGTAAAAGAAAATCTTAAGAATTATAATTTTCATAAAATGTATAAAGAGTTATTAAACTTTTGTTCATTAGATCTTTCTTCATTTTATTTCGATATAAGAAAAGATGTTCTATACTGTGATGATTTAAAATCGAAAAAAAGAATACAGTGTACTACTGTGTTAAATATTATATTAGAGTGTTTGCTAAAGTTGTTTGCACCAATTTTTGTTTTTACTACAGAAGAAATTTATAATTTAGTTAATAAAAAAGAAGAGAGTATACATGAAAGTACATTTGCAATAATTCCTAAATATTGGAAAAATGAAAAACTGAATAAAAAATGGAAAGAATTATTTAGCTTAAAACAAGAAGTTAATCTTGCTATAGAAGAAAAAAGATCTAATAAAGAGATAGGTTCAAGTCTTGAGGCGGAAATGGAAATTTATACAAACAGTGAAAATTTTAATTTAATGGAGGGACTTGATTTAGCTGAGTATTTTATTACCTCCAAAGCTACAAAAGTAGAAAATACAGATAAAAATGAAAAAACAAAAATTATCATTAAAAAAGCAAAAGGAAATAAATGTTCTCGATGCTGGAAAATAGTTGATAATATTTGTCAAAGATGTAAAAAAATTGAGTCTTCTAGCAATTAAATTCTAATGACAGAAAAACAAAATAAAATTAAAGAATTGATTGTAAAAAAAAAAATATTCAACAAGGAAAATATTTTTAATATCTTGCTAATAACACTAATCTTTTGGGTTGATAGATTGGCAAAAAATAAAATAATAGATATTTTTTCAACGCAAGAAGTTAGTATATTTATTAATAACTTTTTAAATTTCGACCTTGTTTGGAATCAAGGTTTAGGATTCGGACTGTTTAATTTAAATGTGGGTATTGGATACCATCTTTTTTCAATTCTAATTTTTATAATTATTTTAGTAATAATTTACTTGGGAATAAAATCTAACAGCCTAGAAAAAATGTCCTATTCTTTAATTACAGGAGGCGCTATAGGCAACCTATATGACAGAATATCTTATTTTGCTGTTCCTGATTTTATAGATTTTCATATAGATAGTTTTCACTGGTTTACATTTAATATAGCAGATATATTTATTAGCATAGGTGTATTGAATCTTGTGATAATAGAAATACTAATAAATAAAAAAAATGCTTAGATTATTGTTAATTTTTATTACCTGTTCTATTTTTCTTACAGGTTGTCAAAGCTTAAGTGAAGCTGGAAAAGTCATTAGAAATGAAAAGATAAATTCAAATGATGAATTTTTAGTTAAAAAAAAAGAACCATTAACATTACCACCCGATTTTGACAAATTATTAGAGCCTAATGAAACGAGTAGCAAGGCTGAAAACTCAAAAAGTTTAGAACAAATTCTAAAAGTTAAAGAAAAAGTCAAGATAAAAAAAAAATTAAATTCATCAACGGAAAAAACAATAATAGATGAAATTAAAAACAGATAAAAATTTTTCTATAGAAAATGTTATTAGCAAACAACGAATTGCTAAAAGTTTTTTAAAAAAAAAATATGATCAATTCGACAAAATCCTAAATCTCATAAATTATAAAAAAAATGAAAGTAAAAATTTTTACAACCTCTTTAACAAAAATTTTTTGAAAAATTTTGATTTTAAAAAATTAAATAAATATAAATCTTTTAAAAGCATAATCATAATTGGTATGGGTGGATCCACTTTAGGTTTACAAGCAATGTGTTCATTTTTGCAACACAAATTTAAAAAAGAAATTATTTTTTTAGACAACCTTGATTTAAATTTAAATAGAAAATTATTAAAAAACAAAAAAATTAAAAATTCATTATTTATATTTATTTCAAAATCTGGAAGTACAATTGAAACTTTAACAAACATCAATTTTTTAAATAAAATAAAATTTTCTAAAAAAAATACAATAGTTATTACAGAAAAAAGAGATAACCCTCTTTATGATTTTTGTATAAAAAATAAGTTAATGCTTATAGAACATAAAAAGTACATTGGAGGAAGGTATTCTATTTTATCAGAAGTTGGATTGGTTCCCGCTTATATTATTGGATTGAATATTAAAAACTTTCGAAAAAATATAAATAAATACTTATTAAGTAAAAATAAAATAACCTTTTATAAAAATTTAATTGAAACATTGAAAATTTATTCAAATAAAAAAATTAAATCAATGATTTTTATGAATTATACACCTGAACTAGACAATACAGTTTTTTGGTGTCAGCAACTTATTTCAGAAAGTTTAGGTAAAAATGGAATAGGTGTTCTGCCTGTTTTATCAAAAGGTCCTAAAGACCACCACAGTCTCCTTCAGTTATATCTTGATGGTCCGAAAGATAAAGTTTTTTATATATTTAGTTCTTTAGAAAAAGAAAAAACAAATATAAAAAGAAATTTTTTTAGTAAAAAATTGAAATTTTTAAATAATAAAAAAATGATTCAAATTAAAAACGCTCAAAGAGAGGCGTTCGTTAAAATTCTGGCAAAAAAAAAAATACCTTACAAAACTATTAGAATTAATAAAATTTCAGAAGAGGGTTTGGGAGACTTTTTTTCATTTTTTATGCTTGAAACTGTTATTTTAGGACTTTCTATGAAAATAAATCCGTTCGACCAACCAGCTGTTGAAGAAGTTAAAATTTTAACTGAAAAAACACTTATTTAAGAAAGTGGCCAAAAGTTATTTTTGATTTACCATATTTTTTAAAAAAAAATGTGTCAAAAATGTTGCTGTAGTCTTCTTTGTAATTCTGTTCTCTATGTATGATTACTAAATTTTTTTTATTATATATTTTTTTATCTTTTATAGCTTTTAATACTGATATAAATTCATCATCTGCAAAAGGAGGATCTAAAAAAAAAATATCATATTTTTCTTTAATTTGAAAAATTACTTTTGTGACATTTAAATTTATAATTTCATAATTTTTGATAGAAAAAATATTTTTTAAATTTTTTTTTAATAAGTCCGAAGCTTTTAAATTATTTTCAACAAAAGTTACTTTTTTTGCATTTCTAGAAATACACTCCAAGCCAAATGAACCTATTCCTGAATATAAATCTAAAACTTTAGAATTGTCGATATTTATATTTAAAATATTAGAGTGAGCTACGATATTAAATATGTTTTCTTTTACTAGATCACGTAGTGGTCTTGTTACATTTGATTTTATAAATGCAATTTTTTTCCCTTTAAATTTACCGCCAATAATCCTCATTTATTTTTAATTACTCTCCATCCTATATCAGATCTATAAAATCCATTTTTCCAATTAATGATCTTAATAATCTCAATTATTTTTGATCTTATATTTAAAAAATTACTTCCCATACTATTTATATTTAAAACTCTTCCACCTGAAGAAAATATACTATTTTTAAACTTGCTAGTACCTGCATGGTATATAAAAGAGTTTTTATTTAATTTAACTTTATTTAGATTTTCAATTTTTACATTTTTTTTATATTTTCCTGGATAACCTTTTGAGCAAAGTACTATTGTCATAGATTTTTTTTTAGTCCAATTAATTTTTAATTTATTTAATTTATTTTTTACTGAAAAATTAATTATTTTTAATAAACTAGTTTTTAATCTAGGCAAAATTACCTGACATTCTGGGTCTCCCATCCTTACATTATATTCAATAAGGTAAGGCTCATTATTTTTTATCATAAGACCAACATATAAAAATCCAGTATAAGGACATTTTTTTTTCAAGGCTTCTAATGTAGGTTTAATAATTTTATCAATAATTTTTTTTTCTACTAATTTATTTATAATTGGTGCCGGCGAATAGGCACCCATACCGCCAGTATTAGGACCTTTATCTTTATTTCCTACTCGTTTATGGTCTTGAGCTGAACCAAGAAAAGAGAAATTATTTTTATCGACAGTTATAAAATAACTTGCCTCCTCTCCTGTTAAAAATTCTTCTAAAACTGCTTTTTTTGAGCTAGTAAATTTTCCGGTAAAAATCTCTGCGGAAAATTTAAATACTTCGATTTTACTTTTACATATTGTAACCCCTTTACCAGCAGCAAGTCCATCAGCTTTAACAACAATAGGTAACTTGCATTCATCTAGAAATTTTTTTACTTCCTTTATGTTATTGCAAATTTTAAAATTTGCTGTTGGAATATTATTTTTTTTGCACAATGATTTCATAAATGCTTTTGAACCCTCAAGCTGAGCGGCAAATCTTTTTGGACCGAAAACCTTCACTCCTCTTGCGCTAAGATAATCTACTATTCCTTTTACAAGTGGCTCTTCGGGACCCACTATAACTAAGTCTATTTTTAAAACTTTTATGGCTCTATAAACAATCTTAAAATCTAAAAAATCGATATTGATATTTGTTGCGATAGATGATGTGCCAGCATTACCTGGAAAACAATAAATTGAACCAGATTCATTTGTTTCTTTGATTTTTTGACAAATCGCGTGCTCCCTACCACCACTGCCAATTATTGCAATATTCATATTGAGATCAATATAATATATATCATTTTAAAAGATGAATAAAATAAAAGCTGTACTTAAATATAAACCAAATTCGTTCGATATATTGTCCAATGGTGACTATGTTGAATGCGCAGTATCTAAAAAAAAAATACCAATAGAAAAGTTAACTTATTGGAATGTAGATTTACAAGAAGCATATTTTTCCCCTATAGAAGTAAAACAAAGATTTGAAGCAATTAAAAAATAAGATTTATTTCCATCTATTGTGTGTTAATATCCATTGACTAGGATCTTTAGAGATCATACTAGCGGTTATTTCATTAAGTTTTTTTGTAATTTCAATCTTGCTTTTTTCCCTGTTTTTAAAATCATTAATCTTAATAGGTTGATAAATTTTCATATTAAAACTATTATTTGAATTTCTAGAAATATATATTGGAACTATATCACAATTATATTTAATAGCTATTTGAGCTGGTAAAGTAGTCGTTAGAGCCGGGTGTTCAAAAAAGTTTATGCTTTTACCCTCACTTACTCTTTGATCAACCATTAATGCAATACTTCGATTGTTCTTTAAGTCTTCTATCAAGTATTTCATTCCAGGAATTCCTTTTTTTATTTGATTCCTACAAATATATTTTTTTCTTAAATACTCCATAAAAGGGTTTAAAAAATAATTATTTAATGGTCTATATATTGTTGCTAGATTTATTTTATTTTTTGTTAACTCCATAGACATAAGTTCAAAATTCGCAAAATGACCAGAAGTAAAAATTACTGGTTTGTTGTTTAAAATTATTTTTTTTAGAATTTCTTTTCCCTCAATATTAATATGTAAACTAGTGTTGCGAAATTTATTTAAATAAATATATTCAACAAAAGTCATACCATAATTATTCCACATTTTTTTTATTATTTTTTTTTCTTCGTCTTCACTTAAATTAGGATTTATTTTTTTTAAATTTTGTTTAATAGTTTTCTTTGATTTAATAATTGGACCAAGATAATTAAAAATAGAAGCAAATATTTTTCTAGAAAAATTTAATCCAATTAATTTTATAATTAAAAAAAAAAGATAGATTATTATTGCTTCAAGTAAATATTTAATAGATTTCATTTTAAATAGTTTTTTAACTCTTCTGAAAATTTTTTTTCATTTAATATTTCTAATTCTATCTCTAAATATTCAATTTCACCCAAACCTAAATTTTTAATTCTAAAATAATCTTTTTCTGTTGTGATTAGCATACCATTATCTATTTCAGAAATTTTTTTAATCTCATCGATTTCTTCTTTTTTATATCTATAATGGTCTGGAAAAGAAATTTTTTTATTAATATCTAATTCAATACTTTCTAATAATTCAAAAAAATTATCCGGATTACCAATCCCTGCAAATGCAACTAATTTTTTATTCTTAAATTTTTCAAAGTTTACAGCCTTGTATTTAGTATAATAAATTGACAAATTATTTGAAATATTTTTGATTTTTTTCTCAAATTGATCATTTAATTTTCCATTAATAAAAATAATTTCAGATCTTTTAATTGCTGATAGTTTTTCACGTAAAGGTCCCGAAGGAATAGTCATACCATTGCCAATCAATTGTTTTTCATTAAAACACAATATGTTTAAATCTTTATAAATAGTATTGTCTTGGAATCCGTCATCTAAAATAATTGTATCAAATTTTTCAATATCTAAATTTGATATAGCCTTTTTTCTTGTTATATCCTGAGAGAGTTTTGAGTATTTCTTAATCATACTTATTTCATCCAGATGTTCTTCGTAATATTTTTTTATTATAATTGGTTTTCTGTTTAAGTTTTTTACAATATTAAAAATTTTAATTGATAAAGGTGTTTTTCCAGTGCCTCCTAAATATATATTTCCTACGCAAATAACTTTCTGATTAAATCTTTCTGTCTTTGTAACCCATCTTTTAATTTTTAGAAATATTTGTAAGAGCAATGAAATTGGCAATAACATCAATGCTATAAAACTAAATTTGTTCTCCCAAAAACTAGGCTTAAAAAATTTCATATATTTATAAACTTTGTTAATTCAGTTTTAGTTTCTTCTAGAATTTTTTTTCCAAATAAATCTAATTCTTTTATTTTCTCTTTTTCTATTTTTTCATATGAATTATTGAAATTATCTATTAACTGAGTAGACAGTTCATCTTCAGTATTTATTAATTGTGAAAATTTACGTATCTTTAAAAGTTCGTAAATTTCATCGAAATTATAAACATACGGCCCGTGAAATATTTTACATCCTAGCTTAGCCGCCTCTATTGGATTTTGCCCTCCAACTTTTTTTAATTTTTTAATTAAAGATTTTCCAATAAAAACAAATTTACAATAATTAAAAAACATATCTGTAATACCAAAGGAATTAATTAAAACAATTTCAATATCTTTTTTAATCATGTCTTTACTATTATCTATTATTTGAGTTTTTAAATCATATTTTTTACTCAATTTAAAAATTTCACTTATTCTATCTATATGTCTCGGGATAATAATAGTTACAATGTTCGAGTGTTTTTTTTTTATTTTTATATGGGCTTGAAAGCAAAACTCTTCTTCACCTGGATGCGTGCTTGCGGCGCACCACACTTTATAATTATTTAAAATTATTTTATTTTGTTCACTAATTTCTACCGGACTTAAGGTGCTTGCGAGTTTTAAATTACCAAAATATTTAATCTTTTTTACACCTAAAAGTTTTAAATATTTTTCAGATTCCCTGTTTCCGGAAAAACTAAAGTCAAAGTTTGAAAAAACTTTTTTTGAAGTTTTTTTAAAAAAGTTCCATTTATAAAAAGTTTTTTCTGTAATTCTTGCATTTATAAGACCCAATTTTATACCTCTTTTTTTTATCGCAAATAAAAAATTTGGCCAAATTTCGGAGTCTACAAAAAGAACTAACATTGGCTTCCATCGATCTAAAAAATTATTTATTAAATGATTGCAATCTAAAGGAAAGTAACGATGGGTGATATTTTTTTTCCCTTTAAACACTTTTTCAGCTATTCTTCCTGAGCTTAAGGTTACCGTAGTAATTAAAAATTCAAAATTTTTTTCCGATCTTTCCAGTTCTTTAATCAAATTAATAACACTAAGCAGTTCACCAATACTCGCAACATGCAACCAGATCAACTCTCTTTTTTCATTTTTTCTTACATCAAAATAAGATGTAAAAATTTTTTCTTTGAATCTTGTGGCATCTTCTTTTCCAATAATTTTTCTTAGGTAAACTATAATTATTAAAATTGGATATAAAACATTTGTAATTGTTCGATAAATTAAAAGCATTAATTTATTTTAATTGTTTCTCGTATAATGATTTGTATTCATTGCAATTTTTTATAAGGTGGTTATGATTTCCATTGTCAATAATTAACCCATTTTTTAAAACAAATATTTTATCAGCACTGTGAATAGTTGATAGTCTGTGGGCTATAACTAGAGTAGTCTTATTTTTTGTAAGATTATTAATTGCATTTTGAACTATTTGTTCTGAGTCCGAATCTAATGACGATGTGGCCTCATCTAACAAGATAATAGAAGATTTCTTAAGAATTGCTCTAGCTATTGAAATTCTTTGCTTTTGTCCTCCAGAGAGTCTAATTCCATTTTCACCTATCATAGTTTCATATTTTTCTGGAAGTTTATTTATAAATTCATCTGCTGCAGCAAATTTGCAAGCTTTTTCAATTTCTTCATCTGATGAATTTAAATTAGCATAAGCTATATTTTCTCTAATTGTAGCGTCAAATAGTATTACATCTTGACTAACAAGAGATATATTTTTTCTTAGTGACGGCAGTCTAACTTTTTTTATGTCCTGTTTATCAACATAAATTGCACCTTCTTGAGGGTCATAAAATCTTGGTAACAAACTAATTATTGTACTTTTACCTGCTCCGCTGTGTCCAACAAAAGCCGTCATTACTCCACCTTGAATATTTAAGTTAACATTTTTTATAGCCTGATCTTTTGTAGTATCGTATTTGAAAGTTACGTTATTAAATTCTATGTCAGAATTTTTAATATTTAAATCTGGAAATTGCTTTTCATCTTTAATTTGAATTGGTTTATCTAAAACAGCAAAAATTCTTTTTGCAGCAGCAGACCCTTGATACGCCAGCATATTTATCGTGGCTAACGATCGTATTGGTTGATATGCTAGCATCATTGCAGCTAAAAAGGAAAAAAAATTGTTAATTCCTAGTTCACCAGTTGAAATTAATTTTCCAGAATAAAATATAAAGCCAGCAATCATAAAACCTGTTAAAACTTCCATAATTGGAGTAGCCCTTACCATTATTGACGCAATCTTAATTCCTTTATTTACATAATCATCAATAATTTTATTGGCATTTTCTCTTTCAATGTTTTCTTTTTGATAAACTCTTATCATTTTAGAGCCTTTTAAAATTTCAGATAAAAATGAAGTTAGATTTTCCGAAATTACACCTGCTTCACCTGTAGCTTTTCCTATTCTTTTTCCAAGACTTTTAGCTAAGGCTGCAGCAAGAGGCATCATAAAAACAGCAAAGATCGCTAACTTCCAATTCTGGTAAAACATTAACGAAATTAGGGCAATTGCAGTAAAACTATCTTTCATTAAGTTTAGAACACCAGAACTAACTAGTTGTTGAACTTGAGCGGCATCAAACATAATATTAGAAATATATTTCCCTGAATGCCTGCTGTCTAAGGTTTGCACATCAGTATGAAGGATATTGTTTGCGATTTGTCTCTGCAAGAGTCCACAGATTTTATTACCAACTATTATTATATTAATTCTTGCGAAATACAGTGAAATTCCTTTTGCAGAAAAGGCAATTATGATTAATAAAGGAATCAGCCAAGCTAAAGTTTTATTTTGATCAATAAATATTTTCTTTACAGCAGGGTCTAAGAGCCACGCAGTGGCTGAAGTGCTTCCAGCAACAATTAAAGATAAAATTAAAGATAAAATAATTCTTTTAAAATATCTTTTTACGTACTCCCTATAAAGTCTTTTAAGAATTAAAATTAATTCATTTAATTTCATAATTTAATTACCACTAAACAAAATACTAATAAATAAAATCATTCCAGATAAATTGTTTAATTTGAATGCTTTTAAACAGTTTTTTGCATTATTAATATTAAAAATTTTTACTTGATACATTAACGTTAAAATAAACAATATAATGAAAAGTGTAAAAACATTTTGTCCAATTTTACTATGAAACAAATAAGTTAGTAAAATTGAGCTTAAAAAATAACATATGCTTACAAATAACTTTATATTAGTCTTAAATTTAATAGAAGTGGACTTTACACCTATGACTTCATCATCTTCAATATCTTGAACTCCGTAAATCGTGTCATATCCTAATGTCCAAAATATGGCCATTAAATAAAGAGTTAAAACTTCAGAAGAAATACTATTATTTACGGCAGCCCAAGCCATAATAATTCCCCAATTAAAAGTTAAACCTAAAAAAAGTTGAGGCCAGTAAGTTATTCTCTTCATAAAAGGATACGAAAAAGCTAAAATCATAGATACTAGCCCAAGAATAATTGTTAAATTATTGAACTGTATTAAAATGTAAAAGGCTAACAGGCAGAGTGTGGCCGCTATAATAAGAGATGATTTTACTGAAATTAAGTTAGATGCAATAGGTCGATTTTTAGTCCTAAGAACCTTTTTATCTATATCTTTATCAATAACATCATTAATTATACATCCAGCACTTCTCATCAATATTGAACCTAGAAAAAAAAGTAACAAATAATATAAAAATATATTTATATTCTGTTCATAATAATTGGAAAGAGCCAAACCCCAGCTACAAGGCCAAAATAAAAGCATAAATCCAATTGGCTTATTTAGTCTTACTAGGTTAATAAATATTTTTATTTGAGACATAATTAATAACTTGTAAATATCAAACAGTACATTCATAATCAATTTGATTCGATATGGATATTGATTACACAGTAGCCGCACTAATGTTTCCAGCAATACCGCTGATGATGACTATGTATAGCAATAGATATCATACGCTAAGTGCTTTAATTAGAAAACTGCATGACCAATATACATTCGAAAAACGTACACCTCCAGAATGGGAAAACCAATTACACGTTTTGAATAAAAGAACAAATTTATTAAAATATACTATGGGGTTTGCGGCTTTTGGCTTTCTTTTTAATATGACAACAGTTTTATTGCTTTATTTAGAAAGTCTACAATTTGCGAGATCAATCTTTGCAATTTGTTGTGTGTGTATGATAATTTCTATTTTTTTATTTTTGCAAGAAATTAGACTTTCAAATCAAGCTTTGAAGTATCATTTAAGCGATATGGACTCGATGAAAAAAGATTTATAATTTTATTTATTTTCTAATTGCTCTTTTTTAAATAAAGACATTCCCTTATTTTTTTTATGGTCATATGACTCTTTGAACGTCTCTCTTTGCCAGCCTTGCATTCTAGATGTGATTAATTTTAAATTTTCTATCTTCCACTGATTTTTCGTGTTTTCATCTTTCCATAATTTTTTTTCTTCATTAGTTCTTGCGCAACCATAGCAATATCCAGTTACTGGATCAGTTCTACAGATACTAATACAAGGAGAAATAAACTTGTTGCTCATTAAGGAATTAGAATTGCAGGACCCAAAAGTTTTCTTGACTCTAAATCTGAATGCGCTTGTTTAGCGTTTGCTAAATTGTATTCCTTAGAAATTTTAACTTTAATTTTTCCAAATTTAACTTTTTCAAAAACTGCATCCGCACCAGCTTGAAGCTCTTCTCTATTTGTAAAATATTGACCAATTGAAGGTCTAGTTAAATATAAGCCTTTTGGTTGAATATCTTTTGGAATATTTACTGGATCTAATGGCCCAGATGCATTCCCAAAACTTACCATCATCCCCCTAGTTTTAAGACAAGCTAACGATCCTTTAAATGTATTTTTTCCAACACCATCAAAAACTGCGGGCACTCCTTCATTATTGGTTATCTCCATAACTTTTTTAGCAAAATCATCTTTTGTATAATTTATGATATGAGCGTAACCATTTTCTTCTGCAACTTTAATTTTTTCATCTGATCCCACTGTTCCAATTACTTTCGCGCCAATACTATTCGCCCACTGAGCAAATATTTGACCAACTCCTCCAGCTGCAGCATGAAACAAAATTGTTTCTCCTGCTTTAAGGACATAAGTTTTACAAATTAAATAATAAGTTGTTAAACCTTTAGTCATTAAGATAGCAGCTTGTTTATGTGAGATTCCATCAGGCACTTTTACAGCTATTTTAGATGGAATAATTCTTTGTTGTGAATATGCGCCAATTGGTATTGAAGCATACGCAATGTTATCACCTTTATTAAACTCAGTTACATTTGAACCAATTTCATCAACTTTACCTGCAGCTTCTAAACCAATTCCACTTGGCAATGTAAGAGGGTACAATCCAGATCTATGATAAGTATCAATATAATTTAAACCAATCGCATGATTAGTAACTTTAATCTCATCAGGTCCTGGAGAACCTATATTTATTTCTTGAAGTTCCAATACTTCAGGCCCACCATTTTTTTTCATTATTATCGATTTAGGCATTTTTAAGAAACGTACTTGAACTTTTAATATTTAGCAAATGTTCCATTATTATAGTCTTGAATAGCTTCAAGAATTTCAGCTTTTGTATTCATTACAAAAGGCCCACCTCTTGCAATAGGTTCACCAATAGGTTTTCCTGCAATAAATAGAAATTTACTTTTTTTATTTGCTAATATCTCAAGATTAGATCCTTTTTCTAAAAGCACTAAAGTTGAGTCATTAATTTTTTTATGATTCTGTGACCCTATTTTAAGATCTCCTCTAAGCAAATATACAAACGAATTATGTGTTTCTGGCACTGCAAGATTTATTTTCTTTCTCTCATTTAATTCGATGTCAAAATAAATTGGCTGTACATTATGACCTTTGATGGGCCCTTCAACATTTTCAAATTTTCCTGCTATTAAATTTATTTTTTTATCCTGATCTTCAAATTTAGTTTTCTGGTTTGATTTAATATAATCATATTTAGGTTTATTCATTTTCATACTTGCTGGCATATTTATCCATAGTTGAAAACCCAAAAGTTTCCCATCTGACATTGCAGGCATTTCTGAATGAATTATACCCCGGCCGGTTTTCATCCATTGTATATCGCCAGGACCCATATTTCCTTTTGACCCAGTGCTATCTTCGTGTTCAAACTCACCATTTAACATATAAGTTACAGTTTCAATTCCACGATGAGGATGAGGAGGAAATCCTGCTAAATAATCATCTTTATTTTCAGAACCAAATTCGTCTAACATTAGAAAAGGATCGATATAATCAGCCTCGGGAGTTCCAATACTTCTTTTTAATTTAACACCAGCGCCGTCGGATGCGTTTAAAGCTTTTACGATTTTTTTAATTTCAATTTTTGTCATTTAATTAAGATAAGCTATAGTTAAATTATTTCAAGTAGCTGCGTTAAATCGCTGATCTCATTTTTTGGTTTGTAATCAAGATTATCAAAAATAGCTTTATTTCTATTTACCCAAATAGAATTATAGCCATAATTTCCACCTCCTGATACATCCCAAGTATTTGCACTTAGAAAAGCAACTTTTTCACTCTTGATCTGATATTTTTTAATAGGCAGATCATAAACTTTTGAATCTGGTTTGTAGATACCAACTTCTTCTATTGAAAAAAGATCGTCAAATATATTTTCTAAATCATTACTTTTAACTAATTCATTTAAAAGAGCAGGGGTTCCATTTGAAAGTATAGAGAGTTTATAATTCTTTATTTTTAATTTATTTAATACTTCTTTTACTTCAGGATAAGGTGATAACGTTTTATAGAGATTTAATAATTCATTTTTCATAGCAATATCTATATTAAAAACTTTCATAGATTTATCCAAGCTATCTTCAGTAACATTCCAGAAATCTTTATGTCTCTTCATTAAACTTCTTAGCCAAGTATATTCTAATTGAGTTGTTCTCCAAAAGTTTGCAAACCCTTCCCACTTATCTCCAATTTTATCTTTGCATTTTTCAGCGGCGGAATTTACATCAAATAAGGTTCCGTA
>MDTG01267928.1_pt1 | contig 18505 bp, 18 predicted proteins | sample 811421 | NCBI WGS metagenome assembly MDTG01 (sample SAMN05326645, study PRJNA326480) | marine metagenome | isolation source: seawater | place: Pacific Ocean: South East | collected 2011
CCAATCCAACCATCGATCTTTTAGGTCCACTTATTACCTCCAAAACCCGCTTGAAGCTCTTATTGCGCTTCTTTCTAAACCGCAATCTTAGCGGGTACCTCCAAGGACTCTCCAAGGAGCTGGACGAAAATACCAACAGCATACGGGTTGAACTCAACCGCTTGGAACAAGCCGGTATTCTCTCCTCTGAACTAGAAGGAAGAAGAAAGCTCTACCGCGTGAACGAGCAGCACCCGCTCACGGAAAACCTGACGAATATTGTTCGTAAAGTTACCGGCGTGGATGCTTTGATAGACCGTGTATCTGGGAAATTACTGGGCTTAGAACAAGTGTGGTTGTATGGAGACTTGGCGCAAGGACTAGAAAGTGAATTTATTGAATGTATTCTAGTCGGCGAGGATTTAGATAAAAACTATATAACAACACTTTGTCGCAAAGTAGAAAAGCTAACGGGTAAGACTGTAATCGCCCAGGTAAGTATTGAAATAGACCTCGAAAAACTGGGCCAATGTATGTTGGTTTGGACCAAATAAAGACAATAAATTAATTTTAATGAAAAAAGCGTTCATTACTGGAGTTACGGGACAAGACGGGTCTTATTTACTTGAGTTTTTAATTGATAAGGGCTATGAAGTTCACGCTATAATAAGGCGCTCGTCAGTTTTTACCACAAACAGGATTCCTAAAAAATATTGGAGTCATAAAAATTTCAAAAGCTATCATGGTGATTTAACTGATTCTAGCAATCTTCATTCCTTGATCTCAAGGATTAAGCCTGATGAAGTATATAATTTAGCCGCACAATCGCATGTTGGCGTTTCTTTTGATGTGCCTGAGTACACGGGTGAAGTAGATGCTATTGGCACAATTCGTTTGCTGGATGCGATACGCGACACAGGAGTGAAAACTAAATTTTATCAAGCCTCTACATCTGAAATGTTCGGAGGCTTGCCTGGCACAGAGCCTCAAAGCGAAACAACTCCATTTTACCCAAAGTCTCCTTATGGAGCCGCAAAATTATATTCATATTGGGTTACAATTAACTATAGAGAATCTTATAATATGTTTGCGTGTAATGGCATCTTGTTCAATCATGAATCCCCAAGAAGAGGAGAAACTTTTGTAACAAAAAAAATCACACAGTCAGTTGCCAAAATAGCCAAAGGAGAACAACACATTTTGCAGTTAGGAAATCTTGACGCGAAAAGGGACTGGGGATATGCAAAAGATTATGTTGAGATGATGTGGTTGATGCTACAGCAGAATAAACCGCAAGACTTTGTAGCAGCTACAGGTGAATGCTATACAATTAGAGAGTTTACTCAAAAAGCGTTTAGTCATGTAGGCATTAGTATTTCTTGGCGGGGTGAAGGAGAAAACGAAGTGGGGGTAGATGAAAAAAGTGGTAGGGTTTTAGTAAAAGTTAACTCAAGATATTATCGGCCCGCTGAAGTAGAACTATTATTAGGTGATGCATCTAGAGCAAAACAAATCCTAGGCTGGGAAGCAAAGACAGGTATAGACGAACTTGTTAAAATAATGGTTGATTATGATTTGGCTCATAATGACTACGGTTTCGATTAATCTAATTGATAAGTTATGTACAATGATTTTGTAATAAAACATTCTTCCATTTTAGAGGAAATAATGATTATATATCCTGACGTTTTTAGAGACGATAGAGGGTTTATCTTCACAGATTATTTAGACTCTTTTTTTAAAGAAGAATTTACCCCAGTGCTGAGTTTTATACATAGTAAGAATGCACACAACTATTGTAGAGTATTAAGAGGTATACACGGTGACTTTGAATCGTATAAATTGGTAGAGTGCCTTTATGGGAAGATTTACCAGGTTGTAGTTGATTGCAGAAAGGATTCTATGAATTACTTGAAGCACGATACCTTCCTTTTAGATTATCGGGACCCTAAAATGATTTTGATACCACCGGGTTTTGGTAATGCATTTTTAGTCCTATCAGATTATGCTGTGTATAATTATAAGCTTGCTTATACAGGCAAATACAATGACTGTGACAAACAGTTTACCTACAAATGGGATGACGAAAGAATTAACATAGAGTGGCCAATTAAAAATCCCATTTTATCAAAAAGAGATAAGTAATAGTAAACATGAGAAAGATAAAAGATTCAAATGGAAATTTACTCTGTATCGTATACAGAGATGAAGACTGGTTAGAAGGGTTGAATTTCATCACGGATAATAGCCTATTTATACAAGTTGGAAGTTGGTGGTATCAAAATGGCAAAAACCTTGCTAAACACAAGCATAATAAGGTTACTCGCGAAGCGAATATCACTCAGGAAATGGTTTTTGTAAAATCTGGATCCATGTTGGCATCCATCTTTGATCAGGAAATGAGTTTTGTTGAGGAGATTATTTTAAAAGAGGGCGATATGGCTATAATGGCTTACGGAGGTCATGGATATAAAATACTTGAGGATAACACAAAAATTATAGAGGCTAAAAACGGACCATTTGTTGGTGTAGAGGCTGACAAGATTAAATTTGATTAGGCTACACGAAGGCCATACGATTAACGTGTAAAAGTTATGGGAGACAATATTTTCTTTGATATATCAGAATTAAAGTTTCTAGGTAATAATGTAATTATCGGTAAAACAGTTAGGATTCGAAAACCTCACGAAACAAGTATTGCAAACGATAGTATCATTGATGATTTTACCTACATATCTGTAGGAATGCATATGGGTCACAATTCCCACATTGCGTCTAATGTTTCAATTTCAGGAGGGGCTTTGGGGAGAAAATTTAAGATTGGGAACTATTCTACTATTTCTAATGGCTGTTCTATTCATTGTGCATCGAGTGGATTTAGGGAATGCACATTAGAATTACCTTCGGTTCCAATAGAAGAACAATTTGGAGGAGATGCGCGAGATGTAATTATTGGTGATTACGTAGTTGTTGGAGCCCATAGTTGCATATTACCGGGAGTTGTCGTACCAGAAGGAGTTGCCTTTGGAGCATTCACTTTGGTTAAACCCGAAGTAGAGTTATTACCCTACCATCTATATGCCGGGATTGAATGCCGAGATTTGGGTGAGAGGAAAAATATAGAGCTATTAAAAAATCATAAACAAAGAAAAACCGAATAATAAACTTTAAAAAAGTATGGAAAAGTATAAGGTAAAATATTATAAATATGATGTCAAAAAATATCCTTTTATTGGCCTCGTAGAAAAACTATTTAATGTAAATAATTTAAGTAATATTCACGAAATAATATCTGCAGATCAGTTTCAAGATAAATTGTTTTCTAACGAACAAGATGACGCAACAATACTACACGAGAAGTTCTATTCAAAATTAAATAGCGGCTGGAAAGAGTTCAGAGAGACCTATCAAAATTTCGTTAAAATGGTTATGGTGGATGTTTTTGGTGAAGATTCAATAATTTATCAAGCCTCCCCAACTTTTAGGGTTCAATTACCCAATAATATAGCAGTTGGCGGTAATGAAAAAGATTCTCCAGAGAGATATGGTTGGCATAAGGACACCGACGGTGAATACAATCACCCACCATTTGAGAAAAACTTTATCGTCCCCTTGACAGATTCTAAAGATTCTGCTTCAGTTTATATTGAGACATATCCAGGGAGTAATGAGTTTGAATCGGCAAATATGAAAGCAGGGAGCTATTTTCAATTTGCCGGCGGCGAATGCATACATGGGAATAAAAAAAATATTACGGGCAAAAGCAGGGTTAGCCTTGACTTTAGAATAGTGCTAAAGGGCGAATACGATGAAGAGTATTCTAAAAGTTCTAAGTTAAAAGGCAAGAAGTTTGTGGTCGGGGGTTATTATGATGAGATATGATTAAAATAAATAGGCTGACTTGTTGATATGGAGTTCATTAATCAGATGGAACCTTGGTTCGGTTCAGAAGAAAAGGAAGCACTGAATAAATACATGGATGAAGGCGGTTGGGTCACGGAGTTTAAAAAGACTTTTGAATTTCAGGATCTAATTAAAGAATATACAGGGGCGAAATACTGTTTTGTTGTCAATAACGGAACAATAAGCCTGACTCTAATGGCTATGGCTTCTGGTATTAAAGCTGGAGACGAAGTTTTAGTTCCAAATTATACAATGATAGCCACACCGAATTCACTAAAAATGTTTGGTGCTCAACCTAAATTTATTGATGTAGATCCCAAAACACTTTGTATCTCTTTCGATGAAATAAAGAAAAATATTACAAAGGAAACTAAAGCTGTTTTTCTAGTAAACGCAAATGGCAGATATCCTTCAGACATAAATGAGATTGTGGCATATTGTAAAAAAAACAATCTTATTCTGCTCGAAGACAGTGCTCAAGCCTTAGGGTCTTTTTACAATGATGGGATTCATCAAGGTAGAAAAGGGCTCGCAGGAAGTTTTTCATTTTCGGCACCTAAAATTATTTCAACAGGCCAAGGCGGCGCAATAATCACAGATGATGATGATTTAGCTCATAATATTTCAAGATTGAAGGATTTTGGGCGCTCTGGTGGAGGTAATGATGTTCACGATATGATCGGGTTCAATTTTAAATTCACAGATATTCAAGCTGTACTTGGGATTGTTCAAATGGGGAAACTCAATTGGAGAACAAATAGAATGAAAGAAATTTATAGGAGATACAAAAACAATCTATTAAATCTTTCCCAAGTTGAATTTTTTGACCAAGACTTAAAATTTACAACTCCATGGTTTATCGATGTTAAAGTGGATAAACGAGATGGATTGATAACTTATTTGAAACAAAATAAAATAGGGTCAAGAGTTATGTATCCACCGATAAACAAGCAACTAGCATATGATATAAAAGGCGATCATGTTGTTTCTAATGAAATTGGGGAGAAAGGTTTATGGCTTCCTTCATCATCAAAACTTACGGATTCACAAGTCGATTATATCTGCCATAAAATAAAACACTTTTATCTAGGGGAATAGTTTAATGAAGAAAAATGATATTGCCTTTGTTATTTTAACCTGTGACAAGTTTAGAGTCACATGGGAGCCATGTATTGATCACTTTTTTCATTCTTGGCCTAATGCTCCTTACCCAATTTATTTATTGAATAACTTTATTCCATCAGAAGATGATAGAGTAATTGATCTTTTAGTCGGTGAGGATGTAAACTGGTCTGACACTTTATATAAGGGGATATTAAAGATTAAAGAAAACCGAATATTTTTCTTGTATGATGATGCTTTTATTCATCAAATAAATTTCGCAGAAATAGAATTAATCTTCAACGAAGCATCCATAAATGATTTAGAATCTGTGGCGCTTAGGAAAAGGATATTTGATAGAGGCAAGAGGTTCAATGAAAAACTCTATCGGATAAATCCGTCAGCGAAATATCGTACTTCATTATTTTTGAACTTAATACGAAAAGATATTCTTCTGGGCTTGTTAAAAACGGGTGAAAGCACATGGCATTTCGAAAAAGCCGGAAGCAAACGAAGCGCTAATTTGAACTTCTATTCTGTTTATGAAAAGGGACTTGTTCATTATCATCATGGTATAGTAAAGGGCAAGTGGATACCTTCAGTTTTCGAATATTTAAAGAATTTAGGCTATCCTTTAGAAGACAACACTTTTAAATCCCACAGTGCATTTCGAATTTTTATTATGAAGATTTATACTATGGTATTTGTTGTTGTAAATAGTTTTATCCATCGTTTTAAGAGGGGATAATTCGTTTATATGAAGGTTTAATGTTGAGGAGCACTTTACTAGTTTCAATATGTCTTGTGTTAAGCAGTATTTTGGGCTTTCTAGCCCAAATTGTTTATGTGAGTTGTTTTGGCGCCTCTCAAGAGATGGACTTATATTTTAGAATATTATCCGTACCAGCAGTTATCACAGGGATTTCTCCTATAATCTTTTCGTCAGTTCTGATTCCTGCATTCGCCAAGATAAAATCTAATAAGTTGGATTTGAATGTGTTCATTAATTCAATATGGAAATTTATTGCCCTTTTTTCATTCCTTTTTGTTTCAATTGGTTTATTTGTCACTATCCACAATATAGATTTCTTTGTTTCGGCGAATACAAGTAATCTTCGTTCCATTGGTAAACATGTTGCTATATTGATTTGGACGGGATCGGGATTTATTATTCTATCAAGCTATTTGTCGACGATCCTACATTATCATAAACGGTTTTTCCTAGTTGCACTAACTTCCCTTCTACCCTCATTATTTATGATATTAATGGTTTTTCTTTTTAATCAATCATTGGGTGTAAGGAGTATTGCGTTGGGCTTTTTTATCGCATTTACGGTACAGTTTATCATTTTTTTTAAATCAACCGATCTCGGTAACGACTGTATTGAATTTAAAATCAAAGAAATACTAAATAGAAGATTGTTGGTTCGACAATCGTTTTTGGTTATTTTATCTTTACTACCTTTTACTATATTAATACCTATTGCCTATTCGTTAGCTACGGATTTAGAACATGGAAGTATCTCGTATTTAGGTTATTCCCAAAGTTTTGCAGGCTTTTTATCCGTGGCGGTTAGTATGGGTATTTCTATTGTTTCGTTTCCAGAATTGGCGGATAAAATTGCCTCTCATATTGACGGAAGTCATACCCTCCACAAATTTGAGCAAAAATTAAGGTATGTCCTTTTAATCTCCATGTTTGCGGCTGGCTCTTTCATTGTTCTGAGAAATCCAATACTAGAATTGATTTATCTCAGAGGATCTTTTACTTCTGAATCTGTTCAAAATCTGTCACGTGTTTTGCCGTGGTATCTTATAGCAGCAATATTTATTGGGGGGTTGAATTTACTGAGAACACTCTTTTATGCGCGCGAGGATTTCAAGAATATAGCTCTACTCGGTTTATCTGCGCCATTAGTTTTTCTAATACTGGGCTGGCTTTTACGAGAAAGATATTCATTTGTTGGTATAGGGGCTGCGTATGCAATTACAGCAGGGATGCTTTTTTTCGCAACGCTTTCATTCGCAAATAAGAAGGACTTTAAAATTGCAAATAAGAGACTTCTGTTATTTCTATTTAAGAGTGCTATTTCTGTAATTATAGTTGGTATTATTCTAACATATCTACTGAGTATAATGAGTGAAATAAAATCACAACTTACCTTAATTTCTATTGCATTATTAATTTTTACATCATTATATATTTTGATTTCTAAATATGTTTTAAAAGTAGATGAGATAAGTCAACTTTTATACATTTTAAGAAACAAAATTTATTCATATTTTGATACATAATGATGCCACTGTATTTAATCATATTACTTACAATCTTTGTGCTATATAGTATGCGGCGAATGATAAGCAATGGTGACGACTTATATGCTTTAGCATTTTTGTCCTTATTTATCTATACTATTTTCACACAAATAGGCTATGCTTATTATCCACAGCTTTCAAAATTGTTTGGAGCATATTTCGGTCCCGAACTATTTTATGAATACTGGGTTTTTATGTTTCTTTCTTTTGTCCTTTCTTTTATACTATATACTTATATAAGTAGGGGAAGAAGATCAATTCGTTTTATTCTCAAAAAAAATAGTCAAAATACCCTATCTGGGCTTTTTGGATTATTTGTTTTCATACTATATACTGTATTAAACATATATTTTTATAAGAATCGTATAGAATTTGGATATGGAGGAGGCAATCCAATGGGCGGTCCATGGTTCGGTATTGGTTTTTTGTTCTTTCAGTCTTGTACATTCATTATGTATACATTATTCAGGGATAAAACAAATGGTAGAATCAAACGAGTTTTGTCGTTTTTAGGGTTTATTCTTTGTTTTATTTTCTTCTTGCGTGTCACCGTAGCTGCTGCATCCCGAAGTAACATTTTGTATTTTTTCGTTGCTCTTTCCTTTTACGAGTTGACTCCATTAAGATATGCGATCAAATATCAAAAACGTAAAATACTGTTATTTTTATTAGTAGGAGGCATGGTATTTTCAACTCTATCCGCCCTCAGGGCGATAAGAAATCAGGACCGAATCACTAGTATAGCGGCTATAATTAATTTTGAAGATACTAATGCGCCTGCTTCAGATCAGGGTTTACCAGGGGCAATTTTAATGCAAGATTATTTCTTGCCATCACATACCCTGTTTATTTCAATGAAATATGACATAATTGACCCTATAGAGGTTTTAAAATCTAACGCTGCTAATGCACTAGTTACCTTAAATTATCCTTTTTTGACGAATACGATATTATATCGTGGTTTAGGAATAAAAAATGATCGTGGTGTAGGTTGGGCATATCAATATTTCGTTGAAGGTTATAACGCGTTGGGATTTTTCGGCATTTTTTATAATGCGTTGTTTTGGAATTTGGGAATGATACTATTTTCAAGATTAGCGAAATCAAACAGTCATCATCATAACAAAGTAATGATAGCTATTTCTGCATTGATTATCTCCTCTGCTATGAAGGGTCAAACAGGCTTATTTCTAAAATACTATTGGTTAATACTGTTTCCGGCAATGGTCCTGTTACTAATGGCTAATAATTCATCAATTTCATTCGTTAATAAAAGGAAATGAATATGAAAATAGTATATGTTACGTCATCATTTCCATTTGGAGAGTCTGAGGTATGGGCTATAAATGAGATAAACTCATTACTAAATCATGGGACAGAGATTCTCATTGTGCCAAGGAAAGGGTCAGGTAAAATAATCAATAAAGATGCCTTAAAGTTCTCAAAATATTTAATAAACGTGCCATTAATGAATTGGCGAATATTTAGATTTTTTATTAGGCGATTATTCTCAAATACTAGGGTAATCATATTAATTATTATTCAAATTATAAAACAATCAAATTCTTTATTTCATTTAGTAAAAAGTTTGTTAGTTCTACCAAAATCTCTGTTTTTAGCAAAAATCCTCAAACAAAAGGATATTGACCATGTTCATTCTTTATCTACAACTTCCACAGCTGTAATTGCTCACATCATTTCTGTTATTTTGAAGATACCATGGAGTTATACTCTCCATTCATCGAGCATACTGAATTCAAGTTACAAAAGGTCCTTTATGTTCCAATCAAACTCAGCATCTTTATGCAGAACTATTTCAAGAATAACTGCGAATGATCTATCTAATTTTCTCGGCCCCCAATTATCGGAAAAAGTGGCAATGGTTCACTTGGGTGTAAAAACTACAGATATAATATCTGATTCAAGTACCAAAAATGGGCCTTTTATTATTGCCACTCCTGCAGCGTTAAAGGAGTACAAAGGTCATGTATATGCTCTTGGTGCTGCCAAGAAAATAATAGATTCGGGCTATTCTAATTTTAAATGGTATTTCTATGGAAGTGGCCCCCTGAAGAAAGAGCTCATGAATAACGTGAAAAATTTAAATTTAAGCGAAAACTGCTTTTTTCTAGGAAACATTGATCACCAATTGCTCTTAGATAAATATAAAAATCATGAGATTGATATAGTAATTAATTCCTCGGTGAATATCCCAAATATTTTTGAAGGGATTCCTGTTTCATTAATGGAGGCGATGTCATACTCAATTCCAGTAATTGCCACGGATTGCGGGAGCACCCGTGAATTAATCGATGGTAAATCAGGCATTTTGGTAAATCAAAAAGATTCAAATGCCCTCGCGGATGCCGTATTAGGCGTAATGACAAATTTAGATTATCGACAAAGTATAGGTAAGAATGGACGATTTAAGATTCTTCAAGAATTTGATACAAATCAAAATGCTCGGGATTTAATCAAATTATTTAACAAAAAATAGAAATATCAAAATTGAGGCATATTTGACTATAAAACGAACACAGAAAGACTAAGTTAAAATATTACAAATGGAATTATTAAAAAGACTCCCTTTTTTCAGAAAATGGTCCAAACAATTGAACAATGTAAATGCACGTACAGAATGGGTCAAGAATCAACTAGGTAAATTACCATCTAATACTGTATTACTAGATGCCGGTTGTGGCAGTCAACAGTTTAGAGTTTATTGTGATCATTTAATATATAAAGCACAAGATTTTGGTCAATATACTGTGGATGACAAGCAAGTTTTAGGGTCTGATAAAGGTGGTCTAGGACTAACGGAAAATTACCAGTACGGGAAACTAGATTATATAGGAGATATTTGGAATATAGATGAGAGTGACAATAGTTTTGACGCAATTATGTGTACTGAAGTGTTTGAACATATTCCACACCCAATTGAAACTATAAAAGAATTTTCAAGGTTGATGAAGCCGAATGGAAAATTAATTCTAACCGCACCTAGTAATTGTTTAAGACATTTTGATCCATATTTCTTTTACAGCGGGTTTAGTGACCGATGGTATGAAAAATTTTTAACGGAAAATGGGTTTCAAATTGAAGAAATAGTTCCAGTTGGGGATTATTACTCATGGTTAAGTGTAGAAATAGCAAGAACAGCAATGACTCACAGTATATTATCAAAAGTACTCTTGACACCCGCATTCCTTTATTTTTTCAATAAGAGAAAGACTGAATACTCTGTAAATACTTTATGTGCAGGTTACCATGTAGTAGCAAAAAAAATAGATAAATAATTTGTGCATATAAAATAATGAAGTTTGGAAACATCAGTACTTATATCCTTGTATAAAAAAAACACGGAAGAGGAGTTAAATCGCTGCTTAATAAGTATTGAAAACCAAAATTATACTCCTTCCGAAATTATATTAATAATCGACGGGCCAATTTCAGAGCTCCTTTTTAATTGTATCCAAAAATGGAGTGAAACCCTTCCGATTAAGAGTTATACCCTCGTAGACAATATGGGTTTAGCGTTTGCTCTTAATTATGGAATGAGGCATTGTTTTAATGATTGGGTTTTTAGAATTGATGTAGATGATGTGTGTGCGCCAGGTAGGTTCCAAAATCAAATAAATTTTGTAGAATCTAATCCCCAGGTAGATATTCTAGGCGGCAATATTTTATGTTTTTCAGAGTATCCTCATCTTTTTCGAGGAAGAAAAGTACCGATTACATCAAGAAAAATTTACCGATTTATGAAATTCAGAAACCCTGTCAATCATTCAAGTGTATTTTTCAACAGGCATAAAATTCTCGAGATAGGAGGCTATCCGAATGCAAGACTGGGCCAAGACTATTTGCTTTGGATCAATTCGATTTGTAATGGTTTAAGAATAGAGAATATGAAAGATGTATTAGTTCATATGCAAGTTGATTCAAATGCTCATCAAAGGAGAGGACTAAAAAACTTTTCACTAGATAGCCAACCCTACAAAGAAATGCTTCGTTTAGGGGTCACGAATTATTTTGAGTTCAGTATAGGTATCTCATTAAGGTTTTTATATTGTACGTATTCATCACTGCGTGGGGTTTTGCGGCTGTAGTAAAAATTATATACTGTGGGGCCTATCCCAAATGGAATTTAAAAATATAGAAGATGCCTAAAGTACTCATTACAGGAGCAGCTGGGTTTATTGGAATGCACTCCACAATTCGGTTTTTAAATGAGGGTTGGGATGTAGTTGGCCTAGATAATTTGAACGATTATTATTCTATCCAACTGAAGAAAGACCGTATAAAGCGTATTAAACAATACATTGAAAAGATTGATAGCTCTTTCAATTTTATATGCTCTGATTTGAATTCGACTGTTTGGGCCTCTCTTGAAATATATGACTTTGATGCCATTGTGCATTTAGCAGCACAAGCTGGTGTAAGGTATAGTTTGGAAAATCCACATACTTATTTGGAGTCGAATGTCTTAGGTTTTCAGAGGGTTTTAGATTTTGTCAAAAAAACAAAAACCAAAAGGTTTGTTTATGCGAGCAGCAGCTCTGTTTATGGTAAAGATTCTAAACAGCCATTTGAAGAAAATGAATCGTGTAATTCTCCTGAAAGTTATTATGCTGCCACTAAGAAAATGAATGAGTTGATGGCAAAATCATATAGCCATACTCATAGCATAAGTTCTGTCGGCCTTAGGTTCTTTACAGTATATGGTCCATGGGGGCGACCAGATATGGCGCCTATGTTATTTGCTGATGCAATTTTCAACAACAAGACTGTAAAGGTCTTTAATTACGGAGATCAGAAAAGGGATTTTACCTATGTCGATGACATTGTTGAAGGTATTTTAAGCGTTATTTTGAGTTCTAGGTTTCCCAATGGAGCCGAAGTTTATAATATTGGCAATGGTTCTCCAGTAGGGCTGTTGGAATTCATTAGACTAATAGAAAAGGCAAGTGAATCAGAATTAAGAAAAGACTTCGTCGAAGCCCAGAAAGGCGATGTAAGTGAAACTTTTGCTGACATATCTAAAATACATCAATTAACAGGCTATAAACCAAAAACAGATATTAACCAGGGGATAGATAGTTTTATTCAATGGTATAAAGAATACTACAATACCAGAGAATGAATAAGTGTTATTATAATGGAAATATCGTAGAACAGCGAAACATTGTTTCTGTATATAATGGCAGTTTTCTATATGGGATTAATTGTTTTGAGGGTATAAGGGGATATTGGGACGCTTCTTCCAAACAAATTTCTCTATTGGATTTGAATGAACATATTGACAGACTCTTTTCGTCAGCGAAAAGGCTGCGCTTTGATTCTCCAGTTACAAAGGACGAAATCATTTTACAACTTCGTGAATTGATTATTACGGAAAATATACAAGAGAACATATACGTTCGTATAACCTTCTTTATTGACGGCGAGACTTCTTGGGCAGAGCAAAAAAATATAGGTTACTTGATTAGTCTCAGAAGTATGAGTTCTAGTTTAGATGAGAGTTCAATTCGAAGAAATTACGCATTATACGTTACTGACACATTACGCAACTCGGAATTATCGACCCCACCATCCATAAAGGCTGGAGGTAATTATTTGAATTCAAGATATGCCAAATTGGATGCCAAGGAACAGGGGTTTGACGATGCATTAATCATAAATCAGAAGGGACTTATATCTGAGTCCACTGGGTCTTGTATTTTCTTTATTAAGGGGAACACACTTTCTACCCCGTCTCTTGATTGTGATATACTTCCCAGTATTACGCGTCGTCGAATAATCTCCCTTTGCAAGATTAATGGGATTGAAATTCGTGAAGGGCATTTTAAAATAAATGACATAATGAATTTCGATGCAGCCTTCCTCTGTGGAACAATGATAGAAATAATGCCAGTATCAAGGATTAATGACCAAGAGTTTGACACTGGAAAATCTTCATATTATCAACTCATTATAAAGCTATTTCAAGAATCACTAGTGTTCGAAAACATATGAGGTGGTCTTTTAATTACATAGCGATTACCAATAATCCAAAGCAGGCCCAAAATTTTACTGAATGTGGGATTCAACAGATTATGGTTGATATCGAAACATTAGGTAAAGTTGAGCGTCAAGGGCATAAAGACACAATAATTAGTAATCATTTATTGAGTGACGTATCGCTTATAAAAGACCTAGATTTAGATGCGGACATTATTTGTAGAATTAACCCTTTTCACAAGAACACATTTGAGGAAATTGATAAAGCCATTATCAACGGTGCGGATATAATTATGATACCAATGATTACATCAATTGATAATTATCGATCCATGGTGGATTCGATAGACAAAAGAGCCAAAGTTCTACCCTTGATTGAAACTCCATATTCGGTTTTTAAACTATCTGCAATATTGGAGTACTCTGCTTTAACTCAAATTCATTTTGGCCTCAATGACTTGTGTTTAAGTTTAGGAATGAAGAACTTATTCGAAGTCTTGCTCTCTGAGGTGTTCCAATCTACGGTAAGCAATATCCAGGTTGACGGCATGATTAGAGGCATAGGAGGAATTGGAGACCCTCAAGTGAGTCAGAAAGTTAGTCCATTAAATTTGTTAAACAGATATATGAAATACCATTCAAATTCTGTTATTCTAAGTAGAAGCTTTTTTTCAAATAGTTCGGATAAAGATTATATAATTCGTTCTCTTCAAATCTTTGAAGAAGCTATTAAGGCCGGATACGATTCTTCTAGAGACGCTGAATTCTTTGGACAAGTTCAAAGAATGTAACAACATTTTGCGAATTAAATTTGATGTATTGACTATCATTTGAACCAATAACCTATTCCTTATCTCAAATTACACTACACCAAACTATTTTAATTTGGTATTAGAGCGATCATCTTCAGCAAAACTTCTGTTTTTTAGATAAACACGTTTTTTATTCCAACGGAATTTTGTTTTTGAGGTCGAGCAAAATAATAACAAGTCTAGTGGGGGATTTTAATGGATAAGTCCTTCATTATAAATCATGTGAGATAATGCAGAGAATTCGTGATATTTTAATCTTAGTTCTTACTCTTCCTTTGCTAGGCCCCCTATTTCTCTTGGTCTTAATTGCCGCACTTCTTTTCCATAAAAACAAACTTTTTTTCTCTCAAAAGAGGCTAGGTGTTAATCAGCGTGAATTCAGACTTTTCAAGTTCCGATCTATGATTATTAATGCAGAAAATCAAGGAAGTGGGTTGTATAGTTTTGTTGACGATAATAGGATTACATTATTTGGAAAATTTATTCGTAGGACTAGTTTAGACGAATTACCTCAGCTTATTAATATAATTAAAGGTGATATGAGTTTTGTTGGTCCAAGACCTGCTGTTGTTGGTGAATTGGATGAAGAGGAAGGACTACCATTCAATATGACTGATCGTTTTAAAGTTAAGCCTGGATTGACTGGGTGGGCTCAAATACATGGAAGGGATAACTTGACTTGGCAACAAAAGATAGTTTACGATTTAGATTATGTCTCTTTTTCGCCAGTTAAGCGATTTTTTATAGATATCATGATAATTTTATTTACTCCGTTTTATTTACTGAATTTCACTGCCACATATGAGAAACGCAACTGAGATTGACAATTTAGTTTACAGGAATGCCTTAGCGCAGAATAATGCCGCTTTTATATTCTATCAAGAAGACTTTAGACGGAACCTCCTGGATTTAAAAGAAGCATTTATCGAATTTTATCCAAAGGTGAGATTGGGTTATTCATATAAGACAAACTACATCCCGGATGTTTGCCTTACAGCTCACGAAGAGGGAGCGCTGGCTGAGGTAGTTTCCGAAATGGAGGTTGAAATGGCACTAAGCTATCTAAAGGATAAGTCGCAGATAATATTTAACGGCCCTATAAAATCAAAATCGTCATTACAAAAAGTTTTATTGGCTGGCGGAATTATAAACATTGATAATCATAAGGAGATTGATATTATCTCAGAAATACTGGCGGAGAATAATGAATTAGTAGCAAACGTGGCATTCCGCCTTAACATCGATTACGGTGAGGATTTTTCAAGATTTGGGCAACCATTGGAATTAATCTTAGAACAAATACCCCTTATATCGGCCAATTCTCAATTTAATATTATTGGATTTCATTTGCATCTTCCACATCGTACGTTAATAAGTTTTAATCATCGAGTAGAGTTTTTGATCGAAACCTTGAAAAAAATTAATTTATCTACTATTACGTACATCAATATTGGCGGTGGATTTTTGGGCCACATATCACCTGTTTTGATGCAAGAATTAGGTATTGAGAATGCACCAAGTTATCAGGATTATGCGGCGCTTATAGGTCAAAAGCTATTCGATTATTTTAAATCTACGGGGCGTGAGAGTGTTCCGACTTTATACCTTGAACCAGGAAGTTCCGTAATTGCCGACTGTGTCACTTTTGTCTCTAAGATTTATACGATAAAGTCATTTTTGGATAGACATATCTTAGTTTCATATGCTGGCAGGCATCTGCTTAGTCCAACAAATAAAATAGTAAAACTGCCTTGTGAGATTATTAATGTTCAAGCCCCGAGTCATGTCAATACAAGGGGAAGTCTTAATTATGAAATTGCTGGATATACTTGTATTGAATCTGATATCCTTGGAGTAGCTGAAGGAGATTTAAACTTAGAACCGAATAATGCTTTCATAGAGTTTACAAATGTCGGTTCTTATTCTGTAGTTATGGGGTCAAACTTCATTTTACCTGAGCCGCCAATTTTCACATTAGACGCTTCAAACAACATTAAATTAATCCGAAAAAACAGAACAGCTCGAGATGTGTTGAATCAGTTTAGTTAATGTAACCACCTTAAAATCGTAGAAGTCCATCATCCACTCGAGGAGGGTTTAATAATTATTCGCGAATTCATTATAATAGTCTTACAAATTATTAATAAGACTTTCCCAATTCCAACTGTCCTTCATAGCAGTATAGAGGGTTTTTTTGGCTTTCCATTTAAGCTTGGACTCTATCTTTAAAGTGTCGGTATAGATTGCGTCAATATCACCCTCTCTTCTTTTTCCGAAAGAGAAATTCAATTTAAGATTATTTACTTTTTCAAATGTTTGAATTATTTCTAGGACTGTTTTACCCTCCCCAGTTCCTACATTAAAGATGTCTGACTGTTCATTCATTTTTTGAGAATAGTCTAGTGCCGCTACGTGTGCTTCTGCCAAATCAACCACATGAATGAAATCTCTTACACAAGTTCCATCTTTAGTGTTGTAGTCGTCTCCAAAAACTGTTAAACTTTCTCTTTTACCGGCGGCTACCTGTGTGATGTAAGGGACTAAATTGTTCGGGATTCCATTTGGGAGTTCTCCGATTTTCCCGCTTTCATGAGCCCCGACAGGATTAAAATATCTCAAAATAATTGTCTTGAATTCATGTTTTCCAGACCTAAGAATTTTCTCTCCCAGAATTTTGGTATGCCCATATGGATTCAATGGTCTTCCAATAGGAAAGTCTTCTGCTACGCAACTTTCTTTTGTATCACCATATACAGTTGCACTTGAAGAGAAAATGAAGCTTTTTGCTTTCATTCTGTTAGCTATTTCGATGATGCTGAGTAAAGATTCAAGATTCTCTGTGTAATACTCAGTTGGTTTCTCAATGGATTCAATTACACTTTTAAGTGCCGCGAAATGAATTATACCATCAATACTTTCAATTCTTTCGGAAATAGAAGATGTGTTTTTAGCATCCAGTTGATAGAACTCAAGAGGCTTGCCTGTAATTTCTTCGATAGCCGTTTTTACAGATAATCGAGAATTCCTTAAGTTGTCAATCACCACAGGGTGGTATCCAGCTTCTGCTAGGGCAACACAGGTATGTGACCCAATGTATCCCAAGCCACCGGTTACTAGTATTCTTTTCATTAGTTATTGGTCTTTAAAAAAGCTGCTATCTAACCATCCCCGCGGCAACCGTTTCATTAGTTGTTTCGTCTACGAGTATGATTGATCCTGTGACTCTGTTGACCGTGTAGTCGTCTGCAAAGAGGGGGTTTGTTGATCTGATTTTTACTCGGGCGATGTCGTTCATCTTGATGGCTTTATCTTCTTCCATTCTGTGGAGGGTATTGATGTCCATTTTGTATTGAATGTCCGTAATCATCGCTCTAGCTTCCGCTGTAGTGTGCTTGATTACGTACTTGGCTCTTGGGCGTGGTGGGTTGGCATTTAACCAGCACAGCATCACGTCTAAGTCTTGTTGGCCTTCTGGTCTGTTTTCTGAGCGTACCAATACATCGCCTCTGCTGATGTCTATATCATCTTCTAGGGTGATTGTAATACTTTGTGGAGGGAAGGCTTCTTCGAGCTCGCCAGTCATTGTGTGAATGGCTGCGATCTTACTTTCTAATCCTGAAGGCAAGGCAACTACGCTATCTCCTTTTTTGAAGACACCGCCGGCAACACGGCCTGCATAACCTCTAAAGTCATGGTATTCGTCGCTGTGAGGACGGATTACCGTTTGAACAGGGAAGCGGCAGTCTCGTAGGTTGTGGTCTGAAGAGATGTGTACGGTTTCAAGGTTGTGGAGTAGGGTTCCGCCTTCGTACCAGCTCATATTTTCTCCACGAGACACTACATTGTCGCCATGAAGGGCTGACATTGGTACAAAGCGTACGTCTTTAACGTTGAGCTTGGCAGCAAAATCGGTGTATTCTTTAACTACTTTATCATAGGCTTCCTGGCTGTAGTCTACAAGGTCCATTTTGTTGATACAAACGAAGATGTGTGGGATCTGTAGGAGAGAAGCGATAAAGGTGTGGCGCTTGGTTTGCTCAATAACACCATTACGCGCATCTACTAGGATGAGGGCAAGGTTAGCCGTCGAGGCTCCGGTAACCATGTTACGGGTGTACTGAACGTGTCCTGGGGTATCTGCGATAATGAATTTGCGCTTAGGTGTAGCGAAGTAGCGGTAGGCTACATCAATGGTAATACCTTGCTCGCGCTCATCCTTCAAACCGTCAGTGAAGAGACTGAGGTCTACATGCTCGAGGCCTTTCTTTTTTGAGGTTTGTTCAATCTGTTGGACTTGGTCCTCGAAGATGCTTTTGCTATCGTAAAGGAGGCGTCCAATCAATGTGGATTTACCGTCATCAACACTACCTGCAGTAGTGAAGCGAAGCAGTTCCATA
>MDTG01427326.1_pt1 | contig 18505 bp, 9 predicted proteins | sample 811421 | NCBI WGS metagenome assembly MDTG01 (sample SAMN05326645, study PRJNA326480) | marine metagenome | isolation source: seawater | place: Pacific Ocean: South East | collected 2011
AATTACCGATAGAATAATCTAATTTTCTTGGAGTATAATAATAAATTATACTATTTAACATGAAAACTAAACCCATGTTATAAGAAGAAAAGAATTTAAATTAGAATTTTATTTATAAAATTTTGCCCATTTAGAATTTGGGGCTGAAGCTAGAAGTTCTTTTTGAAGTTCTTTTTGTTTTGATTTATTATCTAATTTCTTATATATCTGAATAACATAGTGAGTAACCTCAGGAATTTTTTCATGATCTGGATTCTTTTCTTTTAGAGCTGATAGAGTATTGAGAAGTTTTCCTAACGCTTTATTTAACTCTATTTTACTTGGGCCTTTCATCGACTGTCTATAATACAGATGGTGCAGTGCTTCATCTTCTGCTTCAGCTCCACGAACACCCGCAACTGCAGTTACTTTTTCTACTTCATAGCCTTCATCTGCAACATTTTCAATTTCATTCCAGACAGTATTATCCCACATCGCATCCAGATCAAGATCCTCATCCTGAGAGAATGAAACTCCATAGATAAATATAAAAGCACTAATTAATAAATTTTTTAGGTTCATCGTACCTTAATTTAATCAAATTTTTCGAATTTGGGAGTACTTTCGCCCATAGTTTCTATAAAATCTAATTGAGTAACTAATTCTGGCTTAGCTTTTTTAACTTCTTCATAATATATCATCGCCTCATCATATTCGTACATTCGATATAATGAAACTGCAAGGTTTACTTTATAATCTAATTCCTCTTCATCATTTTCAACTGCTTTTTTAAAATAATCTATAGCCATTGAATAATTTCCTAATCTAGCAAAAGTAACACCTACGGTATTATCACTACGAGCCCTTCTTTTTCTAAAATTAATTTTTTTAATATCCTCAGGCTCTATATCTTGAAAAGATTCTTTGATTTCCACTAGTCCTTTGGTAGAGCCAGCTTCTAATTCAGCTTCTAATTCATCTGATATAGTTAACTTAGATCCTTCATTACTCGGAGCACTCATTGAGGCTTTTGCCGCTCCAAAAACCTTATCAAGCTTACCTGCGAATACAGGATCAATCAAGACCACTTCATTATATTTTTGCTTTGCCATTCCTTTATTACCCATCATAAAATGAGCAATTGCAATATTTAACATATAACCGGCATGCTCTCCTGACTGACCAAGAGCTTTCTCATAAAACTCAATAGCTTTTGTATATTTCTCTTTTTTTGTATAACAAACTCCTAGTGTATTTATAGCATCAGGGAAAACTGGTTTCATATTAATTGAAGTCTCTAACATTTCAATAGCTTCTTTATATCGCCCAAACTCCATATATTTCACACCAGCATCATAATAATCTTCAGGTTTTGTTAATGAATTTCCAACAGCATTATAAACAATTTGTTCTAGCCACATCCCATACTGTTTAATATCCTCTTTTAGTAAATCATTAATACCATCAATAATAGGCATTGGCATATCTGGTGTAATATGGGATCCAGCAATATACTTAGCAGAAGCTTCTTTTACCGAAATTTCATTTACATATTCTTCAGCCTTCATTTCATTATATTTTAGTGAACCTTGCTTCCATGCAGAAAAAAAAGGTTTCCCAACCAACGTTGCTTCAACTGGAATCCAAACTTTATCATTTAAAACAACGACCTCAGATTCATCTAAAAAATATTTATTAACATCATCTGGTTTAACTCCACTATCAAACATCAAAAAAATATGCCCTGATCCTGGTTTAAAAACATCTAAGAACATTGTCTCTATTCCAAGATTAGCCATTAGAGAACCAAATAATGCTGTTAAATCATCACAATCACCAATTTTATCTCTAAGCATATCACCTGGATATTTTACTGTATCAAAAGCAGATTTATCATCTGCTATATCTAAAAAAGGAGTTTCCAAATCAATATTATAAACTAAACCATGCATTCCAAGAGCATCATATAAAATAATAGCCCTACCAAGATTAGTCCTTCCAAAATAATCATTTAAAACCGGAGTATAATATTGAATAAAATTTCGAGCAAATTTATCCACAACAGCATCTGCAGGAGTTACATAGCAGGCAATCATATCAGGATTACTCCAAGTTAATTTACCTTTCCCGAGAACATAAGAAGATTCTAATTTTTTTTGAGCGAGTTTTTCTTCACCTCCTTGTTTATAAGATACAGTAACCTCCGGCTGAACTAAATTGTCAAATGTAGCTTTTTTTGATGTAAGTACATCACTTGAGAAAGATACACCTATATCATATTCTTCTTCTGATTTTGGAGGTAGTGTAATTGTTTCAGAGTGGGGATTATCCATCATTGTTGGCACAAAGAGAGATACATTTACAGGTAAATCAGCATCTGAAATATTTTTCAATCCTACTTTTGCAAAAGGTTCAGATTCATAATAACGATGTAACGATCTAAATATTGGATTCTGAGAAATTACTGTCGAAGTAATGCTGACCACTGCAGGACTTAATTGCAATGATACTGATAACCGCTGAGTTGGCTCAAGATATGGATGACTTTCAAAACCATATTCTATAAAAATACTTTTAAATTTAATAGAAATACCCGCCGAAGGAACCAATATCTCTTTTTCATGATTAAACCCTTGTTGCATACCAGCTCTAAAACTAATTCTATTTGCAAGGATATATTCAGCTCCTAAGTGAGCTCTATCTCCATAATCTGCAGCAAGAGTTAAACCATTGATTGGCATATAAGATATACCAAGTTTAAAAGCCTGACCAAGAATTTCTTCATTTACTTTATCTTCTTTATAAGATATTTGAGTCCCCCCTAAATCATAAAATCCCATTCCAATTTTTACAGTCTTTAATGGTTGAATAATCAACCCCATATCATATCCAATACCAGAACCTTTCCCATAAGAAGTACCATTAAGCTGCATATCTCTCATTAAATACTTTAAAGTTATTCCAAAAGCAAATTTTCGATGAGCTTGAATACCTAAAGCAAAATTAAGCTTATTCTCACTATATAATAACTCTTTATCATCAAAGCCAATATTTGACCAATCTATTCCCATTGCAATACGATCAGAAAAAGGCCTCACAAATCCAATATACGACTGAGTTATACCCATAGCATAGAGATCTGAATATGTTGATGTAAATTCTGTTCTACGAAGTCCTGGTAAACCAGCAGGATTCCAAGTAATGGTATTAGCATCATCTGCAACCGCAATAAAAGCTCCACCCATACTTAATGGCCTAGTTCCTATAAATAATTGATCACTTTGTCCACTTAAATAGGTCAGAATTAAAAATATTAAAAACCGCTTCATCTATTTAATACTCCAACAGTGGTTCTTAAAATAGTATCCTCTTTCTCTAAAGTCACAATATAGAGTCCACTTGGCACAATTTCATTATTATAATCTTTCCCATTCCAATTAATTATTTGATGCCCTGATTGTAATCCTTTTTCAGGCTTCAAAGTCTTTTTTAAACGACCTGATAAATTGAAAATTCTCACAATAACATTTTCACTTGATTCTTCAAGATCATACATAATATTAGTTTCCGTAAATTCAAAAACTGAACCCGAACCTCCTGGAGAAAACACTCTTGGCTGACATATTAATGAATCCGTATTTAAAGAATCATATTCTAAAGTAATCTGTGAAATAAAAACACCATATATACCTAGACTATCAATTTGAACCTGAACATAGGGATCATTATTTATCTTTAAATGAGACCCTCCCATATTCAAAATTTCTCCATTTGAAATTCTTCCAATAAACGGAATCAAAACACCCAAAGTATCTAAAGTATCTGCAGTAACAGTATCTCTTAAAGCAATTCTAAGAATCCCTGGTTTTAATAGTGTTAAGTCAAATGGTTTTATATCATATAAATCAGAAATTAAAATTATAGATCCATCAGGGAATTCAATTTTATTAGAGTCTGGATTAACATTTTGCCCTATAAGTTTTAAAGAGACATCTCCCTCAACTGCATTTTGAGGCAATAATAAAGTTGCACTTCCATCTTCACTAATTGCAGTCCCTCCAAATTGAGATATAATACTTTCTGGTGTTTTGAAAACCGATATTTTTTTAAATTTATTTTGACGCTCATCTTCAACATTAGATATATTTATTTGAATAGCTTTACCGTAATAATTATCTGGTAGATTTAAAATTCCAGCCCACTCATCGCCATTAAAACTTTGCTTTTCAACAAAAATTGAATCTATTTTATTATCTTTATCAAGATCAGGTTCACTTGGATGGGTTACAAAGACTTCTGGTTCTAAATTTAAATTAAGGTAAAAATCTTCTTTAAACTTAATAATTAGAATAACTTGATCATCTGAAACATAATTAGCGCGTATAGTATCTAGGACAGGCGGAGTCACATCAATATAAAAGTAATCAGTGTTTGACCAATTTGAAGCAGAGAGGCCATTATCAATGGCTCTTACACGCCAACTATAATTCCCTTCTGATAAATTTTGAATTAATTTTTTATCAAGATTTGTAGTTCCTATTTCACTAATATCATATTTCCCGGAGCTAATTGCATGATCATTGTTTTCTTCATCTGAACCAATTTGTATTTGATATCTTAAGGAAAGCTCTGGAGTTGCACCAAAACTATCTGGATCAATTGGTCTTTCCCATGTAAGCGTCACTTGATTACTATCAATGCTATTATCATTCAATCCGTAAGGAGCATTCGGAGGTAAATTTGGATTATTAATCCCCTCCAAATTATCGTACACTTTTGATATAACATCTCCGTTCTCTTTTTGACCCGCAATAAATAAATCCAAATCTCCATCCAAATCATAATCTCCCCATTGAGAAAAACTTACCCCAACACTATCAAGAGACAACATATTATCAATTTCAAATGAACCATCACTTTGCTGATTATATACAATTGTTATAGGGTCTAAACCTAAGCCTAAACTAGGATCTCTATTAGATTGTCCAGTAATAATAAGATCTAAATCTCCATCAGAATCATAATCACCCCATGAAGGTTTACCAAAAAACACACCCTGCAACACATGACCATTTTTTACTTCAAATCGATTAATTGAATTTGTTAAAATATAAGTAATTAATTGATTGTTCCTGTTAAGGCCTGTTAAAACAAAATCATCATAACCATCGCTATTATAATCTGCAAAAGCTGCAGCCCCCGCAGTAACTCCATATAAGTTTGAATCCCAAGTAAGACCCTTAGAAAATACAAAATTTGAATTATTTAAATAAACTCTAAGTCCCAATTCTTCATCAGCATCAGAACCAACAGTAACTAAATCAAGATAATCATCACCGTTAACATTTACCCACTGAACTATTCCTGGATATATAGGAATCAAATTAGTCTGATTTGTATCTAACCTAAGGACACCATTATCATTATAAAAAATATCTAAATGCCTTTCAAGATAATTATCCCATCCCGCCTGAACATAATCTAAATCACCATCATTATCATAATCACCCCAATGATGACCATTTACTCCTCCATTAACCCAATAATCAGAAACTCCATCATTATTATTATCTAAATTAATTTCAGATTCAAGATCCTGAACATAAACTCCATTTTCCCATTTATAAAAACCGGTACCTCTTCCACCAAAATAATTACTAATCTGAAACCCTGTGAGACTTAAATCGAGATTACCATCATTTGTATAATCTACCCATGAAATATGTCCACCAAAAAATGAATTCATATCTTGACTTAAATCTTGATAGAGCAATCCATCTGAACTTTTATACAAATTTGTAACGCTTGGTCCTGAAAAAGTAACACCCGTTAATACAAGATCAAGAAATTCATCATTATTATAATCAGCCCAACCTGCAGATGAATAATATACACCTGGGAGAGATTGAGTAGAAGTAACAAGTCTTGATATAAATAAAGTATCTTCGTGAGACCAAATTGATTTTTGACCAGTTCCATCTACGGTTTGAACCGCCCAATAGTAGGTTCCATGAGGGATTTCATTAAATTCTCGAATTAAAAGTTGTCCAACATTAGAAGTATTAAATACTGTTGATGATGAAATTAATTGATTCCCGCTAGAGCTAGTTCCAATCCTAAGGTTATAAGAAAGATTAGTTGAATTATCAATATCATCTTCTCCAGATCCCCATGTAAAAATAGCCCGAGTACTAATTGCAAATGCTGTTAATGAAGAAGGTGGCTCTGGTAAATCATTATTTTGATTAAAATGATTTAAATATATTTTTGTGAAAGTACTAGCCTCCTGACCAATTTCATTTGTCCCATTGACAATTAAATCAGGAGTATTATCTAAATTAATATCTAAAAACTTTGCAACTCTTACACCCTCAATAGTTTTTATCTCTGTGAAACTATTTCCATTATTATTTAAAAATATTTTAGCGGATAAGGAATGTATTTTACCAGCATATTCACTAACAGAATCAGCTCCAGATATAACAAAATCTTTATAACCATCGAAATTAAAATCAATCACATCAATATTTCCATATGCAACCGCAAAATTAATTTGATTTTCAAATGGTGTATATGTGCCTAATGGCTCATTCTTCAATAAACGAGTAATAAGCTTATTTTCAATCTTATTCCATCCAGTGACTATAAGGTCTTGATCTCCATCAGAATCTAAATCCGCAAATTTAAATGCTCCTGCTTTCAAACCCGGTAAATCTTCAACAGTAGTAAGTTCTGTTAATCTACCTATGGGGTCATTCTTATAAAAACGAGTTATAGAAGCCGTTTTATCCGCAATCCTTCCACAAATAATCAAATCTTGATCTCCATCATTATCATAATCACCCCATGCATTTGAACCATTAATTAGTGAAGGAAAAATTGTATTAGGATCAACTTCAAGAGTAGTTCCATCATTTAAATACAATTCATTAACAATTTGATTTGTATACTCATTTACACCCATTATAAATAAATCTGGTGCCCCATCCATATTGGCATCACCCCAATTACCACTACTATATGATAAATTTATAGAAGGAAGCCAATTATTAGATAAATTTAAAGACCCACTTGAATTTATATATAATTTTGACGCTGAGGATCCATTTAAATATGCATCTATCCATCCATCTCGATTAACATCAACAAGATCAATATTTCCAATGCCTCCTACATATTCCGCAATAGAATCTGGAAATGTAATAATATTTGATTCAGATAAAATTGAAATTGTTCCATCAGAGTTCCCTTTTATTATATCAAAAAATAAACCAAATCTTGATGAATCATATCCTGAAATGATAATATCATTAATATTATCATTATTAATATCTGCTATTTCAATACTGTTTGATAAAGATTGAGGTAAAACTGAATCAAAACCTTCTTCATGAATAAAAAGAGTGTCTTGTGCATTAGATATACAAATTCCCACCAACATTAAACCAATCGTAAGCAGGAATCTTATAGACTGCTTCATTACAAATTATTATTTACTTGTTAAGGTCCAAACCCCATCCCAATCATCACCAGGTGAGTTAGACATAAAATGCTCACATCTGGGAATATAAATCCTACTTGGATTAGTTTTTCTGCCTGGAAACATATCTTCTAATTCATCAGAAGCTTTAAAAGCTTCAATAGCTTTTTTCCATTCCTGATTTTTATATAATTCTAATGCCTCATGATAAGCGGGTAATATTTTTTTATAATTATCTGGTTCTTGCCCTACCTCAGAAATTAATTCAAATACTTTAACAGGTTCATTTTTACCCATTACTCGAACATAATCTAAATCTCGAACCACAACCTTATTTTTAACCGGTTGATAAGTACTATCAGCAATTTGAATATAAATTCCATATTGTTTAGCAGAAGATTCTAATCGTGCAGCAGTATTTACATTATCACCCATCATAGTGTAATTCATTCTTGCTTCCGAACCCATATTACCTGTAACCATTTGTCCTGAACTAATACCAATTCTATTTTGCATATTATGAACTATTTCAGGCCATCGATCACCTTCTGCCTGCCAACCTTTTCTTAATATCGCTAAATTTTCCTGCATTTTAATTGCAGTTCTACAGGCCCATAATTCATGATCTTTAACTTCAATTGGCGCTCCATAAAAAGCAACAATTGCATCTCCTATATACTTATCTAACGTTCCATTATTTTCTAATAAAACATCTGTCATATCTGTAAGATATTGATTTAATAAAGCTACTAACTCACTTGCTGTTAATTTTTCAGAAAAAGCAGAAAAACTCTGAATATCTGTAAAAAATGCTGTATGATATCCTTCCTCACCACCTAATGATGGCTCTTCACCACTCTCATACATTTGATCAATAAGCTCAGGAGATACATAAGTTCCAAAAGATTCTTTTAAAAATTGTTTATTTTTTTCTTCCTGTATATAATTATAAACTGTTATACCTAAATATCCAAAAGCTAAAGTCAATAATGGCCCAACCATATCTAACCATATATATTCATTTGAAAATAACCAAAAAGATATCCATCCATACAATCCTAAAATAATTGCAGTAGCTAAACCTCCCATAGCAGGACTTAGCGCAGGGATCCCAAACGATAATAAAAGACCAAAAACAATAATAATAATCGCTACTGTTGTTTTTGAAACTTCATGAATAATTTTATTATCTAATATTGTATTTAACGCATTCGCATGCAAACCAACCATAGGATATCTAGGATCAAATGGCATTGGATTTAAATCAGAAGTTCCCGTTGCAGTCAATCCATAGTAAAGTTTTTTACCTACGAACTCAAATGGTACAATAAGATCAACATTATTTTTTTCTTCTTTACCAATAAATAATCTTTTACTGCTTGGGAAAAAAGATAATGGTCGCTGCTCCTCAATTAAATCATTTTTATATAGATTAGAAATAATTTCAAAATTTCTTTCAAGAAGTTTTGCTTGAGCTAAAGCATTATTTAATCCTTTTTTATCTTGACTATCTTCACTTGATTTAAATTTTTGATTTAAATCAATCATATACTTCTTATAAGTTGTAAAATTATAATCTGAGATACCTAAGTCAAAATTTAATTTCCCAGAAGCAATTACTTCATCAAGGTTAGGAATTGAATTACGAATAGAATCTGAAAACCAATCTGCCATAATATTATTATTCCTTACCTCATAAAATAATCTATCCGGTAGTTTCTTAAACTTTGGATTCATCTTAAATTCCTCAACTGATCCTTTAGGATTTTTTAAAATCCATTCTTCAGTTACTCCCATCATCATTACTTTCCTAACTGCTTCTGTAATATCTTTTTTTGATGCATCAATTACACCAAAAGCAGGTTTATACGCAGCTCTTATATTTCCATCATATTTAAGATTACATAATTTTTTTAATTCAGCTAAAACATAATTTTTATATTCATATTCTTGAAAACTCTTTAAAACATTATAAGGGTAATGAATAAAATCTCTTTCTCCTGTAGTTTTATCTTCCCAATTCCCAGCCCAGTTGACCTGCATATAACCTCTTTCATTAATAGGAATTACTATTTCTGATCTACCATGTTCATCTTTTTGAGGCAATTCAAATTTTATATATTCACCTGGAATAATTTCAACGTCTTCAAATAAGACTCCATAATGTAAAAGGGCCATCGCTAAAGAAGCGGCTGGAAATATTCTATTTTCATATAATCCAACCAATGGATACTTACGCTGGAGACCATCAGGATCAGGATCGGATTGAAAAAAATATACTCCAGCAGAATTTTTTATTAATGTATCAACAGCTGTTTCAATATCATAAAAATCAAAAAGTGTTGGATAATCATCTCTATTTATAATTCGGAACAGTTTTTTTTCTTCTAATAACTTCAATCTCTTTTCCATTACCTCTGAACGTTTTTTTACAGGTTCCTTTTTCTTTGGCTGGGGTTTAAAACTTTGAGCAAAAATTATATTTCCTGCTTTTTTTGAAGCATCTGCTAAATCATTATCTGGATCAGGAAACAAATCTTTTACTTGATTCATATTTAATATTGAATCCGAAATATTATTTAAAACTTTATATTCCAATTTCCGCTCACTATTTTCGATGAAATACACATCAAAAATAAAAGCATCTAGATCATGTTGCCCTGCTAAATGTACCATTGGGATATGTTTTTCTCTACTCCAGGGATCCCATTTGCCTTCTGTTTGAAGAGCTCTTACATCTATATCCGCTGTTGCAATATCATCTCTGGTTTCCATCATTCCTCTGCTTTTAAATCTAATATCCAGAAGATTATGTTCAAAATTATCGTATACATCAAAAAAAGCTAAAGTCACTACAATAAATACAATACCAAATGATATAATTATATAAGGAAGATTTTTTTTCATAACTTATTTATCCAACTACGTTTGGTGTAATAAAAATTAAAAGTTCACGTTGCTCTTTTGTTAATTGAGTAGATTGAAACATTTTACCTATAAAAGGAAGATCGCTTAATACAGGAACAAATTTTTTATTTTCTAAAATATTTTCAGCAATCAACCCTCCAATAATTACTGTATCTCCATCGCTTACCGTTACTTGCGTTTTAACAGTTCTATTCGTTGATCTAGGTTGATCAGTATTTATTTCAGCTGCTGAGAGTAATGCCTCAACTGTTGCATCAACCAATAAAGTAATTTTTGTTTTTTCATTTATTCGTGGAGTTACCCTTAGATTTATTCCAATATTTTTCTGAGTTACAGAATAGGTATTCACATTACCAAAAAATCCTAAATCATTATTATCACTCTCTTCTATATCTGAAGAACTTTTTTGCCCAGAAACATAAACAGATGTAGTCGTTGATGTTGAAGCTTCATGATTATCTAATGTGGTTACAGAGGGGCTTGACAATAATTTTGATTTACCTCGTGCCTGCATTATTTTAAGAGCTGAAAGCAATTGCATAGGCTTTAACGTTGCAATGGTAACATTTGAAACATTGATTGGAATAGATAAACTATCATTAGAAGCCCCTCCTACTTGTATTGCTGGAGTGCTTGTCCAATCTATACCATGCCCTCTACTTGTATCCATATTAGTTTCAATAAATCTAACCGCAATATTTATGTTAGGTATTGATTTATCTAATTGATCAATTAAATTCAAAACACGTTTTAAATTTTCTTCAACTTCAGTTACAATAACAACATTAGAAGCTCCTCCTCCTCCACGAGCACTACCAGGAGTAACCACAGGCGTAAATGCTTCAATACTACCTTCTTCAGTCAAAATTCTTCTCATTGGAGTATTTAAATCATCAGCATTTATATATTTTAGTTTAATTATTACACTTTTTAAATCACCAACTAATTTTGCAGCAGCACCTTCCTGAACAATAATTATATTTTCATAAAAAGTATATGAATATCCATTAGGTTTAAGAATAACATCTAAAGCGGCTTTTACAGAAACATTTTCCAAATTAGCAGTAATAGTATCTTTTACATTTGGGCTAACTACAACATTCACATTGGTTAATTCCCCTATTAACATCAAAACACTTTTTATATCAGATTCAATCATACTGATAGACATCTTTTGTTTTAAATCAAATTCTATCCCTTCTTTATCAAAAGGCTTCGATGTCTCAATAACTTGTCCTGAAACAATAGTTGCAATAAGGAAAATAAAGAAATGATATTTTTTAAGACCCAACATCTTTTATAATAGTAGTGTTTCCCATTTTAAAAGTTATTTTTTGATTATCTATTGATTCAATTAAAAGATTATTAATTAAATCACCTTCTCTTAATCTTTGACCATTGATTATTACAAATACTTTTTCACCTACTCTTGCAACTGTCTGAATATTTAAACCTTCAACCCCTGTTAATTCGTTTTCTTGAATAATAATCTCAGGGATAGATTCTTCAATTTGCTCAGAAATTACTGGTTCCTGAATAATTGTTCTAGTTTTCATTTTTATTGGTTCTGCAGCACTAATAAATGGATTTCTTGACCAACCTTCTAAACTAGAAACTTCATCAGGTACCTGAGTAAGTTCTGCTTCTGAAAGTTCTTTAGCTCTCTTTGCATCTTTTTCCTTAGCAGCTAGTTCCAACGCTCTGTCTTTTGCTCTTCCTCGACCTGCTTTCGCTGTTCTAGGACGATCACCTGTCCTAGATTTTTTCTTTCTAACTTCTTGCTTAGTTTTTGATTTACCAATATTATTACGATCATACCAATCATAAACTGAATAAATAATTGATAAAACAAGTCCTAACGTTAAGATCTTTAATCTGGGTGTCATAAGGCCTTAAACTAACTCAAAAATAATAGTATCTAAAATCTTTTTATCACTATCTGTAATTTCTACTTTCCATTTACCTTTATCAGAAGAAGTTATATCTCTATTTGAAAAGGATGCTACTCCTTCTCCTTTTGCAACTCTAATTCTCATTTTAGCCACGAGATCTCCATTAAGATACCATATATGATAAATTATATTAGCTTTCCCTGAATTATTATTTATAGATGAATAACAATGTATACGACCAATATCAGTTGAAAAACGATTCCCTGTATATAAAGGACTATTATTTTTAACCTCTTTACAAATTTTTACATCGGTTACTACCATTTTATGATAAACATTAGTTATAGATACAGTATCTTTTTTTATATCTGACAGCTCATTTTTAATTTCATTTTTATTTACGACTACGTTTTTATTTGCTATTTTATTTACTTTTTTAGAAAGGTTATCACTTTCTGTAATTGGCTCAAACATCCAATCTGGGATATCATCTGGAGCATCACTAGGTCTATTTGTTTTTTTAATTGGATCAGATTTAGATTTAATTTCTTCTACTATATTTTTCTTAGTTTTTTTAACTGGTATTATTTCTTTTTTTTTTACAATAGGCAAAGAAATTAATTCATGAATATATACATAAGAAATAAACTTAATCCTCTGAACAGACCCCCCTTGTTCTTTAATTATATCAATATCAGAAGTTGTAATTCGATAATGGCTATCTAACATAGAATCTAAAAGTTTACCAAAATCTAAAAAAGAACCTGTAACTGTAATATCTATTGGTATCTTTTCAATCTTGATTTCTTCTCCCGTATGAGGTTTAATTATATTCTTGGTTTCAAGCGCAAAACTGGATGGTGTAAAATCTTTTACTTTTAAGCCATTTCTTTTTATCAGATTAAATAAACTAGTAGTTATATCATCAAAAGACGATTTTTCAGGTATTTTATTTATTAAAAATTCAAAATCTTCATTGAGCATCTCCCAGTCTTTATTTAATTCATTTATTCTTTTAGCCATTTTTTTGTTACTAGCTAATTGTGATTTTAAACTCTTTTTTGTCTTTAATAGTTTTCTATGATCTAGAGTGAGTCCTTTATAAAAAGTAAAATACCATATAAGTACTACTATTGTAATAAATGAAAATAAAAAAATGGAAATATACTTTTGGTTTTTTAAAAATTTATCCATTTAGATCACACATTTTAAAATAAAATTTATTTTTTCCACATCCTGATGAGGTGTTTGCTCATCCATGACTTCTACAAATTGAAAAAGTCCAGAATTTTCCAGAATTGAAATATAATTTTGAAAATGCCTTTCTAAGATAGCAGAATTAGCTTTTACATGCCCTGCTAATCTTAAAATTCTAACACCTTCATCAGTTTTTTTTACAATTTTTTTAAATGTTCGTCCTTTTTTTCTTCTAACTGTTTTATCCCATCCAATGGTAAAATTAACCTCATCAAAAATTATTTCTTTAGGAGTATTAAAACTTAAAAACCTTGATATTAAAAGAATACGATTAAAATATTCAGTATCATAGTTTAACGTTTTTAATTGGGTTTTAATATTATCCGTATTTATTACTAGGCTATCATGCTCTCCTTTAATTAAGGAAAAAGAATTATTTTCATTCTCAATAGGTATAATTTCAGATTTAATTTCATCTCTATCTATTTTTGTTCTTCCTGATATACCAAAAAGAAAAACAAATAAGAAAATAGCTGCCATTACACCGATTCTATTTATCCAACGAAAAATTTCATTCTGTTTTAAATCAGGTAACATAACATCTATAGAGTTGGAAGTTTTTATCGAAGATCCTATAGCAGATGTTAAAATAGTAGGATGAAAAGAAAGTTGATTTCTTTCAATATAATTAGGTGATAAAGCTAGATTTCTAATAGGATTAAGATAATTAGATTTTAAATTTAAAATTCCTTCAAAAAAATTATCCAAATATAATATGTCAGCAGCAGAACCACTCAAAAAGACCAACGTGTTATCACTAAAAGAAAATACTTTTCTTAATCCATTTATTATTCTATTAATATCTTGTTGCCAACTTTCAAAAACAGGTGTTAAAATACTATCGTATTGCCCTTGGTCAACCTTTTTACCTGTTGCTAAAATAAATGATCTTGGAACTTGATATTTAATTCGATTACTCCATTCTTTATTTGAAATACCTTGATCAATTAAAGCATCATTTATTCCTTGAATTCCAATTCTTAATTCTTTAATAGCTCGAATTGAACCGTCTTGTACTCCAATAATAGTACTATTCTTTTCCCCTACATTAATTAATAAAACAGATTTATTTATATATTCAGGATAATTCCAATAAAAAACATTAAATATTGATTGTGCTGTTGGGTTCCACCTTCTTATTTCCCATTCTAAATTTTTAAAATGACCATTTATTATTTCAAGGTAACTTTTTTTTGCTACTCCGACATTATACTTATTTTCAAAACCTTTAACATAATTAACCATCAAATCATCACCAAATTGAGGAAACTTTTTTTTCATTCCCCATTTAATAATTTGGTCTTTATCTTTTTGATTTTCTTTTAAAACATCAACCAGATTCATCAATAAATTTTCATCATTTATAGTAATATAGATTGATTTCTTTTTTTTAATTGATTTGGAAGCAGATTTATATAGCATTGCTCTTTCTAAAAAATTATCTGACAGTCCTTTCAATAATTTTTCACATTCCACAACAAATTCTTCTGAATTTTTTTCGCTATTTAAATTCCGCAGTCTTGCGGATTGGATATGATGGGCCAGAAGTGTTTTTATCCCTTTTCGATCTTCTATCAATACAGCACAAAAACGACCCCTGTCTATCCCAACTCCTATAAAAATATTATCAATAGGAACTTTATTTAGCGGATTATTATAAGATATATGAGAACCTGGATTCGAAAGCTCTTTTTCATTTTTTATATAATTTTTTACAATTATATCTTGACCTGTTAATTGTTCAGCTGATTCTGATTCCACCAAAATATTTTGGCTTATTTGCTCATTCTCAGAGGATGATTTAATCGATTCTTCTTCAACAATTAATTTATGAATAGGCTCTGATCTTACAATTGTTTTTTTCGTTGAAGGTTTTCGTATGGTCTTTGATTGATCCGGAGTTTTTTGAACTATTGTTTCTTTTTCAGGTTCTAATTGTATTGATGGGCCTTTTTGAGATACTGGTCCTTGTTGAGATTTAAGGCCAATTACCTCTTCCTGAGATATTAAAATTGATTTATTATTGGAATCATCAGATGTACCACCAATCCAATCATCATCGCTTATATCATCAAGATTTTCTTCAGGTATTTTTGAACTAGATTTATTTTTATCTTTTTTAAGAACATCCAATAATTTGTTAACTGCAATTTCATTATAATTTTTCTTTTTTTGTTTTAAAAGACCTGTCGTATTTCCAGTTCCTGAGATAACCCTTTGCACAATTTTTTCTGTAATCTCTGTTTTATTTTCACTCATCATTGTTAGAAGAGCCTGGTGACATAATTGTGTTACCTTTCTAGGATAGCCTTGTGTGTTTTTGTGAATTTTCTTTAATGCCCCATCTGTAAACCAATCCCCTGCCTTACCGCCACAAATAACTATCCTATGATCTATCATTCCTCTCATATCCTCAATAGAGGTAGGGCCAATTTCAAAATCAAAAGAAATCCTGTCCTCAAAATTCGGATACTTATGTATCATAGTGCCCATTTCAGGCTGACCAAAAATAATTAATTGTAAAAGTTTAAAGTCATCAGTTTCAAAATTAAGTAGAGTTCTAAAAACATCTAACATCTTACCTGGAAGATTTTGACCTTCATCTATAATCAATACCAATACTTTGCCTTGATCAACTCCAACTTTCAATAAATAATTTTCAATAATATTTCTACATGCTTGAACAGAATCGCCACTCTCGTCTACTCCAAATAAATCAATAATATGTTGAAGTAAAATAAGTTCAGATTCAAATTTAGGATCTAAAATTAAGTAAAAATCAAAATCATCTGACTCTTTCTTAAAATTTTGAATAAGCTTTCTACTTACAGTTGTTTTTCCTACCCCTATACCACCTCTAACAACTGATAAGCCTCTCCTCATTCTAATTGCCAATTCCAAACCCTCCAAGCACTGTCGATGATGGGCGGCAGGATAGAAAAGCTCAACATTTGGAGATGTTGAAAATGGATCTGATTTTAATCCGATTGAATCAAATAGATTCAATGAAAACTCCCAGATTTAAATGGTTAAGAAAAAGAGAAGTATGTTTTTATCATAAATCCAGATGCTAATAAAAGCGCTATGCCTATAGCAATACGATTTTCATAAAAAAACGTATCCGTCATATAAATTTTATTTGCTTGTCTTTCCAAAACTAATATTGTATTAGGAGAAACAAGAAGCAATATTCCAAAAATTCCAGCTATAATTCCTATGAGCAAAAATGTAATCTCATTTATTGAAACGATGGAATAGGTATACGATAAAAAACCTGAAATGCCTAGCATAACAATACCTATTGGGATACGATTTTTTAAAAAAGTTGTATCCGTCATATACAATATATTTGCTTTTTCTTCTACTTTTAAAATTAAATCAGGAGTAAAAATCAATAGCACTCCAAATATTGCTGAAATAATACCAACTATAAAAATAATAATTAAAAATATTTCCAAATCTTAACCTCTTACTTTGTATTATGTCTTAAAACCTATATTTATTGACACAAAATAGATACAATTAGACCTATAATTTTAAAGCAAATTTAAACTAAAAAGGGGAAAAAAATAAGGTTGATACTTTTAAATAATTAATATTCTAAATAAGACCCGGGAATAATAAATGGCTCTAACCCAATATTTTGATTAATAAATAACGGCAAATCATCTTTGGTTAGAGAGACTGTTCCATCTAAAATATTAATAGAATACTTAGATACAATTGAACCTCTTATAATTGTATTTTCTTTTAAATCAATTGTGGAAGACTCACTATATAAAGCACCAAAAATTTCACTATCTTTAATTACACATTCACTACCTTTAGAAATAATTAACCCATAAAACTTATCAATATTTTCTATTAAAATTTTATTTCTTGAATATGCAATAACATAATTTTTTAAATCTGATCCAATGCTTGAACAATCTGTTATAGCAAGGTCTTTTTCAGATATAAAATAAATATGATTTTCTTGACTATTACTAGTTCCAATTTCACTATTTGAATTAATTGTTAAACCACCATTGACTACAATTTTACCAGGACCAATAATAGAACAATTCGAAATTAAAACATCTCCATTTATGTAAAGGATACTATCACTATAGGATGTTAAATCAATATCCTCATTTTCAAAAGAAATATTAAGTGGGGGGCCGCTGACCCAGGAAACACTATTACTTGAAATTGTTCCATTATTTTTTGAGTCAAATGTTTGAACATCATCTGCGGTTTGATCTTCAAAATCAAAATAAGTAGTAAGCTCAATTTCATTACCATTTAAAAAAGAATCTTTATACAAAGCTATATTCTGAGAAGATCTTGCAACATTCCAAATTCTAAATTCATCTATTGATCCATAAAAATATTCACCGCTACTATTATCAGATCCGCCTTTAAATCGAGTGTTTCCATTTTTACCTACTTTAATATTTGCTCCATGCTGCCACAACTGAGAACCCTGGACAGTTGATACAAGCTCTCCATCTAGGTACATTGTTAATGCATCGTCCTGAACGGATGTAGAACCATTTAAAACCAATGCAACATGGTGCCATTGCCCATTTACTATATCATCCGTTGTATTTGTATTAATCCAATCTCCCATCCACTCAGATTCATTCCTATTCCATCCTCCTCCATAAAGCGCACCATCAGAATTAATATAAATATTTAACCCCCTGGTTGTCCCTCCTTCTTCATACAAAGTCTGCTTCGATCCGGTTGATTTATTATCAACTTTAAACCATAATTCTATAGTGCGTGTTGCGTGTTCACCCTCATTAATATCTGAATGGTTTGATATAGAAATATTTTCACCATTTAAATCCAAAGCAGTATTCGCGTTATTCAAATTTATAGTTTCATTTAAAAAATTATTAAAATACGTATCATCAAAAATTGGAAATGGAGGTGAATTTTCGATCACTGTACCACCAACACCTGTGCTCGAATAATTTACTCC
>MDTG01440527.1_pt1 | contig 18504 bp, 15 predicted proteins | sample 811421 | NCBI WGS metagenome assembly MDTG01 (sample SAMN05326645, study PRJNA326480) | marine metagenome | isolation source: seawater | place: Pacific Ocean: South East | collected 2011
CTTTTTCTCATTTTATATGTTTTCTATTACTAAATCGATAATTAGCACTAATCTAATATAAAAAGTTCTCATTTTATATGTCAAAGCATATGTTTTGAGAAAGTTTTTTACAATCTATACTACTTTTTCTCATTTTATATGTTTTCTATTACTAAATCAATAATTATAGTTTTATAGACAGCTCTATGGAAATAAGGTTCTCGCTTTGTATGTCAAAACATATGTTTTGAGAAAGTATTATTGAAACTGTAATAGTTTTTCTCATTTTATATGTTTTCTATTACCAAATCGATAATTAATATTAATCTAACATAAAAAGTTCTCGTTTTGTATGTTAAAGCTTATATTTTGAGAAAGTTTTTTACAATCTATACTACTTTTTCTCATTTTATATGTTTTCTATTACGAAATCAATAATCTAATTGGATTAAGTTCTCATTTTATATGTTAAAGCATATGTTTTGAGAAAGTATTATTGAAACTGTAATAGTTTTTCTCATTTTATATGTTTTCTATTAGAGAATCGATATTTTAAGTACTGGTTTAATTTAATGAAAAAAAGTTCTCATTCTATATGTCATATCATATCATATGAGATGTGTTATTTCTCAATCCATATGATATAACATCTCAAATGGGATGTTAAGTTTCTCAGAACTTATGTAAGTAAGTAGCCTCTAGCAACGTTGTGGTGGGCTCTAGAGAGATCCGTATAAAAACTTTATAAAAAGCTTTATAAAAATATTATAAACTCTCTATTTATAAGAGAGTTATTATTTTAATTTATTCTCTATTTGTGAATAGATTTTCTCTATTTCTTTTAATTTTTGATCTACATACAATTTATCATCATTTTTTAAAGATAAATATTTTTTATTTGTAATAGAATTAAATTTTTTACTAATTAGACTATATAAGGAAATTGGACTATCTATATTTTTTGTGTCAGAAGACTTTTTTAGTTTGTCTAATATTTTTCGTAAATCATTAGCAGAAACTTTTTTATGTTTTAACATTTCAAGTATTTTTATAATTTCTTCATCATTAGTTAATTTAGATTTTATTACTTTAGCTTGAGTATAATTAATTTGATCATCTACTAATGCTTGTTTAATTAATGGATTTAATTTTAGAACAGATAATCTATCTACAAATGTAATAATATCAAATCGCCCTATTTTCTCGAAAACCTTGCTTACTTCAGAAAGCAAGGTTTTTTCAATTTCATTTAATGTTGTTTTTCCAGCTTGAAAGTTTTTTACTTTATTTATAAATATTTTAACTTTTTCAATACTTTCAAATCCACATGCTAGTTGAATATGCTCTAAAATTGATAAAGTTTCATCATATACATTTAAATCTTCTCTATTTAGGTTTTCACTTGATCTCATAAACCTTGCTAGTTCATCTGAAACATTGTCTATAATAATCGCAGGTACAGACATTGTTCCATTTAATTTTAATGCTTTAATTCTATTCTCACCGTGAATTCTTTCTAAAACACCATTTCTATTTCTAAGCATGACAGGATTTAATAAGCCAGTACCTAGTATTCCTGTATTCTCTTTTGATAAGTTTGAAATATTTTCAGCAAGCTCAAGTAATTTAGTTTTCGAATAAGAAATTCTATTGTGCATTAAAATATCATTTTTTAATGTAAGTTCTTTTATTTTAGAGATTTCAACTAATGTTATTTCAGTTGTATTATTTAAAATATTTTCATGTTCTGTCTTTAATTGCTCAATAGTATTATCAATTGATGTTGTTCTTTGTGGTTTCTTTTTTGCCATTTTATAATCCTTTTGAACTAATTAGTTAGTTCATTTGCAATGTTATCAATCTTTAAAATTAAATCTTGGTTTTGTGATCTGTTAAAATCCATAATATACGGTGCTAAAAATAGTTTAAAACTAGGAGCTTCTTGTATACAAGACTTTTGAGGAAAAGGATCCATTACTTTACATTTTAAGTTTCTTAGGTTTTTTGTCTCAGAGAGTAGGTTAGGGATTCTTTTTATCTCTGTTAGTGTTACTTTTGCATCTGTAACTCTTTTATCGAACATATTAGGAATCAAAACAATTTTAGAAAGATCTTTTAAATCTTCACTTAAATAAATTTTATCAAGTGTTCTAAAAAAACCTACCATTCCATCAGTATCTACATTCTTAGTAGGTATTGGTATTAGTATTGCTTTTGCAGCTTTTAAAATTGAGGTAGTAATTATACCAAATGAAGGAGGGGAATCAATTACAATCTTATCATATTTATTTTTTAGTGAATTTATAAACTTGTATAAAAGTCCAATTTTTTCTTCTCTTGTAAAATCATCAGATTCAGTAGCTGATAATAATTGATAATTAGATGGAATAAAATCTATATTCATTTCTTCTTCCAAGTAATGAGGCTGTAATATTTTTCCTTTATTAGGATTTATTAAGTGTCGTGTAGTTTTAACTTTTATTGGTTCTACATTAGTATTTCTAAAAATGTTTGTAATATTACTAACATCATATTCAATTGATCCATTATCTTCAGTTTGAGTAAATGCTCCATATGTATAGCCAAAAAAAGCACCTGTTAATGTAGCTTGTGGATCTAAATCAACAAGTACAGTTTTATAACCTTGATTTGCAAATGAATATGCAAGAGCTTGAGAGAAGGTTGATTTACCAACTCCTCCTTTTTGAACTGTAACTCCATATACTTCACCTAATACATCTTTGCTCATATTTTTCCTTTATTCGTTCTAGAACGAGTAATTCTTATTATGCATTTTAGCATAATAAAAAAATCATATCAAGTATTATATGACTATTATTAAATATATTTTGAAAAAAGTATTCGTTCCAGAACGAATACTTTTTTATTAGAATGATAGATGAAGAAAAGAAGCTTAATAATTAAAGAATAGTATGTTTAATTAAAATAAAACATGTTTTCTAGTTATTTTACCAATAATCTGTGCTAAAATTAATAAATAAAAATTAATTAAAAGAATTACTTTGTCAAAAAAAAGAATACCTAAAAATAAATCAAATAATCTCCAAAAACAAAAATATTTAAAAACATATTTAATTCAAAAAAATTATACGTTAAAAGATTTAAAATGTGAAGTGATATTAATAATTTGTGATATGTTAATAGATAACTATATAAATGCTGAAGATAAGGGTAAAAACGAAAAGTTAGTTGAAGAGTTAACAGTGACAGAAAAAAAATTAGTTTATACTAATATGAAAAATTTACAAGAAGATATCCAAAAAAACATTTTAACGATAGACAAAATTCAATATATAATTAATAATCAACAAAAAGACAATCAAGGTTTAATGAAAGCAAAACTACTAGATAGTACTTATTATTTTTATAATTTATGTGCTACAAAATTGAAATCTTCTATTATTTCTAGAACAAAAGATGAAGATAATCTAAAGTGGATACCTGATTTAATTGTAATTTCATTAATTCAAGATATGGTAGAAAATGGTTACTCATTTAATAAATTTGAATTTATTCAAAATTATGATTTGAATAGACTTTTTAATGTATATATGAAAACTAATACTTTGCTAAAACAAAAAGATAATATTTCATTGTTTTTAAAAGAAAAAACAATAATAAGTATTATGGAAAATGTTTCTTATGAAATTGTAGAAGAATTAATAAATAGTAAATATAAGTAAGTTCGATAGAATTAATATTTAGCCAGAGTTTTTAATGTAGAATATTTTATATATTCTAAAAAAAATAAAAATTTATTTACAAATAGAAAAGATATAGATTACTATCAATTCTAAAAATCAAATCTTTATATACATAAAGATCTCTTTATCTTCTTATAAAATTTATTACATTTAAATAATTATCTTAATTAAGTACTTATATTACTTTATATTGGGGAGAAAGTAGGGTGCAATCTTTGTAATGTCGATAAGATTACTTTAAAATAGCAAAAAGAATATTGATACTATTTAGATATTAGATAAAATATCTCTGTTAAAAATAAATACTATAATAGAAGATTTTCTTAATAATATGAACCACGAAATATGTTTTATATTCGCAATGAAGATAGATAATAATTTGAAAAGAAATCATGTAAGATATTCTGTAACGATTGCAAGTATCGAGTATTAAGTTATAAAATACTAAATTATTTATAATTATTTTTTAATAATAATCATTTTATAAGTAAACTACTTATAAAATGAATAATAATAAAAGAATGGACTTAAATACTTATGCTTAAACAAAATATAATAATTACATATTCAAATCAGAAAGCAAGAGAGATTAAAACCACTCTTGGAAATCCATTAGATAAAGTGACTACTTTATCCAATTTAGTAAATGAAATCTTTGAACAATTATCATTTAAAAAGATTCTTAATCCAATAATAGCAACTTCGTTTATATATAAAATAATACAAGATAGTAAAAGTGAATATTTTGATTTTATATCCCAAAATAGTGATACTCTTGATCTAATATACGATTTTCTATTAAAAGTAAATTCTTCAAAAGTAGGTTTATCAAAAATTTTGAGTGGTAACAAATTTGACGAAATAAACTCTTTAAATATTAAATACTTGGAATTTAAAGATCACTTTGATTTAGTTGATAATAATGACTTAATAAAATTTGCTATTGATAATATAGATAAATATGATTTTTCAAATTATGAAGAAATATTTATAGATAACTTTGAAAAAGAGAATATTAAATTTTATAAATCAGATTTAGAATTAGAACTTATAACTTTATTATCATCAAAAGCTAAAGGTTTCAGTCAAGAATTGGATGAAGTTCGAACAGCAGAACTTTACAAATTAAAGAACCAGGTATTTGATATTAATGAAGAAGTGCAAAGTGCTTTAAAACTATCTAGAAAACTTTTAGAAGAGGATAATAATTTAAGAGCAGAGGATATTTGTATTGTTACAACTGATATTTCTGAATATGCACCTATATTTAGGCTATATCTTACAAAATATGAATTGAAAGGCTTTGATTCAAAAGGAATTGCCTTAAATCTATATAATGGAAAGAAAAGCTCAAACCCTCAAATCAATAATGCATTTAATGATATTGATAAGCAAATAAAAGTAATTAAAAAAAATTGTATTGAATTTAATATTCATATAAATACCTCAAAAATGAAAGATAAGATTGTAAAAGATACATATATTTTAGAAGATAAAATAGGAATAGAGTTAACTGAAGCAAATCAATTACTTGGTTTAAATAAAAAATATGAACATATTATTTTTATAGGAACTGATATTAATCATTTCCCACCAAAAAGAAGTGATAACTTTTTATATACAAGTGAAATAGCTCAAGAATATTTTTGTGAAAACAGTTACTTTGAAAGTTCATTACTTCAATACAATGAACTAAAAAGATTAGCAAAAAATCTTTATATAACTTATCCTATGTATAAAGAAAAAAGAAAACTATCATCTTCAATTATAATTGATAAAAACATATCAAATAGTATTGATATTTCAAGTGTAAATGCAAAAAAAAATAAAATTAAAGAAGATAATTTTTTAAGTTCATTACTTTCAAATGAATATTCTAAATATGATGGCTTAAATGTTAATGATGTGATAGTTAATCATCTATCAGCCTCACAGTTGGGTTCATACGCGAAATGTCCATTTAAATATTTATATACATATAAACTAGCTATTAGACACCCAAGAGATGATGAAGAAGGCTTTGATGTTATGCAGCAAGGTACATTGATGCATAGTTGTTTTGAAGAGTTTGCAAGGAAAATACTAGGTAATAAAACTTTAGGAGTAGATGGTTTTAAATCAATTATGTTGAATGTTTTAGAAGATGAATATCAAAAGTTTTTAATTAATCCAAGAAATGAAATTAATCAAGAAAATATTTATCATAAAATATTTAAGTATACACTAGCTAAAGGTTTAACAGACGATAGAGAAGATGGATTATTAATTAAGTTTATTCTTGAATATGAAAATTCAAAAGAAGACTTAAATTATTTCTCTAATAGTGAATTTGAAAAAGAATTTGCCCTGGATAGTGAACTAAAGCCATATACTATAAAAGATAATGATGATAGAAATTACTTTATAAAAGGATTTATCGATAGATTTGACAATTTAGAAAAAACTATCAATATAATTGATTATAAATCAAAAAAAGCAGATGGTGTTTTACAGGATAAACTTGATGAGATAAGAGAGTTCAAAGATTTTCAATTAGGTCTATATACTCTTTTTGCAAGTGAAGAATATAAAAAAGAAGTTGATTCATATCTATTAACATTTAAAACAAAGAAAAATCTATCTACTAAATTTGCACGAGTTGCTACAAATGAAGACTTAATTCCTAAATATAGAGGTAAGGATATTGGAATACTTTATGATACTAGTTATAAAGAAAATTTAAAAACTAATATATTTACAATAAAAGAGAAAATAGAGCAGGGTGATTTTAGATTTGATAATAGTAATGAAGATTACTGTGGATATTGTGAAATAAGAAATATGTGTAACCAAAGCATATTAAATAAGGAAAGATAGTGGCATTAAATAAATTTACAATACAGAAATCATTTGCCATTAATGCAGGTGCAGGAAGTGGAAAAACATATACTTTAAGTAGAAGGTATATAAACGCTATATTAGGTTTTGATTTTTTTAGAGAAAATGGATTTGAAGAAACATATTTTAATGATCTAAAACAAGCTTCAACAAAGCAGGTAGTAACTATTACATATACTGAAGCTGCAGCATTAGAAATGAAAGAAAGAATATTTGGATTGATCTCTAATATAATCAATTATAAAAATATTGATAAAGATGATGGAGATAAAGAGTCTATAGAGAATGCTTTTAAGCCCTTAAGCGATGAACAAAGTAATTATGTAACAGAAACACTACATAAGGCATTAAAACAAAGTAGTGACGCTAAGATATCAACTATTCATTCCTTCTGTTTAGATATTTTAAGAACTAATGCAGATATTGCAAAGTTTGACTCTAGTATTGATATTATTAAAGATGATGAAAAAGATAAAATCATAAATGAATCTATTTTTCTTACTTTAAATAATCCTTCTAATAAAGAGATAATTAAAGAACTCTCAAAATATTTAAATCTATATTTTTTAGATTCTATTTTCAAAAAATATGCTACTTCTAGTACCTTTAGAAAAGAATTTAATAGCTTTAATAAAAACTCACTAGATGATAGAACTTTAAAGTTTTTACTTCTTGATTTATATAAATTACCTGATGTAAAAGATGACTATACTTTATTATGTGATAGATTTGATGATGAAAAATTAGAAGATAAATATAAAGATTTTTTATCAAAATATATTGAAAACTATTTTAATTTTAATGCAGTAAGTTGGAGTGAACTCTCAAAAGAATTCGATGTTGCTATACAGTTTAATAGAAAACCATTTACAAAAATGAAATACTTAAAAGAAAGTGTAGAAAATATTAAATCTTTTGAGAAATTTTATTCTATTTATCAAGCAATTGATGAAACTAGTGAAGAGCTTTTTTATAAAAAGATAGAATTTTTAAAATCGTTAATGAAACAAGTAAAAAGTCTATATGATTCGAAATTAAATGAGCTTGGAAAATTAGATTTTGATGAAATTATCTCTAAAACTCATGAAATTGTTGGAAAAGTAGATTTAGATATAAAATATATGATGGTAGATGAGTTTCAAGATACAAATTCAATTCAATATGAAATAATAAAAAATGCTATAAATGAAGATTCTAATTTGTTTGTAGTAGGGGATAGTAAGCAATCTATTTACTCTTTTCAAGGTGCAGAAATTGAAGTATTTAATGATGCTATTGATGATAAAAATTATATATCTTCAGTCGAACCTATGGATATAAACTATAGAAGTGATGGAGCTGTTTTAAATAATGTTAATAAAATATTTAAAAATCTTTTAAAGTCAAATGATGAAATAAAACTTATTAAACAAAACTATGAAGCTACACCTCAATCTTTAAAAGTATCTAAAGATTCAAAAGAAGAGCAGGGCAGTTTTAGATTTTTAATAAATACAAATGATAAGACAATTGAAGAAGATGATACTAATGAGTATGAACAAATTGCAAAATTTATTGCAAATATTAAATATGGAAAACTTCCAGAGTATAAGCATATTAAAGATCTTATAGATAAAAAAGAAACAGCAATTACTGTAGTATTTGATGCTAGTAGTAAAATGCTTCAATTAAAGTCATATTTAAATGAACAAAATATTGAGTGTAAAATAAGTGCAAGTGAAAATTTTTATCATACAAAAGAAATAAATGATATTTTTAATCTTTTAATGTCATTACAATTTCCTAAAGACAAGTTTTATAAAGCAGCAGCACTTAAATCAAATATTTTAAGATATAGCGATAATAGAACATATGAAAGTATCTCAAAAGAAAAAGAAGTAGATGAATTAAATGATTTAAGAGTAGTGTTTAATGAAAAGTCATTAAGTGATTTTATTCTTTATATTTATCAGGAATATTCGTTTAAAGATGTCCAGGATTATTTTTCTGATTGTGAACAAAGAAAAGCAAATCTTGATAAGTTCTTATTTAAAGCACTAGAGAATGAGAATATAAATGGTAATGATACATACAACTTTTTAAAACAGTGTGAAAAAAATATTTATTTTAGTGAAGCAAAAGAAGATGAAGCTTTTTTTAAATCAGATAATTTAGAAAGTATTCAACTATGCACTATTCATAGTACTAAAGGACTAGCTTATCCTATGGTAATAATTGCTAATAGTGATAAAAATATTTATACGCAAATTCAAAGTGACAGTATTAAAAGTAATAGTTTTACAATTTTAAATACAAATGAAAAAAAATTAGTTACAGGTTTTAAAGTTGATAGCTATGAGCCTTTAGCTTTTAGACTTTTAAAACAAATAGATAAGTTAAAGCACTTAGCAGAGAAGAAAAGACTTCTATACGTTGCTCTTACTCGTGCAGAACATGATGTAGTAATCTCTGGAACTATAAGTAAGAAAAAAGATGGAGGTTTTACTCTAAGTGATTCATCTTATTTAGGAATGATTATTGAAGGTTTAGAAGAAGATATAGAATCACTATTTAATAAAACATCTCAAAAGTCTATAGATGAACTTGAAGATATTAAAATTGAGAAAGAAATAAAGTCTATTATAAATGAAACTATTTCTTTAAAACCTTTAGTTTTTAAAGAAATGGTAAAACCAATATCTGCAACTCAAAATGAAGATTCAAATGTTAGAAATCAAACTAATAATAAAGCGGCAAGATTAGGAACAATCACTCATAAAATATTTGAATTATATTGGAATAAATTTGATAATTTAAATCTAAATGATATCTATAAAAAATTCGACATTGATGTTGAAGAGGATAAAAAACAAATTTTAATTTCTATTGAGATATTTAAATCAAGTGATATTTATCAACTGATAAGAAGTGCAGTAGAGCATAGGTTTGAATTAGAGTTTAATCATAAAGATAAAACTGGATTTATTGACTTAGTTTATTTTGATGATGAAAGTGATGGCTGGATTATTGTTGATTTTAAAACTGGAAATAAAACAGATGAGAAAGAAATCTATTATGAAGAGCAGTTAGAGTTTTATGAAGAGGTTTTAAGTGAGATTGGGATGAAAATTGTAGGTAAGAAAATTTTGTGGGTATGAATATATAGAGCCCTTGTTGCAGTGTTGTAAATTACATGGAGTTGTAATATAAATTTATATTACAAATATTATAGATTTTGATAAATTAAAAGAAGTTGAAAAACAGTATGAAGATTCTGAGTTTTTTAAAGAATTTAATATAATAGAAAAATTGAATAATCCCAAGAGTATAGAATATAGTTCTAGTAAATCTACGGCAGCATCTAAAGCTAGAAGTGAAAAAGTTAAGTATAAAATAAATATAGCAATTGAAATACTTCAAACAGAAAAAAATGAATAACTCACTCTTCAATAGTAAAGAAATGTGGAGTAAGTTTTAACACTGTTCAAAAATATGTATCTGAAAAATATTTAGTTTCATTAAATGAAATGAAATAGTAAAGTATATCATTCATATTAAATATGTATCAATAATCTTTGTTCCATATTTCCTTAATGTTTGTGGAACTTTATAGTTTTTACTTTTGGAACACTTTGTGGAACACGGAAAACTAATATAAGTGCTTCGTGTTCCAAATATAAGAGGTTAAGTAAAAGACTATTCAAAAAAAATTCTTAATAAACTTTATATTTATAATGTTTTATCCATTCATTGAAAATTTACTAATTTAAAAATATTCAGATTACTAATGCAATCACTATTATTTCATAATTTCTTCTTATATCATTGTCATTAAGTCATTTGTTGTAGTAAGGCTTCTTCTTTAACAACAATATTTTTTGTATAAGTACAAATTAACTTTAAATATAATAGTATACCCCCCTATAGTATATAAGGAACAAAAATGGCATATTGTTGTGATGTTGAAAGAAAAAAATTAACAAATAGAATTGCTCGAATATCGGGTCAAGTTAAATCAATTGAAAATAAGCTAAAAGATGAAAATTATCATTTAGAAGAAGACCCATATGAAATGGTTAGACAATTAACGGCAGTAAAAGGTGCAGTTAATGGAATGATAACATCATATATTGAGCATTTTGCAAAAGGACACTTTATTGAGAATATTCAAAAAGGTGATTCTATTCAAGCACAAGCAGAAGTGGAAAACTTCTTAGATATTATAAAAGTGTTTGGGAAATAATATGCATACTTGTAAAATAGGATTAAATTCACATCAACCAAAGATAAAAGAACATCACCATCATCATGACCACCCTGAACATGATCATGAGCATCATCACCATGACCATAGAACACAGGATAAGAAAGTATTAAAGATTGCGCTTGCAATTACTTTTGTAACAATGATTGCAGAATTTGTATTTGGATTCTTATCAAATTCACTTGCATTAATTTCTGATGCAATCCATATGTTTACACATTCATTTGCACTTATTATATCTCTTGTAGCTATTATAATTGCAAGTAAAAAAGCTCCCCTTGATAAAACGTTTGGTTATTATCGTGTTGAAGTATTAGCAGCCTTTGTAAATGGACTTACTATCATTCTTTCAATCGTATGGATACTTTATGAAGCAGTTGATAGATATTTTAATCCTGGAGTTATCGATTTAAAAACAGCTGGAATTGTTGCTATAGTTGGTTTGATAGTTAATATTGTTACTGGCGTGATTTTAATGCAAGGAGATAGAGAGAATGTAAATTTAAAATCTGCATTTATTCATATGCTTTCTGATGCACTATCTTCCGTAGCCATTATTATTGGTTATGTTGTTATCTATTACACATCTTGGTACTTTATTGATATCATATTAGCTCTTTTAGTTGCTTTTGTTATTGGGAAATGGGCTTTTACTGTTTTAAAACAATCAACTAATACTCTAATGGAAAGTTCTCCACTTGATATAAATGAAGTAAAAAAATTTATAGAAAAAAAACATCCTCAAGTTTTAGATATACACGATATTCATATTTGGGAAATTACTCAAGATATGTATAATATGACAGCTCATATTTTAATTGATAAAGAAGATATTCAAGCGTATGAAAAAATCCTACATGATGTAAACCATAGCTTAGAAGATAAGTATTCAATTGTTCATGTTACATTACAGTTAGAATTTAAAAAATAAATTAGTATGGAAAGAAAATGGAATTAATTTTAATTGCCATAGCGTTAGCTATGGATAGTGTTGCGGTATCAATAGCTAGTGGTGTAAAATATAAAAAGATAAATGTCTATACAGTAATAAAAATATCATTGTTCTTTGGTATATTTCAAGGATTAATGCCATTAATAGGCTATTTTGCAGGAACTATTTTTTCATCACAAGTAGCTGAGTATAGTCATTATATTGCTTTTGTTATACTGATTGCTTTAGGTTTAAATATGATTAAAGAAGCAAGAGAGGATGATTTTGAAAATGAAGTAAAAGATTTAAAAAATAAAACTTTATTTTTTCTTGCAATTGCAACTAGTATCGATGCATTAGCAATTGGTGTTACTTTTTCCTTTCAAGATATTAATATTTATTATGCATCTTTTCTAATTACAACCATTACATTTATCTTATGTTTTATTGCAGTTTATGTAGGAAAAAGGCTGGGTGGATTCTTAGAGTCTAAAGCAGAATATTTAGGTGGGATTATTTTAATAATATTAGGATGTAAAATTCTATTTGAAGGTTTAGGTATTTTTTAAATAATATGTTCCTTTCTAGGTTTTGTTAGACATTTGCCTAGTCATAGTATAGTTAATTAATTCTTCTCTATCTCTTTTTATAATGTTTTTCTTTTTTATTTCAAAATTATTCTTTTCAAAAAAATATTTTGCAGTAATACTAACATTTGCAAAAATCATATCTAAATTATTTTCTTCTGTTATTTTTACAATTTTATTAAGGAGCATAGAACCAATACCTTGGCTTTGATAATTATAATGGACATAAAAACAATCAATATATCCATCTTTTTCAAATTCAAAGAAACCTACAATTTTATTCTCTTTTTTAGCTATATAAGGTTTTGATTTTTTGAATCTTTTTTCCCATTTTTCATAATCAATTTTAATTGGTGCCCAAACTTCTATTTGTTCTAATGTATAATTTTGAATATTTATCTTATGTATAGTATTAGTAAAAAGTTCTGCAATCTCTTGAGTATCATTTAATGTAGCTTTTTCAATATTCATTTATACTCCAATTTATATGTCTAACGGTTGACTCTAGCCAATAAATGACCGCTAGGGCATTTATTGGCTACGAGGTTTTGTTAGCTTTCTTCTTGCAAGCTGATATGAACAGTAGGAATAAATCCTTTTTTAAACATTTCAACATATGATTTTGGTGTTAATACTGTTACATTTTTATCAATGATATTAATATTTGTAGATTCATAACCTTCAAATGTCCATTTGAATACTTTGTAATTCCAAATTAAATATTCAATATTATCAATTTGAATCATTGTGCCATTTGGTAATAAAGTCATTTTATCTTGATATGTAACTTTTTGTTTTTTATTGATTCTATCTTGATGAATAATTTTATCAATATTAGCAATACTCCTTGAATCATCAATCAGTAAGTTTTGATTTGCTTCTAGCCATTTACTTTTAAATTCATTGTATCTTGTTCTTCTGCATTCTGCACAAGGACGATGTCCTGCTGAAAATGCTGTTGCTTCATCTATGAAAAATAGTTCGGTATATCTTCCTTTTGCCATTAATTCTCGTTTTCTGCCTTTGAATTCTAATTGACAAGTTACCCAACCTTTTATTTTAAAAGGTGAAATTATTTCTTTTTGCTCATTATGAATAATACCACGATTTCCAAGAAACGAACCTCTTGATTTAACAGCTTCTATTCCTCCATTTGGATTGACTCTATTTTGTAATGGCATTGTATTCCTTCTGTAAGTTAACGGCAATCTTGAGGGACGAGGTAACTTAATGGCTTTATTGTTTCATCTAACTTTATGCAAAATTTTAAAGCTTGAATAACCGCAAGTATTACCTCGTTCCTCTCCTAGTATTTGTTATGTGTTTTGTATTATTACTTCTGGTTTTGATATTATCATTGAAACACCAGAACCTTCATTTATCCATTGATGACAACTAATATGTATTTCATTATCTTCTTCATTTTTATCAACGTGATAGTTATGTCCTACATCGAATAATATATTTGTTTTTATTGTCAAGTTATCATCACATATAACAGACATTTTAAATCCATCTGTAGCTTGTTCAGCTTTAAAGAAAACATTCATCCAATGGTTATGTCCATATTCTTTAACCCTTAATTCAACATCAACATGGTTAAATTGACTACAAAACTCATTAACTTCTATTTTTGCTATTTTAGCAATTTCATTTGTTTCAAAAGTTGTTTTTATTTCATCAAATTTAAAATGTTTTCTTTCACCATTTGGTAGATTAATAATAACATCAACCGTTGAAAGTAAATCGTCTTTTAAAAAACCAACTAAGATATCTGTATATTCTCTTTCACTTGGATATAATCTATATGAATAAATTCCATCTGTAAAAACACAATCTTTTTCTGCATCAAATTTTGCTTTAATATTAATGTTATAATTACTTCTAACATTTCGTTGAGATACATTTAATACTTCATCAATGTAGCTATTATAAAAATCCTCTATATTAGAGTATTTTTCCATTTCTCTTTCTGATGGTTTAAGTAAATTGTGTAAAGCATCTTTTTTTCTTTCTCTTGGCAAATCACTTAAAAATGCTCTTTTAAGTACGATTTTTTCAACTATATTTTGCATTTTATCTTGAAAACTAACACTTTCAAAAGTAAATGAGAATAATGAAGCAATAAACATTGCTATACCAATAGTTTCTAATAACTTAGCTGACAATTTCCAATATTCATTAGATGAAACTTCATTAATGAACATACTAGTTAGAATGAATATTAATCCAAGCCAAAAATAATTTAAGAAAAAATTCTTAAAGTTATTCCATAAATCTTTTTTAGTAGTTTTATTTGTCATATATACCTTTCACATAACGGTTGTCGTGAGCAATAATTTCCCGCTAGGGTAAATTATTGGTCTCCTCGTATTTGTTAGACTGTTTTTACAGCCTTTAATCTCAACCTAACATAATCAGCTACCCAGCCATCTTGTTGAGAATATATCTTTGGCTTTAAAATTTCTCTAACTTCTTCTTTAAATTGCTTTTGTTGCTCTTGTGTTAAGTGTGCAATGATACCATTTGCAAAAATATCCAGCCAGTTTGTAATATCATCAATTTTAGTAGGTCTTGGAATTAGTTCAATGTATTCAACATGGAAGCCATTGTTTTCTAAAAGTTTTTTATACTCTGTTTCTTTTGGAAAATACCAAGGATTATTAAATTGTCCATATTCTGGATGATTGCTAAAAACTTCTTGCATTGTATCTATTAAGTACTTTATATTTTCATAACCACCGAATTCTGCAATAAATCTACCATTATCTTTTAATGCAGTATGAATTTTATTTATAGCAGTTTTACTATCTTTGACCCAATGCAATACTGCATTTGAAAATACAGCATCAAATTCATTTCCAAATTGTAATTGAGTAGCACTCATCACATAAGCTTCAATTCCTTTTGCTTTTGTTTTTTTAACCATATCAGCACTTAAATCTAAAGCTATAACTTTTGCATTGAACTTTTCTATTTCTACAGCTAAAGTTCCTTCTCCACAACCTAAGTCTAGAATATTTTCATTTTCTTGTGGGTCTAATAAATCTATAACAGGCATCGCTAAATTTGATACGAAATCAGCATGTTTATTATATTTATTAGCATTCCATATATTTAATTCTTTCATATTTTATCTTTTATAATAAGTTACAATTGAACTTTTTTCAATTGTATGTGAATTGATTATATATCCAACTAAAGCAGGATTTGAATTTTTATCTAATCCTAATTTCTCTATATCAAGTGCATAGATAGTTATTATATAAGTATGTGCTTTTGAACCTTTAGGAGGACATGCCCCACCAAATTCATTTTTTCCAAAATCTGTTTTACTTTGAATAGTACCTTTTGGTAATATATTTAATGCACTAGCATTTGATAAAATTTGATTTGTATCTTTTGATATATCAAAAACAATCCAATGCCACCATCCACTACCCGTTGGTGCATCAGGGTCATAAACAGTTATAGCAAAACTTTTTGTCCCTGCAGGTGCATTAATCCATTCAAGTTGTGGTGACATGTTTTTTCCACTACATCCAAATTCATTAAAAACTTGATTTATAGATATTTGTCCTATCATATCTTCACTTTTTAATGTTAAACCTTTTGCAAACAAAGTATTATTAAATAAAATAATACAACTTAATACGATTACATTTTTATATGTAAATTTCATATTTTCTCCTTTTTTGTTAAGTTAGTTACATTTTACAAAAACTAAAAATTTCAAAGTACAAGAAAAGTTATATTTTATGTCGGAATTCTTTAGGAGTTTGATTGTATTGTTTTTTGAATTGTGAAATAAACCATGAAACAGTAGAATATCCACATTCTGTAGATATATCAGTTATAGTTTTATTTGTATTTTTCAACAATAAAGTTGCTTTTTCTAGTCTTTTAGTATCAATCCAAACTTTGGGAGTTAAACTATGCTCTTTTTTAAAATATCTTCTTATTTTATTAGGTGTTAACCTTGTAATACTACACATATCATCAAAAGTTTGTATTAAATCAATATTTGATTCTAGTATAAATTTTATCCTATCATTACTTGTAGATAGAATTGAATTTAAGAAACAGTGAATCTGATGCTTATCTAATCTTAGAGCTTGTAAAAATATTTCTTCAATCTTAAGTTTTAAAAGATTATTATCAAATTTTTTTTCTAAATATTGTTGAAATATATTTATATTATTTTCAAATAACATATCATTGTTATAAGTTGTTTTAGCAATGCTTTTTATCTCTGTTGTATTAATTTTTATATTATATTTTTTGATAAAGTCAAAAATAAATTTATCATCAAAATATACTATTAATGATTTATATATTGAGTTAAGAGTAGTTCTTTCACTCATATAATAGTTGTTTTGTGTTAAAAAACTTAGTTCACCTTTATTTATCGTAATATCTTGGTTATTTAAATGAATAACTTTTGATCCCTCAAGTAAAATACCCATGCTATGCATAGTTGTTCTTACAAAGACTGAATCATTTTTATGTTTTGTTATATAGTTTAAGCATAATAAATTATCTATTTGAATCATGTTTTCATAGTTGTTTTCAAAAAAATAGTTGGGAACAAGATATGTCAATGTAAAGATTCTCCTTTTAGTAGTCTAACTATTTATTGAATATACATTATATAAATAAAGTACTTAAATCCACTTATTTATTACATATTTATTAAAAAGCTTATTTTATGCATACTTATAGAAAAAATATTACAAAATGCAATAATTTTTCTATATATTTTTATTATAAGTTATAATTTTTATGTTTATTTTATGTCATATTTAGAACTTTAATATACATAATGTATGTTAAAAGTGAAAAATTTAACTTTAAAAAACATTTTTATAATTTAGGAGATATTATGGGTAAAAAACTACTTGATATAATGAGAGATAAAATTAGAGTAAAACACTATAGTTTAAAAACTGAAAATGTATACATATATTGGGCAAAAAAATATATTCTATTTCATAATAAAAGACATCCTAATACTATGGGTAAAAAAGAGATTGAAGAGTATTTAACTTATCTAGCCAAAAATCTAAATGTATCTCCTACTACACAGAACCAAGCCTTTTACTCCATTGTATTTCTTTACGAACAAGTATTAAACATATCATTAAAAAATGAAAATATTCAAGCTTTAAGAGCTCAAGAAAGAAAACATATTCCTGTAGTTTTAACTATAGATGAAGTCAAAAGTATTATATTAAATATGGCGGGTATTTATCAACTTATAGTTAAACTTATGTATGGTTGTGGTTTAAGGATGAAGGAAGTACAAAATATTCGTATCAAAGATATTGATTTTGGATTCGATAAAATTTATGTTTGGGATAGTAAATCTTTAAAAGATAGAACTATCCCTTTACCACAAAGTATAAAAAATGAACTCCAAATACAAACTCAAAAAGTAAAAGAATTACATCAAAGGGATTTATCTGATGGCTTTGGTAGTGTTTATATTCCATATGCTTTAAGTAAAAAGTTTAAAAATATTGAATATGATACAAAATGGCAATATGTTTTTCCTATGAGTAAAATCTCAAAAGACCCTAGAACAGGTAAACAAAGAAGGCATCATATTTTAGATGTAACTCTAAGTCGAAATATAAAAAATGCAGTTAAAAAATCAAATATAGATAAAAGAGTTACATCACATATTTTTAGACACTCTTATGCAACTCATCTTTTACAAAATGGTACAGATATAAGAAGTATACAAGAACTACTAGGACATAAATCTATAGAAACAACTATGATATATACACACGTTGTGAAAGAATTAAATAAAGGTGATATTAAATCACCATTGGATTTTTAAATTTTATGAATAAATATTGATTGTTAAATTCTGATTCAAAACCTGTACTTATTGAGCATGTTCCAAATTTCAACTCTTTTTGGAACAATCTATTTTTTAGTAAAAACTGCTCAAAAAGTAAGAGGTTTAGAAAAAGATTATTAAGAACTTATGTCCTATAAAGTCTTAATATTCTAAGTTCCTACTCAAAAAGGAATAATAGGAAGTTCATATGACCTAAATTATTTATTATATTTTAATTAATGTAGTTTAACTCTCTTCAAATATTCACTTATTATTGGTATATAATCTTTTCTACAAATCAAGAATGTCTTTAA
>MDTG01304294.1_pt1 | contig 18502 bp, 16 predicted proteins | sample 811421 | NCBI WGS metagenome assembly MDTG01 (sample SAMN05326645, study PRJNA326480) | marine metagenome | isolation source: seawater | place: Pacific Ocean: South East | collected 2011
GAACTTCCCAAAAGAGTCTCTTAAACTCTGGGAGGACGCATTATACGTGTGCTAGAGCCCATGACAAGGGTTTATTACAAATAAACCGATTTATCGGTGCAACCGAAATTTATAAGCTAGGTAAGATTAGAAGAGGAAAAATTAAAGAAATACTTTTTATGATAAAAGCTTTCTACGTAAAATGGGCCATAGTCGAAATAAAAGCAACATTGCAAGTAAAAGTCCGTATACCAAAGCCTCTCCGAAATTACTTCTCACGATCCATATCAAGTGCAATAGGGCAATCGTCGCAGCCAAGTAAACCGAACGATGAATATATTTCCACCTGCGCCCTAATTTGAGAACCATGGCTCGAGGCGAGGTAACTGCCAGCAAAGATAAGATAAGGTACGCGACGAACCCAAGCGTAATAAATGGCCTTTCCAGAAGCTCTTCGCCAAGAGCCTCGAACCTAAGCTCTAGAAGAAATACTAACCAAACTAGAAAATGTACGCTTGCATAAAAAAATGCAAAAAGTCCCACCATCCGACGGACTTTTACGAATTCTACCCTACCGAAAACCTGACTCATTGGTGTCATTGCAAGAGTGAGCAATAAAAATCGTAAGGCCCAACTGCCAGTTTCTAGCGCCAACGCTTTTGCCGGGTCTGGCCCTAAGTTATTAGTCGCAACCTTCCAACCGATTAAAAAGAAGGGCATCAGAGCAAAAGAAAAAACACCAGGCTTGAGAAATCGCTTTAGATTGAATGTAGCAGTCACATTAATAGTAACGGCTCAGATCCATCCCGCTATACAACGAAGCAACCTCTTCCTCATAACCGTTGAACTTTCGCGTAGGAACTACTCGGCGATCAAACAATGTTTGTGGCAAACGCCGCTCCATATCTTGTCTCCACCGCGGGTGCTGGACATCAGGATTCACATTTGCATAAAAACCATACTCCTGCGCCTGCAAATCGACCCAGGTCGTTCGAGGCATGCTTTCTCGGAAGTTAATCTTTACTATCGACTTAATACTCTTAAAACCATACTTCCAAGGCACTACCAAACGCATTGGAGCACCATTCTGAGCGGGCAATGTCTCTCCGTATAACCCAACCGCAATCAGCGTCAACGGATGCATGGCTTCATCTATCCTGAGACCTTCTCGATATGGCCACCTAACGATTGCAAAGCGAGACCTAATGCCCGGCATGCTCTCTGGGTCAACAACAGTTTCAAATTCAACGTACTTTGCCTTAGATGTTGGCTCAAAACGCTTTATTAAATCCCCGAGTGGGAAACCAACCCACGGAATAACCATCGACCAAGCCTCAACGCATCGCAATCTGTATATTCGTTCCTCTAAGCTATGTGGTTCGATTATATCTTCTAAATTATATCGGCCTGGCTTTGCTACCTCGCCCGTGATCTCCACCGACCAAGGCTCTACCTTAAACTCATTTGAGTTTGATGAAGGGTCCCCTTTATTCATTCCAAATTCATAAAAGTTATTATACTTAGTCACGTCCTCGAAGGGCGTTAACTCTTCCTCAGTGAAAAAAGGTTCGTTGTCTGGAGCCGGCTTAATACTCTTAAACTTTGATACCATCCAGGGTGCTTGAGTGCCAACTCGAATCCCTTCGGGCGCCCGAGCTTTCAAAGAATCTCCATATTGTCCAACGGCAAGCCCCGAACTTAAAGCAGAAGCCGCCCCCCCAAGAAGAAGACCACTACCGTCCTTTAAAAACTCTCGCCGATTTCTATATATGGTTTCTGAGGTTATCTCAGACGGTTTTATATCGGACGGTCTCTTTACAAGCATGATTCTCTCCATCTATATTATTTGGGTAGGCCCAATTTAAAAGAGCCCTTTATCAGGCGCTTACGTAACCTTTATTCTTCGCCAAAACGCTCCCAATGGACCAGAAGCGACATACATAATACATAACGCCAAAAGCACCTCTGGTGGTTCTTGTGCTATCACGACTAGCAAGATAACCACTGCGACAAAGGCTAGATAAGGGACTGTTCCTTTCACATAAACTTCCTTGAAACTATGGTACTTGTAATTCGAAATCATCAACATCCCAGCCAAAATTGTTATAACCACCATCCCATAAGCAACAAAAGAAGTTACCTCGACCCCATGGCGAAACGAAACCCAAGGAATGAAACAAACCAGTGCTGCGGCCATAGGGCTCTGCAAACCAACGAAATAACGCTTATCAACGGATTCTAGTTGGACATTAAATCGCGCCAATCGCATCGCCGCACATGACATGTAAATAAAGCTTGCAGCCCAACCAAGACGGCCTATATCAGGAAAAGCCCAACTGAAACTAATAAAAGCCGGAGCCACTCCAAACGAAACCATATCCGAAAGGCTATCAAACTGGGCTCCAAATGCGCTCTGAGTATTCGTTAGTCTCGCTATGCGACCATCTAACGCATCAAAAACTCCTGCAAGAAACAACGCCCAACCCGCCTCATTGAAATCACCAGCAATTGCCGCAACAATTGCGTAAAAGCCGGAAAAAAGCGCGCCCAGGGTCATTAAATTAGGCAGTAAAAAAATTCCTCGCCGCAAAACTTTTTTACCGTTCTCCGAGACAACTTCCTCATGTTCATCAATCGGCAGGAGACTCTCGCTCTCGTCTGTTAGCGGAGGCTCTGATTCCAAGCCGTTATCAAGTTCTCTATTCATTTTATTCTCATTTTAAAATCTTGACTTGTTGCCATGATACAATTCAACGCAGCAGATACGTGATTCTTCTAAAATCTGCACCATTAAAATACGTAAAGAAGCTCAATAGCAAATTTAACTTTTTCTATATGCAAAACAATTTTACCCTCAAGCGGAGATACTATAAACTCCGGCCTCAAATAGATGATTCGCTAATGCCAAATCCGATGAGGGTATCGTCGAGTGTTAGCGATCCAAATAAAATCAATAATTAAAGGTTTAATCAAGGATACTGGAGCATTTAATGAATTACTTCAACACGTTGCCACTGCGCTTACAACTGAGCGAGCTCGCGAAATGTCGCTTCATGAACGCCAGTGAATTTGACGAGGGTGTAGAAGCGCTTCAAGGTAAAAAAGTTGTAATTGTGGGCTGCGGTGCCCAAGGACTCAATCAAGGTTTAAATATGAGAGACAGCGGCCTAGATGTCTCATATGCGTTGAGGGACTCAGCCATAATGGAGCAACGTCAGTCCTACAAAAATGCTGAAGAAAATGGATTTAAAGCTGGTACTTACAAAGAGTTAATTCCTGAGGCCGATCTGGTATTGAATCTTACACCGGACAAACAGCATACCGACGTTGTCAGTTCAATAATGCCTCTTATGCAAAACGGAGCATGTCTCGCTTATTCCCATGGATTTAATGTGGTTGAAGAAGGAATGAGAATCCGTGACGACTTGACGGTCATTATGGTCGCTCCAAAATCACCGGGTAGTGAAGTTCGTGAGGAATACAAACGTGGCTTTGGGGTCCCCACGCTAATTGCGGTTCATGAAGAAAACGATCCCAGTGGCAACGGCCTTTCAATTGCAAAAGCATATGCAGCAGCGACTGGTGGCCATCGTGCAGGCGTGCTCCAGAGTTCTTTTATTGCCGAAGTAAAATCAGATTTGATGGGGGAACAAACTATCTTATGTGGCATGCTCCAAACAGGCTCCATCCTCTGCTTTGAAAAAATGACAGACAACGGAATAGATTCAAAGTATGCATCGAAGCTAATACAACATGGCTGGGAAGTCATCGCTGAAGGTCTAAAACATGGCGGCATAACCAACATGATGGATCGATTAGACAATCCTGCAAAAATAGTGGCTAATGATCTCGCTGAAGAACTGAAAGACATTATGCGAACTCTTTTCGAAAAGCATATGGATGATATTGTGACTGGTGCTTTTTCTGAAGGGATGATGGAGGACTGGAAAAACGGTGACAAATTACTATTGCAATGGCGAGACGCCACTCAAGAAACATCGTTTGAGAAATCAGAAGCTGGCGATATGCATATCAGCGAACAAGAATTTTACGATAACGGAATTATTATGGTTGCCATGGTCAAAGCCGGCGTAGAATTAGCCTTTGAAACCATGACCGCAAGCGGGATCATCGAGGAGTCAGCTTATTATGAGTCGTTGCATGAGGTGCCTCTCATTGCCAATTTAATTGGCAGGAAGAAACTTTATGAAATGAATAAAGTGATTTCAGACACCGCAGAATATGGTTGCTACTTATTCTCACACGCCTGTGTTCCGCTCCTGAGGGAATTTATGGCGAAAATAGACGTAGATGTTATTGGCCGAGGACTCGGGGACATTGATACCAATGTCGACAATGCCAAACTTATTGCGGTAAATGAAAGCATCCGAAGCCACCCGATTGAGATGGTAGGGAAGACTTTGAGACACCATATGACAGCGATGAAAAAGATAATATAACGAGAGACACTATAACGCCTAATCGCTGATAAAAAGACTAAAGGCTGAGCACTTTTTCTCCACGAGAAACGCCTGTTACGCCAGTTCTGGCTACCTCTATTACAGACCCCTCTGCTTGTGCGCTCACGAAAGCGTCAAGTTTATCTCCAGTCCCAACGAGCTGAATACTGAAAACATTCGCAGTTAGGTCTACAATTTGACCTCGAAATATCTCAACTAATCGTTGGACTTCTTCACGCTGACTGCCGCTTGCCTTGACTTTTACCAACATTAGCTCGCGTTCGATGTGAGCACCATCAGTAAGATCAACAAGTTTTACCACGTCCACGAGCTTGTTCAAATGCTTAGTGATTTGCTCAATTTTAGCATCGTCACCCTCAGTCGTGAGAGTCAAGCGAGAGAGAGAACTCTCGTCTGTCGGCGCGACGGTCAAAGAATCAATATTGTAGTTTCGTTGAGAAAATAACCCAACCACTCGAGAAAGGGCACCTGGTTCGTTCTCCATAAGTACTGAAATAATATGCCGCATCTTAAGTTCTCTCCGACTTGCTCAAAAGCATATCTTTCATTGCCCCACCCTTTATTGCCATCGGATACACATGCTCGTCCGGGTCAACCATAACATCGACAAAAACTAATCTATCTTTCAACGCGAAAGCGGCACTTAACTTTTCATCAAGTTCATCCAGCTTCTCGATCCGAATCCCGACGTGACCATAAGACTCTGCCAGCCGAACAAAATCAGGAAGCGACTCTGCATAAGTGGAATGAGAGTGGCGCCCACTGTACTGCATGTCCTGCCACTGTTTGACCATACCCAGTGCTTGATTATTGAGGCATATTATCTTCACCGGTAAATCGTATTGCATGCAAGTTGCGAACTCCTGCAAATTCATTTGAAAACTGCCCTCGCCCGTAACACACACCGAAACTGCGTCAGGATAAGCAAGTTGAACTCCCATTGCTGCTGGAAAACCGAAACCCATAGTTCCCAGACCCCCAGAATTAATCCATCTGCGAGGCTTATCGAAGCCATAATACTGAGCTGCAAACATCTGATGCTGGCCTACATCTGTGGCTATAAAAGCGTCTCCAGCAGTAACCCTATGAAGCGATTGAATTACCTGCTGTGGCTTTATGACTTTCCCATCTTCCGAAGGTTTCACCCCAAGACTATCTTTTAACCGCCAACTTTCTATTTGCGCCCACCAATCATTCAGAAGCTCAGAGTTGATTTTACTCTTAGACTCCTCTACAAGCCCTATCATTTCCTCAAGCACCAATCTAACAGAGCCAACAATTGGGACATCTGCAACCACCGTTTTAGATATTGAGGCGGGATCAATATCAATGTGCAATATAGTAGCGTCCGGACAGAACTTGCTCGTATCAGAATTAGTGACTCTGTCATCAAAGCGCACTCCGATTCCCAACAAAACGTCACAGTGATGCATTGACATATTTGCTTCATACGTCCCATGCATTCCTAACATTCCAAGAAATTGCTCATCAGACGCAGGGTATGCGCCCAATCCCATTAGTGTATTGGTAATTGGAAACCCTAATAGTTTTGTTAACTCAGTTAGAGCGTCTGAGGCCTCTCCTTGAATCACGCCACCACCGGCATAAATCATTGGTCTGGCAGCACCCACCAACGCATCCACTGCTTTCTTTATCTGGCCAGTGTGCCCTTTGCCAGGAACCGCATAAGATCTCATTACAGTATCTGTGGGATAAATATAGGGAAACGTGACTTTTGGGTCAGTTGTATCTTTCGGAATATCTATAACCACAGGCCCGGGACGGCCAGTGGTCGCAATATGAAACGCTTTTGCAATCATCACTGGAATATCTGTCGGTGTCCGAACGATAAAACTATGTTTAACAATTGGGCGTGAAATACCAATCATGTCAGTTTCTTGAAATCCATCTGTGCCAATTAAACGGCTCTCCACTTGTCCTGACAGAACAATCATGGGTATTGAATCCATATACGCGGTAGCAATTCCTGTGATCGCGTTTGTTGCGCCTGGCCCAGAGGTGACCAGCACTACTCCCGGCTTACCAGTCGCTCGAGCATAACCGTCAGCAGCGTGAGTAGCCGCCTGTTCATGTCGGACAAGAATGTGTTCAATTTTATCCTGCTGGAAAATGGCATCGTATATGTGCAGCACTGCCCCACCGGGATAACCAAATATTAAATCCACCTCTGCATCATGCAGAGCTCTTACGAGCATTTCCCCACCTGAAATTTGGTCCACTATTTTGGCCTCTACTGCGCTTGTTATAACATCATCACTATTGCAAATACGTCCGCGAAATCCTTCTCAGATTTCAGGAAAAATTCGAGCGCTTCGGTGCCAAAGAACTCAACATTTAGCCGAACCATAAAATTCCCACTGCGTCGCCGGGCCCTTCGGCGACGAATTCGGGTCCTGGCGATAAATCATAAAAACATTTATTGTGTCGGCCTACGAAGTCTAAACGTGATCGGTAAAAAGCTTCGAAACCGCGTTGGTGGTGATGTACACCGCCCCTGCCTACATATCGGCCGGATGCGGCCTGCAGACTGCTGCTTGAGGAGGGTTCGGCCAGTTCTCGAAACAGCTTTATGTGACGGAATTTTGACATTCCCAAATCATTTGTCAAGTTATTCGATTGATAACCTATAATTAAGATTCAAGACACTAAGCAACACGAAAACATAAATTTTGCCCTTCGCCGAGTTCAATATGGATTTTTTGTTGCGACTTTAAAGACAGTTTCAACAACATCTCGGATAGAGGGTTCTCGATGCTACTTTGAATGATTCGTTGCAAAGGGCGCGCTCCAAAAACAGGATCGAAACCTATCTCGGAAATTTTTTCGGCGACCCCAGGACCGATCATAGCCGAAACTCCAAGCTCCTCAAGCCTCTTCTCAAGCGTTTGAAAATGAATGTTTACTATCTGCTTTACCTGACTAATAGCTAGTGGATGGAACAGGATGGATTCATCAATTCTATTTACGAATTCTGGCGAGAAGTGTTTTGTTACTAACTGTATTATCTGACCTCGGGCCGAATCTAATTTTGAGACACCCTCTTTTTCATCTGCAATAGACTCTTGTATCAAGTCACTTCCCAAGTTTGAGGTCATCACTACAACAGTGTTCCGAAAATTCACAGTCCTACCACGAGCATCTGTCAAACGGCCTTCATCTAAAACTTGAAGCAGAATATTTAAGACTTCCGGATGCGCTTTCTCTATTTCGTCCAAAAGCAAAACTGAGTAGGGCCGCCTCCTCACAGCTTCAGTAAGGTACCCTCCTTGATCATGTCCGATATAACCTGGCGGCGCTCCGATGAGTCTTGACACCGAATGCTGCTCCATAAATTCGGACATATCCACACGCAGCATGGCATCTTCTGTAGCAAAGAGAAATTCAGTCAATGCTTTACATAACTCTGTTTTACCGACCCCGGTACCACCAAGAAAAAGGAACGACCCGTTCGGTTTAGTTGGATCCGACAAACCAGTCCTTGAGCGCCGAACTGCATTAGATACTGCGCTTACTGCTTCGCTCTGCCCGACGACCCTTTCACCTAAAATTTCCTCCATTTGAAGAAGCCTCTCGCGATCACCCTCCAGCATTTTACTGACTGGAATACCGGTAGAGCGAGCTAAAACATCTGCAACCTCTGCTTCTGTAACTCTATTTCTAAATAGCTTCTTTTCAACGTTATCAGCCTCGGATGCAACTATTAGATCAGCTTCAAGTGACGGTATTATTCCATATTGCAGTTCCGAAATACGGGCTAAATCTCCAGTTCTTCTAAGAGACTCAATTTCAATTCGAGCCTTTTCGAGTGAACTTTTCAAACTCTGAATATTAGCAAGCTCAGCTTTCTCAGAGTTCCAGATTTTTTCAAGACCTTCAAGTTCTGACTGTAAGACTTGTATTTCTTCGCTAAGTACTTTTCCCCGTGTTTCAGCCGCAGGGTCATCACCAACACTTATTGCCTCTCGCTCAATCTTGAACTGGATTAACTTTCTCTCAAGCTGATCCAATTCCACTGGCTTCGAATCAATCTCTATTCGGACCAGACTGGCTGCCTCATCAATTAAGTCAATTGCCTTGTCTGGTAACTGTCTGTCTGCTAGATAGCGCTCCGACAGTTGGGCAGCAGCTATTAGGGCCGAATCGGTAATTTCCACTCCATGATGCACTTCATAACGTTCTTTTAACCCACGCAAAATAGCGATTGAATCCTCACTATTTGGCTCTTCTATTAATATTTTTTGAAACCTTCGTTCCAACGCCGCATCTTTTTCAATATGCTCCCGATATTCGTCGAGTGTTGTTGCCCCAACACAACGCAGAGCGCCACGAGCCAAGGCTGGCTTTAACATATTCCCCGCATCCATCGCTCCCTCGCTCTTACCCGCGCCGACAATAGTATGCATTTCGTCAATAAATAAAATTATTTCCCCAGATTGTCTTTCGACTTCATTCAATACCTTCTTCAGCCTCTCCTCAAACTCTCCCCTAAACTTAGCGCCGGCAATAAGCGAACTCATATCTAAAGCAAGGACTTTTTTATCTCGAAGGCCCTCTGGAACTTCATTATTCACAATCCTCTGTGCCAAACCCTCTATAATTGCCGTTTTCCCAACTCCCGGCTCGCCAATAAGAACAGGATTATTTTTTGTGCGACGTTGGAGTACCTGAATCGTTCTTCTTATTTCTAAATCCCGTCCTATAACAGGGTCTAACTTTCCATCTAAAGCTAATAACGTGAAGTCGGTACAATATTCATCTAACGAGCGGATATCCTCGCTCGACTCGATTGTGCCCCAAGAGTTTTCAACAGCAGTCTCCAAAGCTTTTTCTGAGACGCCAAAACTATTGAGGAGCTTGCCGAGTGACCCGGAGTCAGTCATAGCAGCCAATAAAAGTGCGTCACAGCCCACGACACCTTGATTCTTTTTACTACATATTTTCTCTGCCCTGTTCAGCATTTGGAGCAACTCAGGTGCAATTGAAATCGCACCTTGATTATCCTTTACCTTAGGCAGGCCATCGATTAATTCAATCAAACCTTTTTTTAAGCCACTTAAATTAAATCCTGTTTGGCTTAAAATTGACTTCGCTGTCCCGTTTGGCTTCTCGAGCATGGCCAATAAGAGATGTGCTGGCATGATAGAAGCATGTTCCTCCACAACAGCCAATGACTGCCCTTCAGAAAGCCCTTGTTGTAATTCATTTGAAAGCTTTTCTATTTGCATGAAGTTTTCCCAACTTTTAACGATTTCCGATTAACTAAAAAACAATAATTGGTTTTAGATAATGTACTTAGTCGGGGCTAAAAGATAATTTTCAAGAAGCATTGGTCAAAAATACAACCTAAAGATTTTTTTTGTAAATCATACTTAACATTCGTCCGCATTGAGAATCTCTTCTATAGGAGTAAAACCTATCTTCGTCACAATAAGTACAGAAATCTCCACCAGAAACTTCTGTTACACCCAATCGATTCAGTGTATGTGCTGCCAGCGACCGCAGATTGCACAAAAACTTTTGAGGGGCGTTCGCAATTCTCTGAAAAGAAGAGTCCAGTTTTTCAATCTGATTTATCGACTGGCCCTGCAAAAAAGAATCCCTAACATCTGACCCCACTTCAAAATGACATTGCCCAATACCCGGACCAATCCAAACCTGAATGTTTTCCCGCGCTGCGTTGAATTTTAAAAGCGTTGCCTCCAAGATTCCTGCAGACAGTCCTCTCCATCCAGCGTGAGCTAATCCCACTTCAGACCCATCTTTTGCTGCAAAAAAAACAGGCAAGCAGTCCGCCGTAAGAACACAACAAACTAATCCTCGTTGGTCAGTAACTGCCGCATCCGCGATAATACTCTTGCTCGCCTCTGAAACCCGCACAGCATTATTCCCGTGGACCTGATTTAACCATTGCCATTGAAGACCGGAGTCAAACCATGATTTTATTTCAATTCGGTTTTTTTCTAAAACACACAAATCTACTCCAGCATGAGTTGCTAAATTAAAATTAGCAAATTCATTCATACTAAAGCCGTTTTCACGCGTGGTTACCGCCGCACCAACAAGCTCGCTTACCTTCCAATCAGGTATGAGAAAGGGAGGCTTTTTTAGCTTTTTATGCATCAGACCGCTCCATGAAGGAATCCTCTTCTAACTTACCTAAAAGAAACTTGATGTCAGTCGGAAGATCGGCCTCCCAATGCATAGTTTCCTTGGTGTCAGGATGGCTAACACCAAGACGTCGAGCATGCAAAGCTTGCCGCTGAAAACTCTTAAGACTCTCCGCTAAGGACAACTCACATCCTGCAGGGATTGATAGACGTGCTCCGTATAGTTGATCACCAACAAGGGGGTAACTTTTATAACTCATATGAACTCTGATTTGGTGAGTGCGCCCCGTCTCCAGTTTAATCAAAATATGAGTATGTGAACGAAATCTCTTTAACACTTTATAATGAGTAATAGCCTCTTGCCCACTTTCTGAAACCGCACGTTTCTTTCGGTTAACAGGATGGCGACCTAACGGTAAATTGATTGTTCCACCGCCGGTTAAGACTCCGCAGGCTACCGCTTCATACTCTCTTGAAACCTCTCTCCTAGCTAACTTTGCGACCAAGTCCGTATGCGCTGCAAGCGTCTTCGCCACCATCAAAAGGCCCGTTGTGTCCTTGTCCAACCGATGAATAATCCCTGCGCGCGGAACCTGTCGTAAGTCAGGACAATGATGCAATAGCCCGTTTAGTAACGTTCCTTGACGATGCCCGACTGCAGGATGAACCACTAGATTTTTTGCCTTGTTTACCACAATAAGCGACTCGTCTTCATAGACTATATCTAACAACATTTTTTCAGATTCCCACTCCCCTGATTCTTGAATTTCAGCGCTTACAATCAAGCGGTCTCCAAGGGAGACCAAGTCTTTTGGCCGACGCTTTTGGCCGTTAACTGTAAGAAATCCAGCTTTGATCCATTCCTGAAGTCGAGCACGAGAGTGCTCTGAAAACAACGACGCAGCCACTTGATCGAGTCTTCTTTTTGCACCCTCTTCTGAAACTACAGCTTCTAAAATAATTTTAGTCATAAAAATCTGATTTTGAAAAAAATCCACTTATAAAAAAACTTATTTTTAACACCAACTTATCTGAAGTATAATATAAAAAAAACAAATGCTCGCTTATCTATCGTTAGGCTTATGATACTCATTGTGGTTAAATAATGCCTCTGTTTCGGATTTCGATACATAAATATTTCAATAATTATTGTAGTAACTTATGATTTTTAGGCGATTCATATATCTCCTCTTACTCACATTTGTTCTTTCCTCTTGCGGTCTTTTTTCAGGCGGCGAGGATGAGGATGAATTCCGTGGCCTTAGCAGCGAAGAACAGTTTTACAGACGGGCACTCGAACAACTCAATAGCAGAAATATTCAGGGTGCAATATCAACATATCAAGCCTTAGAATCTCGCTTCCCATTTGGAAGATTTGCCGAACAAGCTCAGATCGAGATTGTCTATGCATATTATGAAAATAATGATACCGAAGCTGCCCGCGCTGCTGCTGATCGATTTATACGCTTGCACCCAGACAGCAAAAACATTGACTATGCATATTACATGAAAGGGCTATCCTCCTTCAGCGAGGGCGGCGGTATCTTCAGCCGATTTCTTCCTATCGACGAGACAAAAAGAGATCCAGGAAGAGCCGAAGAGTCCTTTTCAGATTTTGCGCAAATGCTAGCCCTTTATCCCGATAGCATTTATGCAATAGATGCTCGGGCACGAATGGTTTTTTTGCGCAATAATCTTGCAGGCTACGAGATTCATGTTGCAAATTACTACTTAGATCGGAAGGCCTATATCGCTGCATTGCGAAGAGGGCAATATGTGGTAGAAAATTTTCAGGGTACTCCTGCTGTCGCAGATGGTATCGCTATTATGGTGGAGTGCTACCTTCGCTTGGGCCTAAACGATTTAGCTGACACTTCGCTGGCACTTCTCCAAGAAAACTATCCGACACACGGGTCCCTGAATGAAGACGGCCAGTTCTCCGTGAGAACAGAGATTACGAACCCCTCATTGCTCTACACCATGAGCTTTGGCTTACTGGGGGATATTCGTATTGACCCGCCTTTAGCTCCAACGCAACGTCCCGCGAATTCAGGTAGTCAACAAATTATCGATACTCAGACGCAGTCAGAAACCAACGAGAGGTCTTGGCTCAACATAATTACACTGGGCATCCTCTAGGTAAGTTAAGCTCAATCCGACTAATCCAATAAAGGCCATCCATTCGTGATGGGATAACGACGGTCTCGTCCAAACCCACGTTCAGTCAGACGAATACCCGGCGGACTCTGCCTTCGCTTATATTCGTTCATGTCGACCATTCTCAGAACTTTTTCAACCGTATCTTTGTTGAAACCCTTTCCAATAATCTCTTTTGCGCTTGCATCACCTTCAATGTAATGCTCCAAGATCAAGTCCAATATGTCGTAGGCAGGCAAACTATCCTCATCCAATTGATTTGGAGCAAGTTCGGCCGAAGGTGGGCGATCAATAACCTCACGAGGAATTGCCATTTTATTCCCCTTGCAAAGCCTCTCGTTACGGTAACAAGCCAGCTCGTATACACGGGTTTTTGACACGTCTTTGAGAACATTAAACCCCCCGGCCATATCACCGTACAGAGTAGAATAACCAACAGCTATTTCGCTCTTATTCCCAGTTGTAAGAACTAAGAAGTTCTTCTTATTAGAAATAGCCATCAACAAAACACCCCGACAGCGAGCTTGAATATTCTGTTCAGTAACATCTCGCTCTAAACCAGAAAACTGATTCTCTAAGCTGGACTCGAATGCCTCAAAGGCCTCCCCTATCGGAATCTCACAATAATTAATTCCGAGGTCTTTTGCCTGCCGTTGAGCTAAACTTCGGCTTAATTCTGAAGTAAACTCGAAAGGCATCATCACTGCGTTTACGTTCTCAGGTCCAATCGCGTCTGCAGCAACTGCGACCGTCAGCGCAGAATCAATGCCACCCGACAAGCCGACTATGACTTGGCTAAAGCCATTCTTTATCACATAATCTCGGGTCCCCAGAACAAGCGCATCATAAACCTGAGCCAAAGGTCTGGCTGCAGCCATAGCTGTCGCGGAGACGATACTCCAAGAGTTACCCAGAGCTTCCGCCAATAAACAGTCTACCAATCTCAAATCCTCTTTGAAGCAGGGCGCTTGAACGCAAACCTCACCAGAACTATCGACTGCCATTGACCCACCATCAAAAACCAATTCATCCTGTCCACCAATTAAATTGACGTATACGATTACCAAATTGTGAGCAACAGCCAATCGCGACAGCAGTTTCTGGCGCTGCTCTAATTTATTTTGGTGGAAAGGCGAGGCATTTATGTTAATCAGGATTTGAGCGCCTTCTTCACTTGCCTGGCGAACAGGACCTCCATCCCAAAGGTCCTCACAAATGGTAAAGCCTACTTGGCACCCTTTCAGACTAAGGACACAAGGATCAGAACCTGAAGCAAAATACCGCTGCTCATCAAAAACCTGATAATTTGGCAAAGCTTGTTTATGATATACGCCTAAACACTTGCCACCTTCTATGATGAGCGCAGAATTGCGCAGCTGTCCGCGTTCCCGTTGCGGAGCGCCGATTACTATGGCGATTGCAAGCCTTGCATCAACGATCCGATCCAAAGCCTTTTGGATACGGAATTCCAGACTGGGACGCAATAACAAGTCCTCTGGTGGATACCCGGTTAAAGTCAGTTCGGGAAAAACCACGATATCCCCACCCTGTTTCATTGCCTCCTTTGCACACGAAATCACCTTTGTAGCGTTCACCTCTATCGCCCCAACCAATAAGTTAGCTTGAGCCATAAAGATTTTTATTCTACCTGATGGTTGACCCATAGAAGACACTTCAAAGTTATTTAACGTTACGATTTAAAAGAGTCAGGCGATCCTTAATCAAATGTACACTGGTCGGCATAGATCCGACGAAACCTGTAAAAGATATATAGTCGCAGTATAATATGTGTGTATCAATGAGGATAGCGCCAAGATCTTCCTCGAGATAAATTTATCAATCTCGCAGGTCCTTCGTAAAACGCCAAAGTCCTCAAAAAAATTTAATCTCAGAATCATTCGCTTGGGAATATCCTTGGAATTAACTTACTTTGAAATCATAGTATTAATCGCAACAGGTTTATTAGCAGGAAGCATCAACACGATCGCTGGCGGCGGCTCAAATCTATCTCTCCCAATTTTAATGTTTCTTGGATTACCTGCTGACATCGCCAACGGAACAAATCGAGTGGCAGTGATGTTACAGTGTATAGTCGGCTTGAGAGGTTATGACGAACACGGTGCCCTTCATAGGGCGGCAATTTTTCCTATACTGGTTCCAACCTGCCTCGGCGGTCTAATAGGTGCGATGCTCTCTATCGCAATACCCAACTTATATCTGAAGCCCATACTCTTACTACTAATATTTGTAATGGCGGTAACTGTTTTGTTCAGGCCTGATATCATGGCGCCCGAACTTGGCTCAATAACAAAGAACCCAAACAAGACCCCAAAGGCGTGGTTCAGCCTTTTCCTCGCTGGTGTCTATGGGGGGTTTGCTCAAGCTGGAGTTGGATTTATTTTACTGGCAGCTCTCACGGTTGGTTTAAAATACGATTTAATCCGAGCAAACGCTCTAAAAACCCTTTGTGCGCTCGCATTCACGAGTATTGCTCTCTGTATTTTCATTGCCTTTGGAATGGTCTCTTGGATTCCTGGCTTGATTCTCGGCACCGGCTCTATGGTTGGCGCTCACTTTACAGTCCGCCAAGCGGTCATGGCAAAACCCTCCACAGTACGATGGGCTTTGTTTGGGATTACAAGCGCAGCTGTGGCAGTCGGCCTGCTGTTTTAGTTTTTTTAACCCGGGTAATTCCTACTAACGAATTACGACGATTAAACTGAAGTCGTCGGCAACCACTGGATTAAAAAACGGACTTGGTTTAATTCAAACCGAAACTAGTGTAACTTACTTCCATATTAAATAGGCAGTTTACTTTGACTTAATCTTCTTGAAGAACACAGGCTTCGGCCAATCCAGTTTATCTTTTGGAGCCTGATTAGTAAGCTAAGTTCAAGAAAAATACGGACATCTTTAAAATGGCAAAAAGTTCAAAAAAAGCAGCACCGTTTGTTAAGCCCATCACATCGGCTTTCTTGATTACTCTAATAACCTCAGCCCCCGCGTATTACCTCTCGTCTCTGGTAAAAGTAGAATATTCTCAATCATCTGTTTTGCTATGCTTTATTGCCTTCACTTTTTCGGTCTCCTACCTGAGTGGAAAGCTAACAGAGTCGAGGAAAATCAAAAGTCGCGGACCTCGGTCTAAAAAGAAAAACTTCAAACCATCACCTCCAAGAGAACGCCAAGACTTTGACGCCGCACGCGAGGAAGGAGTTGTTAAGTGGTTCAATTCACGCAAAGGCTTCGGATTTATAACGCGAGAAAGTGGGGAAGATATTTTTGTGCACTTTAGGTCGATATTAGGGGAAGGTCACCGGACTCTGCAGGATGGTCAAGCAGTCGAATTCTCTATCAGTGAAGGGAGCAAAGGATTACATGCGGAAGATGTCGAACCCTTCTAAAAGTCAATAATGCGGAGGGCGCTCAGTCTCTGGTGTTGAATCATTAACATCCGCCTCCCTTTTACGCCCTGACAACTGTTCTCGAATTAGACCAAGCTCCCCAATAATAAAATCCAGGGAGCTGCTTTGCTCAAAAACAAATTTATTAAGCTCATCAGTTAACCGTTCTTGGTGGCTAATTTTCTCTTCCAGCTGAACAATTCTTCTCTCAGCAGCAAGCCACAAAGAGTCCACTTTCTTTTTTTTATTTGTCATCTTTTTACTCTTTTATCACTCTGATATACTCTTTATTTGGAAAAGTAGTGCATGGACGCCCCTAACAACCGATATTCGCCCTTAACGCTCAACGTCCGTCGGAGAAAGCACTCATGATTAAAAGCGAACTTACTGAGAAGCCACCCATAAATTGGGTCAACATGTTGCTCTTCACAATTACCCCAGCGCTCGCGTTAACGATTGTCCCACTCTACGGGTTCTTTTACGGTTATGATGTTTTCGAGTGGTCACTGTTTTTACTATACATGGGGTTTTGTGGAATCTCCATTACTGCTGGTTATCATCGCCTTTGGTCTCATAAGACATACCAAGCCCATGCCTTCGTTCGTTTAATTTTTGCTATTGGAGGAGCGTGCGCGCTTCAAAATGACGTATTCAACTGGGCCTCAGATCACCGTCGCCATCATCAGCATGTCGATGATAATGCACATGACCCCTACTCTGCAGGAAGAGGCTTCTGGTTTTCCCACATCGGTTGGATCTTAAGAAATTACGATAGCAGCCCCAATGATTTTAGTAACATTCAAGATCTTCAGAAAGACCCGATCCTTCAATGGCAACATAAGAACTATCTCGCTCTTGTAATTATTACAAACGTTTTATTTCCGGCCTTGGTCGGATTTTTGCATGGGGACATAGCCGCATCAATGTTATTGGTTGGATTACTTCGGCTTGTTTTGAGTCAACATGCGACCTACCTAATCAATTCGATCGCTCACATCTGGGGTCGACAGCCTTATAGTGACAAAAGCTCTGCACGAGACAACAGCATAATTGCTTTGATCACGTACGGGGAAGGCTACCACAATTATCACCATACTTTTCAGTGGGACTATCGCAATGGAATCTCTTGGTGGCACTATGACCCTACAAAATGGTTGATAAAAAGTCTTGCGCTTTGCGGTCTCGCGACAGGTTTAAAAAAAGTGACAGCCGAAAAAATTGAAGAAGCAAAAGTAAAAATGCAGTACCAAAAAATTACTCAAAACTCTACAAGTATTGAACTATCCTCTCATTTGCATAAAAAGCTGGATAAGGAATATCAACAACTTCTTTCAGTCCTCGATGAGTGGGCTGAGCGTCGCAAAGCATGGCTTGATTGTAAAACTTCAGAAATGAAGGGAAGAATCAATAAAATTGATCGACATCGTCTTAAAATACGTTACAAAGAGGGTTCAAAAAATTTAAAAGCTCGAAAAAGAGAGTGGAAGTTAATGCTTCGAAATCTTCCCCGCCTTAAATTAGCAGGTTAAAACATGTGTTTAGGATTTCAAGAAACAAAGGAAAATTAAATGACGACTACTAAAAGGCTTATCGGATTACTAGTTTTTTTTGCTTTTTCAAGCGCTCTCGGAACCGAAGAAGGGGAGCTTGCGCCCGATTTTACCCTCCCCTCCATTTATGAGAATCAACCCGTCATCACTCTCGGCAATCTCAAAGGAAAAACCGTTTACATTGACTTTTGGGCTTCTTGGTGTGCACCATGCCTCCGATCAATGCCCCTCTACAACGACCTCTACAGTCGTTACAAAGATCAAGGCCTTGAGATTCTCGCTATCAATGTCGATAACCCAATCGAAGACGGGCTGGACTTCCTTGCTGATACACCCTTGGATTTTTTGGTTCCATCAGATATAGACGGCGAAATTTCTGAGCTTTTTGGCGTGATTGGCATGCCGAGCTCTTACCTAGTTGATGCAGATGGTTCAGTCCGTCTAGTTCACATGGGCTTTCGGGACGGAGATCTTGAGACTATAGAGTCCGCCATTCAAGCTTCCTTAGCCGCACATTAAACACTTGCTATATTCGCACCTCTAAGCTCGGCTCATCGAGCAATGCAAACTGTTCTCGCAAATCTAGAATGTGCCTAGACCAGTAACTTTCTGTATTAAACCACTGAAAGGTCCGGGGGAACGCTGGATCATCCCATCTCCGTGCGAGCCAAGCGCTGTAATTCATTAACCTCAAAGTGCGCATTCCCTCAATCAGAGGTAACTCAGAAAGATTAAAATCGTAGAATTCATTGTATCCCTTGATAATTTTCGATAACTGATGTTGTTGTTCATTGCGACTACCA
>MDTG01066700.1_pt1 | contig 18499 bp, 16 predicted proteins | sample 811421 | NCBI WGS metagenome assembly MDTG01 (sample SAMN05326645, study PRJNA326480) | marine metagenome | isolation source: seawater | place: Pacific Ocean: South East | collected 2011
AGTTTTTCTCCTGAAGAAATATATTCCTTTACAACATCAAAATTTATTTCATTAAGCTCTAAAAATATTAATTTTTTTTCCATAAAATCAAAATAATTTAATTAAAGAAGCTAAAAAGAGTAAAAAACTTTCACTGATTTTTCTTCTGACGTTAAAAGGTTTTTTAATCAAATAAATTCCGAGTTTCTCTAATCTAAGAATGGGTAAATCATTTTTGTAACCAAGGAGATCCGAGAATAATAAAACTTGATTTCTCCATTTTCTCAGAAGTTTCAATCTTTTCAAAAATGCAAATAATCCTATATTGCCACCAATTAAATTGTTCCCATGTTGTCTGTATAAAATCCCAGAATAATTGTCAAAGGTCCAAGGTATTTTATTTTTTCTAGCATACGCATAAATAAACCAATCATGAAGCCATATTTCTTTTCTTTTATTTAAAGGAATAAGTTTTAAAAAACTAGATAATTCCATTGCTACTTTTTTCTCAAGAATGTATGTGCTCATTGTTCCACCACTTTGAAACATGAAATCATACCTTGTTTGTCTTTGATGTTTTTTTATTTTAAGCTTTTTCATCTTATCTTTCTCCCAGAAAAATGTATTAGAGCTATAACCTTGATATTTTCCTTGTTGCATTTTTTTAATTCCATTAGTGATTTTCTCTTTAAACCAAATATCATCTTGATCAGAAAAACAAATGTAATCATATTGATCTAAAGGAGCTTCAATTATTAAATTAAAAAAATTTTCACACGAAGATCCAAATTTTTTATCATGAGATAGAAGAAAACAGTTGTCATTTTTTGAACAATAATTATTCAATAAATCGAAAGTTTGATCTGTAGAACAATCGTCACTAAAATAAATGTCGACGCTTATTCCTTCCTGACTAAGTATAGAATCTATTTGTTCTCTCAAAAAAAGCGAACCATTAAAAGTCGCCATTAAAACTGCGACTGACAATTTATCAGTCATTTTATTTTTTTTAAGGCGTTAATGAGTTTCAAATTATCTTCTCTTGATCTTACAGATATTCGAATATGATTCTTAAAAACTTTATGCTCGTAATGTTTTAAAAAAATATTATGTTTTTCGAACATTTCCTCGCACAATTCCTTTGCATCAAAGTTTTGAACTCTACAAAATATATAATTTGCTTGTGATGGAAAAGGATTGATAATTTTTAGCTTTTTTAGTTCATTAAAAAGAAAAGCTCTTTCTTTAACGACTTTTTCACAACTTTCATCAAATTCAAGTTTATATTTGGGAGAAATTTGAAGAAAATTTTCTGCTAACGAATTTATATTCCATATAGATAATTGAGAATTAATTTTTTTTAAAGCTTTAAAATTCCCTGATGCAAGAATACCCAATCTAAGTCCTCCAGTACCATAAGATTTCCCAATACTTTTTATTACGAAAACGTTTTTATACTTAGCTAGAAAGCTTTCATCTATTAAAGTGTATCTCAATTTTTTTTCGGCAAAATCCATAAAAGATTCGTCAATTATTATTGGAGTTTCTTTGTTTTGTGAAATGAAATCTACAAGCTCTTCTTTTTCTACAAATGATCCTGAAGGATTATCAGGATTCACTAATATTAAGCCGCTTCTTTTAAAATTCTTTTTTAATAGTTTATTAACCTCGGAAGTGAAATTTTCGCTTTTAATAAAATTTATGTTTATGTTTTTAAACTTTTGTTCATATTCTTTAAAAGTTGGAGAAAATATATTGAATTTGGAATTAAAATATTTTCCCAATTCATTTATAAGTTCTGCTCCTCCATTACCAACTAAAATAAACTTTTTATCTATGTTAAAAAGGCGCGATGCTAATAAAGATTGAACTTTTTGAGTAGAGGGATAACTTCCTAAGAATTTTTCAAAGTTTAATTTTAATTCTTTAACTAGTAATTCATTTGGAAAATAAGGATTTACTAGGTAGCAAAAATCAATTAATTCAGGGAATCTCCATAACCCACCGAATCTTTCAGATACTTTCTTGAAAGCCGTTTTGGCGTCAGAAAATATAATTGATGCAAGATCTAAATCTTGTTCATCATCAATTTCATACCATTTATATTTTTTAGCAATAAAAACCTTTAAGTCATTAAATCTTGTATGGGGAATAATTTTTAGAGGGCTTTCATAATATTCTGAAATTTCTCCCTTTGAAATATAAATTGACAAAATAGGAAAATAGATTTCTTTGAGAAACTTTTTAGAAAGTTTATAAATATTAACAGTTTTATAAAAATCATCTTGACCTTCAAAATTTACGTCTTTAACTGAAAAAAAATCTTTTACCTTGAGATTTTTATCTATAGTTACCAGAGATCCATCCATCCAAGATTCAAATTTGTCAGCAACAATTAAATTTTTATGTCTATTTTTTAATAAATCTTTAAGTAAGTTTTCATCAAAAATGATATCGCTTTCGAGTATTATGGAATCATCTTTTTCTATCTCTTCTTTAGCAAGAAAAATGGAATAAATGTTATTTGTCTTATCAAATTCTTTATTCCAAATATATTTTATTTCAATATCTTTATATTTATTCCCAATGCTCTTTTTGAGCTTTTCACCTTCAAAACCTATTATTATTATTACTTTTTTTACCTTTGTAAGGCTTATGTTTTTCAAAGCTCTTGATATTAAAGATTCTCCGTTTATTTCAACCTGGCACTTTGTTTGATTTTTAGTAAGTGGTCCTAGCCTAGAACCTTTACCTGCTGCAGGAATAATTATTTGCAAGATTGCTCCTTGATTTTCTAGAAAATTATTGAAATTATACTAAAAAAAGCCTTAAGTTTTTCTATATACTTTTTCGGCAGTTTTTACTTGAGACCTTAACCTAATTAGCCTCTTCAAAGATTCATTTTTCTTTTGATTATCTCTTGGAGCATAGAGTGCCTTACCTCTTTGAGAAGTAAATTTTGAGGGTTTTTTTAAATAATATATTGCAAGGCTTTTTCTATATATATTATCTGGAAGTGACAAAGGTCTTGATAAACCATGCCAAGAGTTTTGGTTTGTTCTAAACAATACTGCCCTATTATATTTGGGGAAAATTTCCTTTATGAGATTTCCTGGGCAATTCAATTCAGCATTATGTTTCCAAAATCCTAAATGACCACCATGTTTTTCTTTGATTTTAGGATCTATATAAATAATGAGATTTAAATATCTTTCCATCCCTATTTTTGGATGAATCGAATAATCTAAATGTGGATTTAAGTTTCCTCCATCGCCATGACAATGCCAACCTCCTCCGTGTAAACCGGAATCAGGATACAATTTTACTTTTAATGCATTAGACAATAGGGTTACAAATTCATTTGAATTAAAGTATTGAAAGAGAGAATAAGTATTTTTAGGCATCATGTACCAAGAATTGATTGTTTTTTTGTCTTCAAGAGCATTTTTATAAACATGCCAGTCTTTTGAATCAAATTTTGGAAATTCCCTAACTATTTTCTTTAAAATTGATTCATCCAAAAAATCATCAACAATACAGTGGTCAAAAGGCTTATTTTTCTTAAATCCCTTTAAGGCTTCTCTTAAGTTTTTTAAATTCAGCATGTTTTATTGTTTGCTTTAAAAATTTTTCTATTTAAAAAAATATCTAGAAATTGCATGTATTCTATGAAAATTCTTTCCAAAAATATTATGTAAAAAGAATTTTAAGAACAAAGACAGATTTCTTAGATAGATATAAATTTCTTTTTCACCTCTTAATTCTGATATAAATTTTTGTTCTTTAATTTGTAGTAAAACCTTACTTAAAGATTTATAAGAGTTACTTAATCCTCCTAATTCAAAATTACAAAATGTGTTGTTAAAAAAGATAGGAAATCCAAACTTATTAATATAATTATAAATTAATAAAGTATCTGATTGAATTTTAAATTTTGTTGAGTAAAGGAGGGGAGTATTTTCATCAAATTTAAAGATTATTGATTGATGAACAGGAGTATTATTAGTTATCCATTTTGAAAAGTCTTTGTTTGTCTTTATTTTTTTTGGCGGCATGAAATAATAAATATCTGAATAGAAGTTTTTAGATCTAAAAGCACATATTTTAGATTCGCTTTCAAAGAAAGTTTGAATAGATTCGTTAAATAAATCATAGTTGAGCTCCTCTGAAATTATATCTCCAGCATTCATATAACAAACTAAATCATTTTGCTTCAAAAATTTTAGGGGTTTGTTCATCGCATCAAAAATTCCATTATCAGATTCAGATGAGATCGAAAATTTAATATTGTCTATTTTATTTTTTTCGATAATATTTCTTGCAAGCAAAAGGGTTTTATCTTCTGAAAGACCATCCTGAATAAAAACAGTTATAAAAAGATTCTTTGAGTATTTAGCAAGTTTTGTTATGGAGTTTATGGTCTTAAGTAATCCATCAATATCGTTTCTTACAACAGTAATGAATTTTAAATTAATCTTTTCTAACATTTGTATTTTCTTTATTCCAGGCTTCAGCCAAAAGATAAATAAGAGCAAGAGGGAAAGGATTAACTAAAGTAAGCATTAGACTTACCATGACGAAAAAAAAGTTTTTTGACATTTTGATGATTAACGCAAAAAAAGCAAAGAAAGTTAGTATTGAAGGAAAAAATCCTACTCCTTGTGCTAAGGCTATCCAATAAGTTTCCGAAAATTCGTCATCAAACCCAGACCTTGCTCCAATAAAATTTACAAAGCTTAGCTTCTCTCTTCGTCTATCCAGGCTCAAACCCTTTTCTTCAATGAAATCTATGATAACTAGAACATTTTTCATTAATCCTTCATACAAATATAAAGACAGAAAGAATATAGAAATTATTGCTATAGATAATATGAATATTGTTCTAAGTCTTAAGTGTAATGAAAACCATGCTAAAGCATTTACAGGGCTTAAAGGAAGTAAATTAATAAAAAATGAAAAACCTTTCCTATAACGGTTTGCAGGAATGATTAAAAAGCAAACTGCAGCTACTGTGTAAAATCTAAGAGCGCCACTCTCGTATTGACTTATCTCACGATCTTCTTGATAAAAAATGAATTCAAAAAGCCAAATAAACTGATTAGTAAATAAAGTAGAAATATATATCAAAAGAATGAGAATTCCAGTTGCCCAAACAGAAAAAGTTGCAAGATTACTTCCTTCATTAAAAATAGTTTTCTCAAGCTTAATGCCTAGTGCAGCTACTAAAGCAGTGCTGCAAGAAGATATTAAATATAAAGACGTTTTTGGAGGAGCGAGAAATGCAAGCAGTATATTGAAAACTAAAATAAATATGAAAAAAATTTCTAAGACTGAAAAACTTAGTTTAATATTTTTAACTATAAGACCAATAAATAAATAGATGAAGAATAATAGGATTGCGTATTGAGCAATAATATTTCCAGCAAAAGCGTAATAGATAAAGAATAGAGCAAATAGTCTTGAACCTAGACCATAGATATTATTATTTACGTTATTGATCATAAAAAATTAGCTAATAAATTCTTGAATTTTTTTCTTTATATTTTCAGGAGCAAATTTTTCCCAAGCATGCACTGCAAATGGTATTTGATCAAAATTTATACCTTCAAAATTTTCAATTGCAAACTCAAAGGCAATTTCTGGGGGCGCCACAACGAATTTTTTATTTGTTGAGGGGATTAATTGAGACCAGAAAAAATCTTCATGAAGTTTTTTAGAAAACACAAACCTGTTGAATCCAAAAACAAACTGAAAAATAAAAACTAATCTTTTAGATATTCCCTTTTTCTCTAAATACCAGATTGGGCATTTAAGAATTTTTAAACGATTAAAACTATCTAAAAATGACCTAATTTTTCTCAGGGAAAATCCACCATTTCCAACATAAAAATTAATGTTTTCTTTAGAGTCTTTTATCACCCAAGGAGCGCCAATATAATCAAAATTTTTTTCAATCCACTTTGCCAAATCATCTTTAAAAATTACAACGTCAGGTTGAGTTATTAGAATGAAACGATAATCTTTAAAAAGCTCATAAAACCATCTCTTCCTAAGTAATTGGTCATAAGTTGTTACTGAATGAAAGTGGTAATCCTTAAGCTTTATTATTTTACAGTTGAATTGAAAAGAATTAAGAAAGTTTTGTATCTCTTCAAATTTAGTTTCAGGACAAATAATAATGTGGTCCCATTTTTTTAGAACCTCAATATTATTTTTTATTGAATTAAGTTCATTATGAGATAGCTTTGTGGTGAAGATAGGCAAAATTACTGCGCAATCTAAAATTATTTTTTTTTCTGAAAGCCCCATGAAGAATGAAATAACTTAATATTTATTGATACGTTTTAAAAAATATAGAAGAAATTTTAATAAATTTTGGAAAATTTTTGTTTTTTTAATAATAGTGCTGAAATATATATTATTCATTTTAAAAAATCATTTTTCTTATTTAACTTGATTAGGAAGTTTTCAAAAGTTTTTAGAGCCACCATGCATTTCCTAAATCGCCACAATCAATTTTCCAGTCTTTTTTTGAATTTTCTGGAAATTTCCAATTTTTTCCATAGCGATAGTTCAACCACTCTAATTTTGCCTGAGGCACGAGATAATCAAATCCTTTAATGTTTTCTTTAACAAGTTTTGTTAAAAATTCTTCTTTCATGATTCTATAGCAATGAGGTTCGCTGAAGTTTATTGCAAACCGTTCATCTAAGCTCCAAAAAATAAAGTCATATATGATTTCCAAATCATCATAATATGATAATTGTTGGATTCTTCCTTTATATGTAACTTTTCTAATCAGCTTCCAATTTTTATCTTGCGAAAGCTTTTTGATAATTTTCTCTGACCTTTTTGACCATACTAGATCAAAGTCAATATCGTTATCATGTTCAATCAACTTACCATCTCTCAATATACCTAAAAGCGATCCATCTGATATTCTAACTTCGATGTCAGAACAATTTTCAAAGTAACGCAAAAGGTCCTTAAGCTTATCTCCAGCTGTAGTGTGAAGAGGCTTCAAAATATCAAATGGAGCAAATTGATATTCCTTAAAACTTTTAGGATTTAAAAGAAAAATAAAGGAGTGAAAAAGAATTTTTGAGAAGATATAAATATTATTTATTAATTTCATTTAAATTTATTTTAATTGGAAAGCTCTCATAAATTTCTTTATCGTGAGTAATAAGGATTAAGGTTTCTTTAAGTTTAAGAAGATTTGTTATAACGAAATCTTTTGTAATATTATCTAAAGCACTCATTGCTTCATCTAAAAGAATTAATTCTTTACCCCCATATAATGCTCTTGCAATTGCAATTCTTTGAGCCTGGCCTCCACTAAGATTGCTTCCGCCTTCTCCTACAATATAGTCAATAGATAGATTTTCTTCATCTATATAATTTTGGACTCCGCTATGGAAAAGAGCTTTTGCAAGCCTTTCATTATCAATTTTTTTATTATTCGCAAAAGAAAGAGTAATGTTTTCTTGAATACTAAGGTCAAAAAGAAATGGGCTTTGAGAAATGTAAGAAACAAAAGGATTGACCTGATTTTGATTAATCAAATTTTCATTGAATAAGATTTTACCTTCTATAGGTTGATAGACTCCAGAAATTAAATTTAATAAAGTGCTTTTTCCAATTCCACTTTTTCCAAAAATGGCAACTTTATCTCCTCGATAAGCCTTAAAAGAAAAATCTTTGAATATATTATTATCATTTTCAAAAGCAAAACTAACATTTTCGATATTCAATGATTCAAAGTTTTTAGATCCAGAATATTTTTCCATTACAGGATCTTCTAACTCAAGATAAGCTTTCATTTCGCTTCCTATATCAAATGCTGATCTTAAATTTTGCCAAGAATAATAAGTTTGCTGAAAAGAAGGCAAAACTTTAAGCAACGCTAGAAAAAAAGTTACGACTATAATTGAATTACTTGAGAATAAGTTAAAATCAGTAACTAAAATTAAGAAAATTCCTATTGCAATAAATGCAGAAGCCTCTATAAGACTCCTAGGAACAAGACTCCAAACATAACTAGTTGTTTTAGCTTTTGCAATATTTTGAGATTTTAATCTTACTTGATTAGAGAAATAATTTTCTAACTTCCATATTTTTAAATCGTTAAAACCCTCAAATCCAGTCTTAATAAAATGAACTTGATGAGAAATATCTAAAGAGAGAATATTGGCAACCCTTTTCAAAATATTCTTTGAAAGAAAGATGGGTAAGCCATAGGCCATTAAAATTACTAAAAAGACAACTGAAGAGAGTTGTAAAGAAATATAAGATAGAAAGATTAAGTATATAAAGCTAATAATTAATCCACTAGAAAAATTTAAAAGAGGCAAAACAAGTGAGTGAATTATTATTTCAATTTTTGAGGCTAAAAAAGCAACATGACGACTTTTATCATCTTTTTGAAAAAAATTTATATTTTGATAAATGAGCTTATTAAAAACATTAGAAATTAATTGAGCACCAAGACTAAAAGAAATTTTGGCAGTATTTTGAATTATTAGAAATTTTATAAATAAAACAAATAAAGCAATAGCTATGATGATTATTCCTTCATTGTAGCTATCATATAAAAATGCAAGTTGTTTGCTGTATATGCCAAGAGATTCATTAGGGATTAAAAATTCTGCAACCAGTCCAATTAAAAAAATTTCCGAGAAAGCTACAATTACGCTCAAAATAATTAAAAAAACAAAGAGATAAAAATAACTTCTTCTTAAAAATAAAAGATTCTTAAATAGATTAACTAAGTTTGAAATAGACAATTGGATTAGCCTTTGATTTGTTTTTCAATCCAGAAATATGTTTTTTCTAAACCATCTGATAGAGGCTGAGAAGGTTTCCAACCCAATTTATCAAAAATTAGGTTGTTATCAGAATTTCTTCCTTTCACGCCTAAAGGACCTTCTATATGATTTATAAGAATGTCTTTATCGCTAATTATAGATATTTTTTTTACTAGATCATTTATTGAAATCATTTCATCTGATCCTATGTTTACCGGTCCAGAAAAATTAGATCTCATAAGTCTTATTGTTGCTTCAATGCACTCATCAATGTATAAAAAAGATCTAGTTTGAGATCCATCCCCCCAAACCTCTATGGTATCTCCAGAATCAGATAAGGCAATTTTTCTACAAATTGCCGCAGGCGCTTTCTCTCTCCCTCCTTCCCAAGTACCCAATGGGCCAAAAATATTATGATATCTTGCAACTTTTACATCCAATCCATAATTTCTCTGATAAGCAAAATACAGTCTTTCGCTAAATAATTTTTCCCATCCATATTCAGAATCTGGAGCTGCAGGATAAGCACTATCTTCCTGACAGTTAGGATTGTCTTTATCTAACTGATTATGTTCTGGATACATACAAGCAGAAGACGAGTAGAAAATTTTTTTCAGATCTTTTTTTATACAGATATCAAGAATATTAAGATTTATCGCAGCCGAATTATGCATAATGTCAGCATCATTTTCTCCAGTAAAAACAAACCCTGCTCCTCCCATATCAGCAGCAAATTGATAAATTTCATCAAAATTCTCATTAAGAGCTTTTTCACAAAATTCATAATTTCTTAAATCTCCAATTAAAAATTCATCGGCAATTGAAGAATTAAACTCAGTATTTTTAAGATCTACTCCTCTGATCCAAAAACCTTCTTTTTTAAGCCTCTCCACCATGTGATTTCCTATAAAACCACCTGCCCCAAGAACTAACGCTTTTTTCACTTTTGTATTTCTCCTTCTGTATAAATACTAAAATTCCAATATTTTCGAAGAAAAACGTATAAGGCAGAGATGAAAAAACCAATAAAGGTACCTACTATTGTGATGATTGATCTGCTTGGACTAGTTTTAATTTCTGGTATGAATGGCTCATCTATTACATTAACTAAATAGTCTTTTCTAACACTAGCAAGCATTTTTACCTTTAACTGTTGTTCTATAAGAAGCCTAATTGAGTTTCTTGTTTCGATATTTTTTGTATTTGAAAGTTGTTCGTCCAAAAACGATAAAGACTTCTGCGCATCTTTCAAATCTTTTTCCCTAGTTAGAAGGTTTAATTCAGAAATTATCAGTTTTAAGAATGAACTTGAAAAGTTTGGAGATAGATGTTCAATGCCTATGGTCAAATAGTCTGAATCATCTTCATCATAGTAAATCTTTAAAATTTCCTCAGAGAATATCTTGTGTGCTTCTAGGTAAGAGGGAGGATTCTTTTTTCCCTTAGAGGGTTTAAATACCCACTTCTTTGTATTAGGATCATATAAACTTTTATCGTAAAGAATCTGATCATCCTCAAAATTATAGCCTGACGCGGCTACTAAATTTGGTAAAACGTCCTCGAAAGATATAAGTCGTTTAACAAAATCTCGTGAAGAAATAATCTTTTGAGCTAATATAAGCTGACTATCAGATGACCCAAGGCTTATACCAGCAAGACTAGCAAGTGATCCATATGAAGAAGGAAGGTTGTCCAATGGAGAATTGTTCCCAGATTTTTCAGACATTGTCAAAGTTACTAAAGAAAGATATTTGTTTGGTAAATATAAAGAATAAGAAATAGAGAAGATAAAAAAAAGAAAAGTGAAAATCATCATGGAAATTTTTTTTTCCCAAAACAATCTGAATAGCTCATCTACCTTAATTTGTCTGTCCATAACCCAACCAATTATACTTTAAGGTTAAAATTATGAATTAATTTATTACTAATTAGATTCCTTTCATTCTGAGAAAAAAAAGTAGAAAGATTTTTCTTCAAAGAATTAAAGCCAATTTGTGATTCTATATCTTGAATCATTTCATCCATAAATATTTCGAGGTCTTTTTTTGCTCCTAAAAAAGATTTTTGAGTACCAATAACATTATCTAGATTATCTACCTTTTGAAATTCATCAAATATGTACATAAGTGCAAGAGCACTTGTTTTTTGAGAAACAGAAAGTTTTTGTTTTTGATGAACTTTATGTAATTTTGCCAAATATTCTGTCTTGGTTTTTGAAATATCAGTAAATCCAAATTTGTAATAATGGGGTTTACAGGCAATTAGATTTGGAACTCCAAAATAAGCAAATTCCATTGCAGCTGTGCCTCCGCAGGTGATTAAAACATCTACTAAATTAAAAAGAGAGCTGGTATTGATATTATCTGAAAGAATTCTATCTTGAAGATCAAATTCTTTTAAGACTTCAAAAACTCTATCTGATTCACCATACAAAGAAGATGAAGGGTGTTCTTTTACAATGAAATTTATTTTTTCATTTTTCTTTAACTCTATACAAGTTTCTATAAGCCACTCATGAAAGTCGTCAAAAAGTAAATCGTTCAGTCCATTAGGAGCATCAGAAAATACATGTGCAGCAACTAAGATAATTGGTTTAGAAGGATTTAATTTCATTTCAGCTATCAAAGCCTCTCTAGATATGTGGTTTTTATCCTTTGAAAAAGCCCTTATTACATCATGTTGATCGCCTTTTCCTTTGATTCTGTCAGCAAAAGATTTTTTTGCATTTTTCATAAGAACATCATTTTTAATTATTTTTTTTGTTAACTCTAAAGACGGAGTTCTACAGTGTTCAAGATAGCTTTCAGGGGAATCAAACTTGTGAATAGTAAAATCTGTCATGGATAATGAAGTAAGGCAATTTAAAGATTTTTTTTCTGCGTATTTAAAAATCAATCCATGTCTATAATTATTATCAGGCAATATTATTGTTGGATTTTTCTCTTTTTTAAGTATTTCTATGCAATAGAAGTAATAAATTAAATCTAAAAAAATTGAGAACCTATGCTTCAAAGTAATTTTTTTAAGGTTTATCAACTTATATTTTGACAATATGTAGTCATATAGATGTCCTCCGACACTAACTCCATCTAATTTTAAATATCTTAAATCCTTTCCAGTTGATAACTTTAGGTTCAATTTAAAGATTTTGAAAAAATAGAAAAATAAAATTTTTATAAAACCAACTTTTAAACTTAAAAATCTAGCTGGGCGAAAAGAATTTACTGTCAAATTGCTCTTTTTACTCGATGTTAAGTTAGGCACAACTAAAAGATTTTTTTCTAGAATTTCTGAACAAGCTTTTGCAAATTTCATACTAAGAGAAGTTGTATAAATATCTTTAGAAATTAGGAATAAAACTATATTGTTCTCCCTAGGAAAATATGTTTTTTTATAAAAAGACCGATTCGATTGTAGATATTTTTTGAATAAACTCATCTTAAGCTTTGTTAAGCGAGATTATATCTTAATAAATTTATATAAAAATCAGTCAATTAAAGACCAATCAAATGGAGTGCCTTTTTCAACATTCCTATTGATTTTTTTTCCTAAGATATCATCATAATATTTCGGGGCTAGTCCATATCCAGGTCTAATTCTTCTTATTGAATTTTTGTCTAAAATAGACCCTTTTTTTAAATCTTTAACTATATAAATAGATCTTCTAAAAATAAGATTTTGGATTTCAGATTTTTTTTGTTCGAAAGAAGCTTTCCCTAAAGATTTGTAAGCCAATTCAATATCCTTAGAAAGATTTTTTAATTCTTGGGGTTCCATTGAAAATTCTGAATCAGGTCCCTTGTCTCTTCTGCTTAAAGTAAAGTGTTTTTCTATAACTTTTGCTCCAAGGGAAATAGATTGAAGAGCACTTAAATTTCCAAGAGTATGGTCAGATAAGCCAACTTCGCAATTAAAGGTTTTCTTTAAAAGATGGATTGTATTCAAATTTATTTGGTCTACTGGGGTAGGATAACCACTCACGCAGTGTAAAAGCATAAATTCTCCAGAGCCAAAAGACTTTACGACTTCTACTGCTTCAGAGATTTCTATTTCGTTAGCCATACCAGTTGATAATATAATCGGTTTTTTCTTTTCAGCTATGTATTTTATTAATGGCAAATCTGTCAATTCAAATGACGCAACTTTATAAAAAGGACAGCCTAAAGACTCTAATAAATCAACTGCAGATTCATCAAACGGAGTGCTAATTAAGGTTATCCCTTCATTATTTGCATGCTCAAATAATTCGTTGTGCCAATTGAAAGGAGTTTGAGCCCAGTCATACAAATCCCACAGTTCAAACCCGTTCCACAAGCCTCCTTCTATCAAAAAGTCCTTTTTTTTTGACTTTATTGTCATGGTATCTGGAGAATAAGTTTGTATTTTTACACAGTCTGCCCCATTAATTTTTGCCGACGAAATCAATTCTTTTGCCCTTTCTAAAGATCCGTTATGATTTCCAGATATTTCCGCAATCAAATAAGGTTTTTTCAGATTTTTAAACATTAATCTTATATTCTAATTAAGTCTTTCAAAACCACTATGACTGATTGGGCCTTCTAGAAGACTGCTAATATCTCTACCATCTTCACACTCTCTAATCAGCTTGAAAACTTTCTCAAGCTCACTTATGTAGCCTTCAATTAAATCGTCAGAGTGATCTATACAAACATAAATAGCATTACTAGCTATGAAGTTTTTTTTCAACATTTCTTGTGTAACAAGAGTTTTATAAGATTGATGATTCTTGTAGTTAAAAGTAAAAGAAGGTAACGCAGAAATTCCAGAAATTATAATGTCAATTTCTTGAGTTGCAGCTATTCTATTCCACTCTTTTTTAATAAATTTACCAGTATTAGATATTTTCTCCCATGACTTTATTCTTTCCATTACCTCTAAAGTTTTTAAAGCAGCTGTGGGACCAATTCTTTCAGTCCAAAAAGTACTACTAATAAAGCTATTCTGAGTGTTTTCCATGACATTTCTTTTTCCAACTATTGCTGTAATACTGTATCCATTTCCTAAAGCCTTTCCAAATATAGCTATATCAGGTTCAACTGAAAAATTTTTGTGCATGCCTCCAAGAGACTCTCTGAAACCGGAAGTGCATTCATCGAAGATAAGAACAATTCCCTTTTTTGAAGCAAGTTTTCTGACCTTTTTTAAAAAATCATCTTTAGGAGGTTCTGATCTAATAACTTCCATCTTTATTGTTCCAATATCTTCATTATTGACAATTTTTTCTAACTCCTCATAGTTGTTATACCTAAAAGGAAAAACAGTTCCTTTAAGGTTTTTTGGAACCCCATTTGCTTCAAGACCCTTTAATAGATGAGTATCAAGCTTGTCAGATGATTCAATATTTGCAGCTAGGTACCAGTCATGCCAACCGTGATAGCCACAAATTGCAACATTATCTTTTCCAGAAGCAGCTCTAGCGATTCTTATTGCAACAGCATTTGCTTCTCCGCCAGTTCTTGTAAATCTGACCATATCTGACCATGGATTTAATTCAATAAGTTTTTCAGCTAGATAGACTTCTTCGGGACAATTTAAAGTCGACATATTTCCTGAATTAACAACTTGATTTACTGCACTATCAACTTCCTCATGGCCATATCCTAAAATATTTGTTCCAACGCCCATAATAGAAAAATCTAAGTATTTTTCTCCATCCATATCCCAAACACTACATCCTTTAGATTTAGAGAAATAAGACGGCCAATTATCAGGTAGAAACATTTCAGGACGTTTCGATAAAAGCATGTTTCCCCCAGGAATAATATTTTTTGCTCTTTTCCATAGCTTTTGACCTTTTTTCATTGTCTGACCTTCGTTTCTTTTTATTTTCACATTTTCTTTAAATATATCAGGTTGAATTTTATAAAGACTTAAAACTTCTTGCCAATCAAAATTAATTTTTGGATGGAAATATTCGAATATTTTTCTTATGACATTCAAGTCTTCAGCCTCATCTAAAGTCCATCTTAAATGAGCAAGATTTTCGTTATTCTCTATATTAAATTTTTTAACTTTACCGTTATTTTTCATAGATAAGGTTACATGTTCTCTATCAGATAAATCTGTAGTTGTTTCATAGGCTTCTTGGAGTTTTTCGAAAGAGAAGATTTCTATATCTAATCCGTCGGGAAATGAAGGAGGATTATTGTTGGACAGATAATCACACTTACAATCTATAAATTCTTGAATAGCCTTATCTAAAAGTTTTGAATCCACTAAAGGACAATCTCCGGTTATTCTTATAATCACATCTGCTGAAAATTGTTTTGCAGCCTTAAAATATCTGCCTAAGACATCATCTTCGCTTCCTTGAAATACTTTACAGTCTATGCTTTCAAGATATCTAATCAAAGGAAAATTATTTTTGTTTGAGGAGGTCGCAACAATAATTTCAGATAGTTTCTCTGAAAGTCTTAATCTTTTAATTAACAAACCAATAACAGGTGTTGAATTAATATCTTTCATAACCTTTCCAGGCAATCTACTAGACCCCATCCTTGCTTGGACTATTGCTAAGATTTTCAATTTACCTTCCATTTTGATGGATTGATTAAAGATTCATCTGTAGAAGATATTTTTGGCAAACCGGAAATACTTTTTTTAAGATCTATTTTTAGAATTTCTTTTAAATGCTTCAAACTATCTATTCCTAGAATAATCTTATCTATTTTTTTTTGTTTTAAAGTAAAAAGAATGCATGCTTCCAAAAGAGATAATTTTTTTTCTTTAGACCATTTTCCAATTTTTCTGAATAGGGTTTCCCATCTTTTAAATTCATTTGGGATTTCTTGACAAGGTATTAAAAGTAATCCTTGCAGAAATACCGATCTTGCATGAATTTCTATGCCAATAGCATCTAACTTTTCCAACCATCCTGAATCAAGAAGCCTTGTGTCTAATATATTAAAGGGAGCTTGAACCAAATCAAATTCATATCTAGGTATTAATTTATCTAAAATTGAAGGAGAATAAATAGAAAGACCAATCTTGCTGATCACTCCTTCGTTTTTGAATTTATTTATAGAATTAAAGATTTTGTCGCCATTGGGGCCCAAAAGATCTTCTGGATTATGTAATAGAAGAGCATGTAAATATGACCTATTCAAATTTTTTAGAGATTCATTTGTTTTCTTTTCAAGCCAAGCCTCTAAGTTTTTACTTTGCCCATCTAACGAAGGAAGTTTTGTTACTATTTTAAATTTATCAAGATCAAACCTACCAAGTTTTTTTTCACTATCTCCATAATTCATTGCAGTGTCTAAAAGATCTATTTTTTTCTCCAAAGAAAAATTCAATATCTCTTCTATCTCATTTATGTCTATGCTTGCTTTAGAAGAGTTATTTATTCCATACCTCATTCCAAATTGAGCTGTACCCAATGCAAATCTATTCATTTAAGAATGTTTTTTAATGTTTTTATTACTTTTTTTTGGTCTTTTTTTAGTAAAGTTGGATAGATTGGTATGCTTATAGCTTCTCTATAATATTTTTCTGCTTGGACACAATGGCCCTTTTTAAATCCTAAATTTTCATAATAAGGATGAAAATAAACTGGTATGTAATGGAGATTGACAAATATTTGTTCTTCTCTAAGAAAAGAAAATATATCTTTTTGAGACATTTTTATATTGCCTAAATCAAACCTAAGGATATAAAGGTGAAAAGAAGAAAAAGAATCAGGATCTTGATAGGGAATTTTTACCGGAAGGTCTTTTAATTCAGAATTATAAATTGATGCAATTTCATGTCTTTTTAAAATCAATTTATCTAGCCTTTTCATCTGACTTAATCCTATTGCAGCGTGAATATCAGTCATTCTGTAATTAAAACCTAGGTATTGTTGCTCATAAAACCATGGTCCATGACTAATATTTATGAGTTTTTTTTCATTTTTAGTTATTCCATGAGTTCTAAACATATCAAGCTTTTCAGCTATTTTTTTATCGTTTGTTGTGGCTATACCTCCTTCGCCTGTTGTGATTATTTTTACAGGATGAAAACTAAAAACTGTTATGTCGCTGTATTTGCAGCCCCCTATCTTTTCAGATAGATATTTTCCTCCTATTGCATGAGATGCATCCTCTATAATTTTGAACTTATATTTTTTTGAAAGAGAGTAAATATCTTTCATCTTGCAAGACTGACCCGCAAGATGAACCGGGATTACAACCTTAGGCAACTTACCATTTTTTTTTGCTTGAACTAATTTTTTTTTTAAAGAATTAACACAAAGATTGTAGGTATCAGGATCTATATCAATAAAATCAATTTTTGCATCACAATATAAAGCACAATTAGCACTGGCTGCAAAAGTATTAGCAGATGTCCAAACATAATCTCCCTTACTTACGCCTAAGGAAAAACATGCAGCATGCAAAGCACTTGTAGCGCTATTAAATGCAAAAGAAAATTTTGCACCACAATATTTCTTTACCTCTTCTTCAAATAATGGAGTTACAGGACCTTGAGTTAGATAATCAGACTTTAAAACTTTTACAACTGCATCAATATCTTCTTTGGATATATCCTGTCGACCATAAGGAATCATAATCTTATATTTGTAATTAAATTTTTCCTATTATTTCTTCATTGGCATCTAACCATTTAGATAACTCTTCTTTGGACATCCATTGTTCATTATTTTCACTGTTATAAGAAAATGGTAGTTCAACTTTTTTGCCATCTTTGATTCTATTTTTATCATCGTTCCAGTCATTTATAGAAGGTAAAATTTTATAATATTCCTCATAATCGTAAGTAGAAAACGCATCTTCATATCCGATCATTTGTTCGTGTATTTTTTCTCCAGGTCTTATACCAATAATTTTTTGAGATGCCTCAGGGGCTATTACTTCTGCGAGATCTACTATCTTCATTGATGGAATTTTCTTAACATAAATTTCTCCACCGATCATATCTTCAAATGCATCCCAAACAAGTTTGATTCCTTGTTGAAGTGTTATCATAAATCTTGTCATTTCTTTATCAGTAATTGGTATTTCTCCAGAATCTTTTATAGATTTGAAGAAAGGTATGACTGACCCACGAGATCCCATGACATTTCCATACCTAACAACAGAGAATTTTGTTTTATGTTCTCCAGAATAAGCATTCCCCGCAACAAACAATTTATCGGCTGTTAATTTTGTAGCTCCATAAAGGTTTATTGGGCTGCTTGCTTTATCAGTGGAAAGAGCAACAACCTTTTCTATTTCCTGATCAATACAAGCATCTATGAGATTCATAGCTCCAAGAACATTAGTTTTTACGCATTCGAAAGGATTATATTCTGCCGAAGGAACGATTTTTGTTGCTGCAGCATGCACCACGTAGTCCACTCCATCAAGAGCTCTATACAATCTTGGCTTATCTCTTACGTCACCAATGAAAAACCGCAAAACTTTTGAAAAATCATGGAATTTTTTTTCCATTTCCCATTGTTTCATTTCGTCTCGTGAAAAAATGATCAATTTTTTTGGTTTATATTTATTTAAAGTTTGGCGAACAAATTCATTTCCAAATGATCCTGTTCCTCCAGTGACCAAAATTACTTTATTATCAAACATAATTAGTTATTCATATTCAATTATTAGTTGATTACGATGAAAAGCTGGTACCCAGGGCCGGACTTGAACCGGCACGATATTGCTATCGAGGGATTTTAAGTCCCTTGTGTCTACCAATTCCACCAC
>MDTG01094207.1_pt1 | contig 18493 bp, 21 predicted proteins | sample 811421 | NCBI WGS metagenome assembly MDTG01 (sample SAMN05326645, study PRJNA326480) | marine metagenome | isolation source: seawater | place: Pacific Ocean: South East | collected 2011
TAAAATCAGAAAATAAATCTGGTTGGATTTTATCACTATAATTATGAATACTAAAACACCATCTGAATCAAGAACATTCCAAACAGAAATTGTTCTTCCTAATGATACAAATAATCTAAATAATTTAATGGGAGGCAAGCTTTTACATTGGATGGATATAGTAGCTGCTGTAACAGCACAAAGACATTCTGGAAGAACATGTGTAACTGCAGCAGTAAATAATGTGTCATTTGGTCATCCAATACCAAGAGCCAGCATTGTAACTTTAGAGGCTAATATTTCAAGATCTTTTAACTCTTCTATGGAGGTAATTATAGATGTATGGACTGAAGACACACAATCAGGTAATAGAACAAAATGTAATGAAGCTATCTATACGTTTGTAGCTGTTGACAATATGGGGAGGCCAGCTAAAGTGCCAGAAGTTGAAGCTGAAACTAATATTGAGAAAGAAAGATTTGAAGCTGCTTTACGAAGGAGACAGTTATCATTAATTCTTTCAGGAAAGATGAAAGCAGATGATGCTACAGAATTAAAAGCATTATTTAAGTAATATTTTAATTTTACTAATAATATCTTCCTCTTTTATAGTTTTAACACATCCATTTTCAAAAAAACGACAACTATTCCCATGTTTAGAACACGGACGATTATTATTTGCCAACATAACTATTGACTTATTTTTTTCTATTCTTGGGTAAAATCCTAACTCAGGTTTTGTGCATCCCCAGAATGAAATAATTTTTTTATTAAATGCTGAAGCAACATGCATTAATCCAGTATCATTTGTTAATACTAATTCACTATTTTTAATTAAAAAACAAGACTCATCTAAATTCAAATAACCACAAAAACTTCTAACATTTCTCAAATTATCATTTGACAAAATTTGTTCTGCTAAAGTTTTGTCGTTCTTATCACCTAATAATAAAACTGGAATATCTAAATCTATTTTTGAAATTATATTACTAATCTGAATTGCAGATAATTTCTTGTTTTCTTTACTTGCACCAATACACCAAACTATATATTTCTTATTAAAATCAAAATTAACTTTAAGATTAGGGCTTATAAAATAATCTAAACCTTTTTTATCATTTTTTACTCCTAATTTTTCTAATTTTTTAAAATATCTATCTTCAATATGACTATTTTTAATTAAATTAATCCCAAAATTTATATATAAAAATTTGCGAAGACTCTCTTTATTATATACTATAGAGTTAACCCCTAACTTATTTCTTAGTATAAAAGATCTAATATTATTATGTAAATCAATTATTAAATTATATTTTTCTAATTTAAGATCCTCATCTACTTCCGATATAGATTCTCTAACTGTATGTATTTTGTCAATGTATGGATTTTCTTCTAAAATGCATCTAAATTTATTCTTAGTAATAAAATGAACTTCTGAGTTAATTTGTGTTTTTATACATCTGACTACAGAACTAGTTAAAACGATATCTCCTATGGAACTAAATCTAATCAATAATATTTTGAGTTTCTTTTGCATGGATGTAAAACTAATTATTTTATATAATATTGCAGTATGAAATTCATAGATACTCATACTCATTTGTTTTTACCTCAATATAATGAAGATATAGATGAAGTTGTTAAAAGAGCAATAAATTCAAATATAGAAAAAATGCTGCTCCCTAATATTAGTATAGGTACTATAGATGATATGTTAAATTTATGTGAAAAATACCCTAGTATTTTTCATCCAATGATTGGAATTCATCCATGTGAAATAAATAATGATTTTGAAGATGATCTAAAATATATAGAAAAAATTATAAATGAATATAAATTTGTAGCGGTTGGAGAGATAGGAATAGATTTACATTGGAAAAAAGATAATCTAGAATCTCAAAAAAAAGCATTCAAATCACAAATATTATTAGCAAAAAAAAATAATCTTCCAATAGTGATTCACAATAGAAACTCTTTTGAAGAAACTATTGAAATAGTTGAAAATTTGAATGATCATAATCTTAGAGGAGTTTTCCATTGTTATAATGGAGATATTGAACAAGCTAATAGAATATTAGATTTGGGTGATTTTTTTTTAGGTATAGGAGGTGTCATTACATTTAAAAATTCCAAAATGGATGAAACAATTAAACAAATACCTCTTGAAAATATTGTGATTGAAACAGACTCTCCATTTCTAACTCCTTACCCATATAGAGGAAAAAGAAATGAAAGTAAATATATTGTTAATATAGCAGAAAAAATATCAGAAATAAAAAAAATTGATTTAAATATAGTTGCAAATATCACTACTGAAAATGCTATAAAATTATTTAAATTATAGATGAAAAATATACTTTTAATTTATACAGGCGGTACTATAGGGATGCATAAAGAAAAAAATGGAGTGTTAGTTCCATTCCAATTTGAATCCATGATGAATTATTTTCCTGAACTGAACAATTTTGATGTGAATATTGATAAAATTTCTGTAAAAGTTCCTATAGATTCTTCTGATGTAAATATAGATTCATGGAAAGAAATTTCCAATATTATTTTCAAAAATTATAATATTTACAATGGTTTCGTAATTCTTCATGGCACAGATACTATGTCATATACAGCTTCTGCATTATCTTTTATTTTTGAAGGATTAACAAAGCCTATTATTTTAACAGGAAGTCAAATTCCTATTGGAGCAAGGAGGACTGATGCTAAAGAGAATTTAATCACATCAATAGAAATTGCAATTGAAGAAAAAATTAAAGAAGTCTGTATCTATTTTGAGAATAAATTAATTAGAGGTAATAGATCAATAAAAATAAATTCTGAACATTTTATGGCATTTGACTCTCCTCATCTAAATCCGCTAGCAGAAATTGGAATTAATATAAAATATAATAATGATTTTGCAAAAATTGAGAGAAATGAATATTTTACTATTTTCAATGATCTAAATCCTCAAGTTTCTCTAATTAGATTTTATCCAAATATAAATTATAATATTGTAGAATATATTTTAGAAAATTCAAAAGGTATTATTATAGAAAGTTATGGGTCAGGAAATTTACCTTCAAATAAAAATTTATTAAAATTATTACATAAATATATTAATAAAAATAAGATCATTATAAATTGCAGCCAATGTTATAAAGGAAGTGTGCAACAAGGTAAATATGAAAATAGTTCAGAATTAGAAAAAATTGGAATAATTAGTGGTAAAGATATGACAACTGAAAGCGCTATAACTAAACTAATGTATTTAACAGGTAAATATAATGATGCAGAAAAAGTTAAAACTAAAATGCAAACTAATTTGAGAGGAGAAATAAGTTCTTAAAAACTTAAAATTGGTGAGGTGGCCGAGTGGCTTAAGGCGCACGCTTGGAAAGCGTGTAAACGAGAAATCGTTTCGGGGGTTCGAATCCCTTCCTCACCGCATTATTAACCCCTTGTAATCTAGTGAATAGGAGAGAGGTTGTAATCCTGCTAACCCGAAGTTTTTCTCTTTATATTTTCTGTAAGTTTTTTCTAATATAATTAGATTATTTCACAAAGAAATATCCTCTCATTATCTCACTATGTCCAGGATAAGAACATATAAATTCATAATTTCCTTTTTCAGGAGCTTTAAATTCTAAGATGACTATTTCTCCAGGCTTAGCTAAATCTGAATACGCTATAACATTTTCATTTTCAGGCACGAACTGTTTTTCAGGTCCAGCATCAATAGATTGTAGCCCGACTTCTTTTCTAGTTCCATAATTAACAAATACGATATTATGTAACATTGCAGCTCCTACTCCCTCATTTATTAAAGTAATTCGGACCCAACTTCCTTCTGATACTGAAATATTTGAAATATCAAATTTCATCTCTGACATAGTATTTCCAAGTGCTTTTACAGTAAATTCCTCCCATCTTTTCTCAGTATTAGTAATTTCTGTTGTAACGTTAATTTTAGAATATTGATTGTCATCATTATTTGATGATCCACATGATACTAAAATTGATAACAATAATATAATTTTTATTTTTTTCATAATTTAATTTTTATTTAGGATGTATGGATTAAGCTTGACCATAACTCATGTGAAATATCAGTGCTAAATTTACTTTGAGGAGCAGTTACCACTGAAATAGCATCATGAGAATGTAATGACTCTTGATGTGAACAAATAACACGAAAGTCTAAAATCCTGTCATCGAACTCTAGTTGTTTATATAAAAGTCTGGCAGCGTCTTCTACAAATTTAAGATATGAACCATTAAGTTCTGCAAAAGCCATTTCATCTTCTCTTTTAACAATAACTTGAGTTTCTGTCTGCAGTGCTCTAACACACAAATCTTGCAAATCTTCAATCCATACAGAGTCAATAAATTCTATTGAAATACGAGCAACAGATCTTTGTGAATGAGAAACTGTAGCTTTATTACGATATTTACGAGCATGTTCTGATAATTCGTATGAACAAGGGCATGCTGAAGAATAAACAAAATCAAAATGCAAATATTTTCTGAAATTACTTCTATTATCAATATTTCCTTCAAGTGTCACTTTATAATACTGATATCCAGAGTTATTCGATCTTAAAGATGGTTTTAGAATAGGATAAGAAAAATGAAGCCCAATTTTAGCATCAAAAGAATCTAGATTATCCTTATATTTTAATAATATCTTTTCAAGATTATTATATACATAATCATTCTTAAATTCATAAAAAGATCTCATAATACGAGACATGTTTATACCTTTTTTATGAGCTTCTAAAGACACTGAACCTGTGACTTTGGTTTCCAAAGTAATATCTTCTCCATCTCTAGTTCTATATTTCAAAGGAAGTCTGAAATTATGAATTCCAACTTGTTGTATAGATACAGGCGAACCCTGAATCAATGATGATGGACCATTTTGAAGATCTGGAAAATTACTTATCTCTTCTGATGTAGGAACATAATTTGTATCATAATTTCTATCGTACTGAGAAGTTTTAATAAATGAATCAAAATATTCATCATTGATAATTTCATTTTCTAATGTAATATTATCTTTGTTTTTTACAAAATTTTCCATTTTATATTGAAATTTTATTATTATAATTATTCTTTTTATTTGTAAATATTTCAGCATTAATTATTGGCTGAAAAAGTGCGGAATTTTTAGTTCCCCCTTCAAAACTTTCTACCATCAAAACTTTAACCCTATTGCTTGTTTCTTTCTGTACTATGTTATTAATATAATTACACACATATTCAGCAAACTTCTCACAACCAACAGCATCCATTATTCTGAGTTGAATTAAACCTCTTTCTGACAAATTTTTAAAGTAATTAATCTCTGGATCATCTGAAGCTACTATAGTAGTGTGATCAAACATGTAGGACATATGATCTTTGATACCGTTTCTTTTAAATGACCCGAAATCGCAAACCCAATTTAATTCATCTAATTTTCCAACAAATGTAACTTTGAATTTCATAGCATATCCATGAATATATTGGCAATGAGAATGGATAGCTCTCCATTGTCTAAAGGCTACACTGTAGCCCTCAAATAGTTTAGTACTTTTATATTGATTCATAATATTTTTTTGCTAAATTAATATATTATTTTATTTTGTATAGATTTATTATATAAAAGTTATACAAAAAAAATAAAGAATTCTTTATTTTTGCAATATTAGTACTTTATAAAGATGTTAATTCCAGTAAATAAAATAGATGATGAGATAGAAAAATTAATTAAGAACGAATGTGGTGAAAGATATACAGTTATGCAAAGAATCATGAAAGGAAATTATGGATCACACAGATATAAATTAATTAAAATTTCTCCCAAATATCCTAATTTAAACCTCGAAAATCATAACAATAATATATTTCTAAACTTTGACTTGAGAGATAAAGGTATTGTATTTTATTTCAGGTATAAAAACAAAGAATATGTGGAGTTCTGTTCATATACTCAGATAAGCTTTCAATCCAATGATTGTTTATTTGTACTACAAACAGATAAATATCTATATAACTTCAATATTATAAATAAAAAAAATCACTTAAAATTTATTAGCAAAATATATCAATTTATAGAAAAAAAAAGTTAGACGTAAATACAATTTTATTAAAATCTACCTACTTTCCATAATTTGTAGTAGTATACGCTAGGGCGCTACTTTTAGATATTCCTTCTAAATCTATCAACAATTTAGATATAAAACATGAAGCTTCCTCTAATTGATCATAAAGAAATTCCTTGGCATAATCATGACTATCAACTTCTGAATTATAAGAATAATTAAAGGATTTACTATTTTCAAGTTCAAGAAATCTATTTCTTTTATCCATTTGATCTAAAGTAAATGGCAGGTGTACAGTTATAGCTGGTACCTGATAACTTGAATCTCTCAATAAATTATGAGCTCCATTAGAAGCTAATACTTGAAGAAGTATATTTCCACTAATATCATAAATATCTGTTACATACCAATTATCGGTTTTCTGTAAAGAAATATTTTTTTCAAGAGCTTCTAATAATCCTGGAAATACAAACGTATAATTATCATTAGACAAATCTTCTGATGATTGAATTTCTTGAAGATTTGATTCTACACTATTAATTTGTTTAGATTCTTTGATTATATTGGAATATTGAAACTCATTAATTAATCCCTTTTTATATGCATCTTCAACATTAATTAAAGAACTATTTTTTCTGAAATTAATTAAATTTCTTTTCTTTCTGCTCATTCTTTTATTTATAGTATCTCTTTCTGCTAATCTTGGACTTGCTAATATTATTATCCATCCAATAAAGGGGGTAAAAGCAAAACAAACTAAAATACTTCCAAAAAAACCAATTTTTCTTTTACTTCCATATTTTTTTGCTGGTATATAATAAAAAAACCAAAAGAAAATAATGCTAATGACTATAGTTAATATACTCATATTATCTTATTATTAATAGTAATATAATTTTATCAAATATAATTATTTAACAATGACTTAATAATATATATTGTATAATTGTATTAAAAATGAGGTTAATAATACAAATAATATTTTTTTTCATATCTATAGGATATATTGTAGACTCATGGTTTTTTAATACAGATTACTTATTACCTGCAATTACAGCTCTATATATGCCGATCTGTCTAATATATTTCCTCAGAGAGAGGGTCGATATATTTGAAAAAGAGTCCTGGGGAGATATTTTATCAATATTCGTAATTAGTTGTGCCTCAACAATTATTTTTGCTGAATTATTACCAATTAGAGATTTATATTTCCCTAGTGTAAATACTAATAACACCACCTTCTTTGACATGCTAATTGGAGTGGCATTTTTAGAGGAAATAGTAAAGATAATTCCTGTAATAGTATTTATTATAATTACCAAATCTATAAACGAGCCAATTGATTATCTAATATATGCTTCAGTATCTGCATTAGGATTTGCATTTATTGAAAATATTGGATATATAGTCAATTATAGCCAAACTGGAATACATATTGTTGGAATCAGATCTTTTTTTCCAACAACAATGCATATATTTACTACATCGATAATAGGAGTCGCTATATTTAATAAAAAAGAAAAAAAATCTAATGTTTTTATTCCATTTATTGGAGCGGTACTAATTCACACATGCTATAACTACTTCATTTCAACCCCAGTATTACCATATATAATACTTGTTATGTTAGGGGTTTTCTATGCTGAATCAATAAAAAAATTATTAAAAAAATCTCCCTATTGGAATCCAATAAAAATAACTAACAAGGTAGATGATTTAAATTTTGGTGATTATCGTCCTGGTTCTTTTAGAAAAAATCTTCCTAAATATTTGTTAGAAAAAGGTTATAATTCTCAAATGAAAATACAATTAAATACTACAAATTTAAATAATGTAGATCATGAACTAGGATCAGATTCATATCACGAACAATTAATAGAAATTATTACAGAAAACAATGTAAAAGATAAAATCAAATATAAATATCTAATTCCAGAAAGTAATCCAACTTCATACAACACTAAGTACGTATTATATATGCTAATAGGCGTTCTAATAATTGATGCTATTTTTGAATTAATTAATACTGGAACATATAACCTAGCTCTATTAGATTTTTATTTAATATTCATGATTTACTTAATATTTATGTCATTTTTTACTGGACCATTAAACACAAATGACCTAGATGAAATTAAGATTAAACAAAAATAATTTTATCTGATTTTTATTAACACAACATAATCTTGTATTAACTTAATCTTGTCTGTTAGCTTATAATCTTTAATTTTCCTATCATCAGGCAAATTTAATTTGACAGGTAAAACATCAACAAGATTTTTTAAATATGATGATTTTATAGAATAAGAAACATTATCTGCAATATCGTGTCTGAGTATAGAAGCGTTGATAGCAATTAGATTTCCATTATAATCAAATAATGGACCACCACTATTACCTCCTTGAATAGGTGTCGTTGTCTGATAGTTAGAAATATCACCATCATAACCTGTTTTAGAACTAACCTTCCCATCTGTAAATTTTATATCTTTACCCATTAAAGTTAGAGCCATAGGATATCCAAGGGCAAATACCTCTTCACCTAAATCCGCAACTCTGGTTGAAAAGTTGTATGGTATTTCATCAAAGCTTTGAAAATTTGGATCAATAATTTTTAATATAGCTAAATCATTATTCTTATCATCCTTAACAACCTCAACTTCATATACCTGTAGATCTCCATCTCTATAAAACTCGATTTCAAGATAATTTGCGTCTTCAACTACATGATAATTTGTAGCTATATAACCATTGTCATCAATGAAAAATCCTGTTCCATTTGCTTTCCACCCTGAATTATTTGACATTGAATTATCATTTTTATCACCTATAAACTCTCCATCTTCAAATTCTCCTTCATATATATCTCCGTCGGCAAATGTATATCTTCCTTGACCATGCTGATCTCCATACTTCCAATAACCTTCATATTTATCTCCTTGAGACCGTGAGTATGTGCCATAACCATGAAATTTACCGTTTTTAAAATCACCAATATAAATATCTCCCTGCCACTTGCCAGAAAAATGATACTCACCATATCCATCCTCACAGTCCCCTGATACACAACCCGAATTATTTCTATAATTTATAGATTGATCTGGAAACTTCTTATTCCAAGTAAATTCCCAGTATAATTTCATTCCTCTTTCATAAGAATCTATTTGTCTTAAAAAAACATCATCAACAAAATATCCATATCGAATTATATCATTATCTCCTTCTAAAGTAGCTGTAGCTTCTGCATCCCATGAAGGTGAAATAAAAGAACATTCATAATTATAAATTCCATCAAAGGAAGTTTTATTAAAATAAGCTGTAAATTCTGCTTCTTCATCTATACCATAAACCTTAAAAATACCTTCACTATCAAATGCTACAGCCCATTCAGATTTATTTTGCTCTGAATCTTCATGTATCAATTCATCATCTAAATATAATTTTCTAACAACACTTAAACTCCATACTCCTTCTATTGGATCTAAGTTTCCTCTTTCCATAAAATAATTCTCAAAAGAAAAATTACCGTCATACAAATCTGTTTCCTCGGTATCTATCTCCTGTTCTCTAGACATTCCAGCGTTTGAATTATCTTCCTTATCTTCACCTCTCCATATTTTATCAATTCTATGTCGAACGCTTCTAAAATCACTACCATCTCCCTCTAAATATAAAAATGTTAAAAAACCAGATGGATTATCCTCGTCCCAATTAATATTTACCAACAGAGTATATTTATTACCTACATCAGAAACAACTTTAAATTCATCTAATGAGTATTCACTATTATAGACATAAGACTTTATTAAGTAAGCTGAAGTTATATCATCTGTACGATGAACAAACATTCCCATTTTACTTTGCGATGTATCCTCAAACTCAAAAATAGTCTTTTCATTTCCTGAAGAATAATGACCCCACTCTTCCCCATCCCAAGTCTCAACCTCTCTATAGTCAGTTGAAATATATAACTGAGAATAACATATTGATGTTGCTAAAAATAAAATTAATAGTAGTTTATTCTTCATCTGTCCACCAATATTTAACTTCATATCTAATTAACATAATATCTTCATCAAATTCTCCTACTAACCTAATATTAGGATTGTCCTTGTTCTTTAAATCTATTATAAGCATATATTCATATCCATTATCACTTTGAGCATCATAAGAATAATGATCGTATTCACTGCTATACTCCTCGTTAGATAAACTATAATAAGTTTTGGTCTTATTAGTTGTAAACTCTAAAAATGTGATGTCTTCGTTAAATTCAAAAAAAGAAAACTTTTCTAAATCTGCTAATGATTCGCTCCATGAATCTTCTGACTCATCCCATGAGAAAAGTTCAATTTTTTTTGTTGATACTGTTAGTTGTGAATAACAAAAAAATGGAAACATGAAGATTATACAAATTAAACACCTAAACATAAATACTGCATTTATTGCTAAAATATAAATTATTTTACAATTTGTGAATAGTGATCTTTAGTTTTTACTTTAGAAATGATTTCAAGGATTATTCCATTTTCATCTATTACAAATGTTGTTCTATTAATTCCCATATATTCCTTCCCCATAAATTTCTTTTTACCCCAAACTCCATAATTATTTACAACATTCTTCTTCAAATCTGAAATTAATTGGAAAGGTAAATTATATTTCTTAATAAATTTTTGATGTTGTTCAGGTGTATCACATGAACATCCTAAAACTTCATATCCGTTTTTTATCAATAAATTATAATTATCTCTTAAATTACAAGATTGAGCAGTACATCCTGGGGTCATATCTTTTGGGTAAAAATATAATACAATCTTTTTACCATGAAATTGACTCAAATTAATCAAATTTCCGTCTTGATTAATAGCATTGATTTCAGGAGCTTTATCTCCAATATTTAATTTATTCATTTCTGAAATATTTAATAATTATAATGTTCCTCTAATCTCTTGTTCTCTTTCAATTGCTTCGAATAAAGCTTTAAAGTTTCCGGCTCCAAACCCTCTTGCTCCCATTCTTTGAATTATCTCAAAAAATAACGTAGGTCTATCCTCTACGGGCTTAGTAAATATCTGCAACAAATACCCTTCTTCATCAGCATCAATCATTATACCTAAACTCTTTAATATTTCTATATCTTCTCTGAGTTTATGATTATGAGTTGATAATCTTTCAGGAACAGCTTTATAATATTCTTCAGGTGGATGGGATAAAAATTCTATACCTCTATCTCTTAACTTAGTAACTGTACTAATAATATCATCTGTGGCTACAGCTATGTGTTGAACGCCTGAACCCTCATAAAAATCCAAATATTCTTCAATTTGAGATTTCTTTTTCCCTTCTGCTGGTTCATTGATTGGAAATTTAATCCTTCCATTTCCATTACTCATTACCTTGCTCATTAAAGCAGAATATTCAGTGTTTATCTGTTTGTCATCAAAAGACAAGAAATTAACAAAACCCATTACTTCTTCATAAAAATTAACCCAAATATTCATCTCATTCCATCCAACATTTCCAACCATATGGTCAATAAACTTCAATCCTGTAGTATCTGGTTTGTAATCTGAATCCCATTTAGTATATCCAGGTAAGAAAACTCCTTTATAATTTTTTCTCTCTACAAAAATATGTACAGTCTCTCCATAAGTATAAATTCCAGATCGAATAACTTCACCATACTCGTCTTTTTCTATAGTTGGCTCCATATAAGATTTAGCTCCCCTTTTAGTTGTTTCTTCCCATGATTTTGTAGCGTCATTTACCCAAAGAGCAATTACCTTAACTCCATCACCATGATTGGCGATATGTTCATTAATTGGAGATTTTGAATTTAATGGTGTTGTTAAGACTATTTTAATTTTATCCTGAATTAGCACATAAGAAGCAATTTCTTTACTGCCCGTTTCTAGTCCTTTATATGCAAATGATTGAAACCCAAATGCAGTTTTATAATAATATGCCGCTTGTTTTGCATTTCCTACATAAAACTCTATATAATCTGTTCCTAATAATGGAAGAAAATCTTTTGCTTCCTTAAATATCTTTTCTAGACCATAATCAACATTATTTACTTTGCTCATAATAATTTCTCTTTATAATTAAAATTATTCTTTTAACCATGATTTATGATATTTTCCATCAGAAAGATTTAATGCAGCTTTTGTTATTTTTAATGGCGCAAAAGTATCTACCATTACAGCTAACTCATCCGTTTTCTTCTTACCAATACTTCTTTCCATTGCGCCAGGGTGAGGACCATGTGGTATACCTGCAGGATGTAAAGAAATAAATCCTTCTTCTACATGATTTCTACTCATAAAATCCCCATCTACATAATATAATACTTCATCTGAATCAATATTTGAATGATTGTATGGAGCTGGTATAGATTCTGGATGATAATCATACATTCTTGGGCAAAATGAACAAATTACAAATCTACTAGATTCAAATGTTTGATGTACTGGAGGGGGCTGATGAATTCTACCAGTAATAGGCTCAAAATCATGTATTGAAAAAGCATATGGGAAATTATATCCATCACATCCAACAACATCAAATGGATGAGAAGCGTAAATATACTCATGAATCATTTGTTCTTTCTTAATCTTAAGAATAAAATCTCCTTTTTTATCATGTGTTTCTAAATTATCTGGTAAACGCAAATCTCTTTCACAATATGGAGAATGTTCTAATAATTGACCAAAATAATTTCGATATCTTTTTGGTGTGTATACTGGAGTATATGACTCTACAATAAAAAGTCTATTTTCAGTAGTATTAAAATTGATAGTATAAATCATTCCTCTTGGTATTACTAAATAATCACCTTCACTAAAATTTAGATTACCTAAAAATGTCCTTAAAGTTCCCGATCCTTTATGCACGAAAATAACCTCATCACCATCAGTGTTTTTATAAAAATAATCTTCCTTTAAATTAGTAGGCGATGAAAGTAATATATTCAAATCGTTATTAATCAAAATAGAAATTCGACTTTGAATATGATCTCTAACTTTAGGAATACCAAAACCTTTCAATAAATAAGATTTAAGATTTTTTTCAACTGCAATTTCTGGATATACTGAATATGATTTCTTTATTTCTTTTACCTGTGTAGGTCGATGTAAATGATATAAAAGTGATGACATACCATCAAATCCAATAGTCCCAAAAAGTTCTTCATAATGAATGTTGCCATCTTCTTTCCTAAATGCAGTATGTCTCTTCTTGGGGATTTTACCTAATTTGTGATATCTGGGCATATTTATTAAAATATTTAATCTATGCAAATATAACACAAAATAGAAACAAAGATCAATTATATTAAAGCTCAAAAAAAAAATGATATTTTTGCTGAAGTATGAAACTTATTACTTATAAGATAAATCCTGAAGGCAATCATCTGATTGGTTTAGTTCAAAATAATATAATATATAATCTTAATAATCATTTGGGAGATATCTCCATTGTAGATTTAATACAGATTAAAAATTATCAAAATATAGTTAAAAATTTAATTTCAGATAATAATATTTGCACTCATGAATTAAAAAAAGTAATTATTCTTCCACCCATTCCAAGTCCAAATTCTCTTAGAGATGCCTACTCATTTAGAAAACATGTAGAAACCTCTAGAATGAATAGAGGAAAAGAAATGATCCCTGAGTTTGATCAATTTCCTGTATTTTATTTCTCTAATCATAACGCTATTTTTGGCCATAAAGAAAAAATTGAGCTAATGCCAGATCATTTTCAAAAACTAGACTATGAATTAGAATTTGCAATTGTTATAAATAAAAAAGGAAAAAACATATTAAAAGAAAATGCTCATAAATATATTGGAGGATTCTTAATCATGAATGATCTTAGTGGAAGAACACTACAAATGGAAGAAATGAAGCTTAATCTAGGCCCTGCCAAAGGAAAAGACTTTGCTACAGTGATAGGGCCTTATTTAATAACCCCTGATGAATTAGAATCTAAGAAAATTCATACAGAATATGGCAGTAAATATGACTTACAAATGAAATGTTTTATTAATGGAAAACTTTTATCAAGTGGAAATACAATTGATATGTATTGGACATTTGAGGAAATTATTGAAAGAGTTTCATATGGAGTTGAATTAATGCCAGGCGATATAATTGGCTCGGGAACTGTTGGGACTGGTTGTCTATTAGAAATTAACGGCACAAATAAAAGGATAAATCCAGAATATATAGAAAAATGGATAAATGCAGGAGATGAAATTAAAATGCAAGTTGATATATTAGGTGAAATTACTAATGAGATAAGTAAAACAAATTCTAATCACTCAATTCTAAAATTAAAAAAATGATTAAAACTATTGATGTTAAAAATGGGGAAACAAAACAACTTTATAAATATTTGTCATCTGCTATAACCCCAAGACCTATAGCTCTAGTGAGTACAATGGATAATAATGGAATTAAAAACTTAGCTCCATTTTCTTTTTTTAATGTTTTTTCTATAGAACCACCCATCTTAGTTTTCTCTCCAGTAAAAAGAGTAAGAGATAATAGTTCTAAACATACAATTAAAAGTATTTACCAAAATAAAGAATGTGTTATTTCCATAGTTACAGAAGAGATAGCTCAACAAGTATCATTGACTTCATGCGACTACCCAGAAGAAATAAATGAATTTAAAAAAGCAGGGTTTACGGAAATTAAATCTGAAGAAGTTACACCTCCAAGAATTAAAGAGTCTCCAATTAATTTTGAATGTAAAGTAAATGATATAATAGAATTAGGAAATAAAGGTGGGGCTGGAAGTTTAGTAATTTCTGAAATTCTTAAAATTCATATAAATCAATCTGTATTAGATCAAAACAATGACATTGATCCATTTGCTCTAAATATAGTAAGCAGATATGGAGGTAATTGGTACGGGAAATCTATCAAAGATTCACTATATGAAATTGTAAAACCCCATTCTAGTAAAGGAATTGGAATAGATCAGTTGCCATTAGAAATTAAAGATTCAACAATCCTCACAGGTAATGAACTAGCTATACTAGCTTCTGTAGAAAAAATTCCAATGAAACAAAAGGTAAACTTAAAATTTAGTAAAGATGAAAGACATTCAAAAGCCAAATCCCTCCTATTAGAAGGAAAAATAAAAGAAGCTTGGCAAATTCTATTGTAAAATGAAAGAATTAATTAAAGAAATGATCTTTACCATGAACAGGGATAAATATAAATTCCAACCTGTTTTTATAATTGGATGTGGCAGAAGCGGAACAACAATATTAGGGAAAACACTTTCTAAACATCCAGAAATAAAATATCTAAATGAGAGAAGAGATATATGGCATAAAGCGTACCCTGAACTTAACATTTGGGATGAAAGAATAGATAGCATATTATATGCTGATGAGCAAAATTTTTCTGATAAAAAAAATAAAAAAATAAAGAAGTTTTTTTTTAGAGAACAAGTTTTTAATAAATCTAAGATTTTGCTAGAAAAATTACCCATTAACAGTTTTAGATTAAATTTTATAAAAAAAAATTTCCCTCAAGCTAAATATATTTATATCACTAGAAATGGAATTGAAGTAAGTAAATCTATAGAAAAAAAAAATAGAAAAACAAAATTGGTATAAGGGTAAAAAATTTGATTTATTGAAATCTTTTGATTTAGAGAAATATGAAAAATTAAATATCCAAAAAAATATTGAAAAAGCTATGTGGGAATGGAGATTATCAATTAAAGAAAGTGACGAGTTTTTCAAAGTGGAAAAAAATACATTTATTCATTTATCATATCAAGACTTTGTAAATAATCCAATTAAAAAAATTTCTGAAATATTTGATTTTCTTGAAATAAAATATGAAAAATCATTTATTTATCAAATTTCAAATAAAATTAAATCTAAAGATTCACACAATGACATAATGAATAATGAAAAATTAAAAAAAATTGGTGGAACAATATTAAAGAAGACTATTAACAATACATATTCACCTTTTTAATATATTTGCATTCTTTAATAATTAAAAACAATAAAAATATGTCATTTGAACTGCCTAAACTTAATTACTCATATGATGCCTTAGATCCACATATTGATGCTAAAACAATGGAAATCCATTATAATAAACATCATAATGGATATACATCAAAACTGAACTCTGCTATAAACGGAACTGAATATGAAGGAAAATCTATTGAAGAAATTTGTAAATCTCCATCATTAAATGATGCGGTAAGAAATAATGGAGGTGGATATTACAATCACTGCCTATTTTGGAGCGTTATTTGTCCAAATGGAGGGGGGCATCCTACTGGAAAAATAATGGAACATATAAATATTAATTATGGAAGTTATGATAACTTTAAATTAGAATTTGCTAAAGCAGCTAGCACAAGGTTCGGATCAGGATGGGCTTGGTTGTGTTTTAAAAATGGATCACTAAATATATGTTCAACAGCTAATCAAGATAATCCTCTTATGGAAGGACAGTGTGGAGGATTCCCATTATTAGCTCTTGATGTCTGGGAACATGCATATTATTTAAATTACCAAAATAGAAGACCAGACTATATTAATGCTTTTTTTAATATTATAAATTGGGAGGAGGTAAATAGGAGATTAGAAACAGCATTAAGCTAATTAATTTAATATATTTTGTACATTTGCTTTACTAAAAATTATAAAAAACAACTACAATGAAAAAAGGACTTGCATTAATAACTTTATTAACATTATTATCATTTCAATATGTATATTCAATTGAAGAAAATATTAATTCTGAAGAAAATACAGAACAAGTTTCTTCTGATGAAAATATTAATTCTGAAGAAAATACAGAACAAGATAATTTAGATGATAAGTCAGATGATGAAAACAATAATGAAGAAAAAGAAGATACATTCCACCAAATAATAAAACAGAAATTCATGGAAGGTGGGCCAGAATTTATGGGGATTGTACTTTTGTGTTTAATTTTAGGACTAGCTTTAGCAATTGAAAGAATTATTTACCTAAATCTAGCTACTACAAATTCTAATAAATTATTAACAAATGTAGAGAGTTCTTTAAAAGATGGGGGTATAGAAGCTGCCAAAGAAGTTTGTAGAAATACTAGAGGGCCTGTTGCATCAATTTTTTATCAAGGATTAGACAGGTTTGATGAAGGTTTAGAGCAAGTAGAAAAATCTATTGTATCTTATGGAAGTGTTCAAATGGGCCTTTTAGAAAAAGGATTGTCTTGGATTTCTTTGTTTATAGCGCTTGCTCCTATGCTAGGATTTATGGGGACAGTTATAGGTATGATTGGAGCTTTTGATTCTATTGAAGCTGCCGGAGACATTTCTCCTTCACTAGTAGCTGGAGGAATAAAGGTGGCATTACTAACAACTGTATTTGGACTTATTGTAGCAATGATTTTACAAATATTCTACAATTATTTAATATCAAAAGTAGATTCTATTGTAAATGATATGGAAGACGCTTCAATTAAGTTAGTTGATATTTTAGTAAATAATAAAAAATAATTATGGGAGAATTTATTGAAAGTAATATAAATATTTTTTACTGGACTACAATAGCTCTGCTAAGTATTGCTAGTATAATCATTATCTTTTTCGCTTTAATTCATATGATTAAAAATAAAAAAGCAGCTAAAAAGACTCTACTAACATTTGGTGGATTATCTACAGTTCTTTTGATTTCGTATTATGGATTATCAAATAATGAAGTCCTTTCTTCATATCAAAAATATAATGTTGATGTCAACACGTCAAAATTAGTAGGAATGGGAATTTGGTCATTCTATATCCTTTCTATTGGTGCTATAACTTCTATTATATTTTCAGAATTATCAAAGAAATTTCTAAAATAAATGGGGTCTAAAAGAAGAGGTTTACCAGAAATTAATGCAGGATCGATGGCTGATATAGCCTTTTTGCTATTAATTTTCTTCTTGGTAACAACCACAATGGATGTTGACTCTGGTATTTCAAGAAAACTACCTCCAATGCCTGAGGAAAATGTTGAAATACCAGAAATACACAAAAGAAATATTTTTGTTGTATTAATTAACAAAAATGATAAAGTATTAACTGGGTTCGGAACACCTGATAATATTGTAGAAAGAGATGCAAATGGATTAATCAGTTCATCATTAAAAGAAGATGTGAAAAAATTTGTAACTAATTTTGATAAAAATCCTAACTCTTCAGAAAGCCCTGAAAAAGCTATTGTGTCTCTGCAGAATCAAGAAGGCACATCATATGATGTATATATTCAAGTTCAAAATGAACTTACAAAAGCATATAATGAACTCCGAAATGAAAAAGCTAACGAAGATTATGGAAGAGATTTTGATGAACTAGAAATAGATGAACAAAAGATAATAAAAAAATACTACCCAATGAAAGTTTCTGAAGCAGATACAAAA
>MDTG01150694.1_pt1 | contig 18492 bp, 19 predicted proteins | sample 811421 | NCBI WGS metagenome assembly MDTG01 (sample SAMN05326645, study PRJNA326480) | marine metagenome | isolation source: seawater | place: Pacific Ocean: South East | collected 2011
CAAAATGTCCAATTATAAAACTGTTTTTTTTACACTAGGTCTTTTGCAAATAATTCTGGGTTTATCTATGATAATTCCAATATTGTGTCAGTTAATTTATAATGAAACTGACGCAGGATTTATAAGTTCGGGTATTATTTCTGTTATATTTGGAATGTTATTTTTTTTATCTAATCTTGATCATGATAAAAAAATTAATTTAAAGCAAGCCTTTTTGCTAACTTCATTGTGCTGGATAAGTATAGCAACTTTTGGGTGTCTTCCGTTTATATTTTCAGAAATGAGTTTATCAATAACAGATGCTTTTTTCGAAAGTATGTCGGGAATAACTACAACAGGGTCAACAATTATTATAAATTTAAATGATACCCCAAAAGCTATTTTGCTGTGGAGAGCAATGTTACAATGGTTGGGCGGAATAGGAATAATTGTAATGGCCATCACCTTAATGCCGGTTATGAATGTGGGTGGAATGCAATTATTTAAAATATCTTCAAATGATAAATCAGAAAAGGTTTTACCTAAAACTAAAGAAATATCTATTAGATTAATTATTATTTATTCATTTCTTACTTTTGCATGTTTATCAATTTATAAGATATGTGGCATGGGATTTTTTGATAGTATTACACATTCAATGACAACAATAGCGACAGGTGGATTTTCAAATTATAACGAGTCTATTGGTTTTTTTAAAAATCCTTTTATTGAAGTGACTGCGATTATATTCATAATATGTGGTAGTTTACCATTTATTTTATTTTTAAAATTTTTAAATGGTGAAAAAAAAATATTTGTCTCTGATGATCAAGTAAAAGCATTTTTGAAAATAATTTTTTTTTCTATTTTTGTCCTATTAATTTATTTAATTATAAAAAATAAAGGTTTTAATAATATTAATTTTTTATCTGTTACGTTTAATATAATTTCAATTCTAACAGGAACAGGGTATGTGACTGAAGATTTTAGCAATTGGGGAAATTTTGGTTTAATTTATTTTTTAATTTTGATGTTCATCGGAGGTTGTGCTGGGTCCACGTCATGTGGAATAAAAATTTTTAGAGTTCAAATATTATTTCGTTTTTTTTCTAATCAAATTAAAAAAATACTTTATCCTCACGGAATTTTTAAACTTAAATATGGTAAGCAAAATATAGATGATAAATTTATGTCCTCTGTAATATCCTTTATATATCTATATTTTGTAATTTTTTTTATTGTTGCTGCTCTTTTATCAATAACTGGATTAGATTTTATTACCTCAATATCTGCAGCTGCAACCTCTATATCTAATGTTGGACCAGGTTTAGGGAGTCTAATAGGTCCAAATGGAAATTTTTCTGAAATATCAAATGGTTCGAAGTGGATTTTAAGTCTGGCAATGTTACTTGGAAGATTGGAGCTCTTTGCAATTTTAGTTTTATTTATTCCGGCATTTTGGAGAAAATATTAAATGACAAAAAGTAAAAGTTTTAACGAGGCCTTCAGATTTTATTTAGATATAAGAATGCTTAAAATATTATTATTAGGTGCAATTAGTGGCTTTCCTTGGGTAATTATAGGTAGCAGCCTATCATTGTGGCTTAAAGAAGATGGTCTGTCGAGGTCAACCATTGGGTGGGCTGGATTAATTTTTAGCGTTTACGCTTTTAATTATCTTTGGGCACCATTGATAGATAGAGTAAAAATTCCATATTTGTATTCAAAACTAGGTCATAGAAGGTCATGGATAATATTGATGCAATTGTTGATTATTATTTGCTTAGTTCTATGGAGTTTAATTAACCCATCTGATAATTTATCTTTAATAATTGGTATAGGCCTAATAATCGCAATTGCTTCCGCTACACAGGACATAACTGTTGACGCACTAAGAATAGAACAAATTGGAGAAAAAGAAAATAAATCCATGGCAGCTGGAGCAGCTGTAGCAGTTGTTGGTTGGTGGACAGGCTATAAAATTGGAGGAACAATTTCTCTAGTAGCAGCAGATTATTTTGAAAAAACGGGTTTAACAAATTACTGGCAAATGACATTTATTTTATTAGCTTTTATAGTGGTATTAATGAATATTGGGCTAATTTTTATAAAAGAATACGAAGACAAAAAAAGAGAAATAAATCAATTGAAAATCAATAATGTGATAGGTGCAAAAATTTCAAATAGAAACTTAGTCACCAATACAATCGTATGGATAGTCGGTACAATATCTGGACCAGTAATAAGTTTTTTTAAAAAAAATGGTTTTTCTATCGCAGTTTGTATATTAAGTTTTATATTTTTATTTAAAATAGGTGAAGCTTTTTTGGGACGTATGTCTATAATTTTTTATAAAGAAATAGGTTTTTCAAAAAGTGAAATTGCAATTTATTCTAAATCACTAGGATGGATTACCACTGTAATTTTTACTCTTTTAGGTGGATTGTTTGCAATGAAAGCGGGTACAATAAAAACAATGTTCATCGCTGGAATTTTAATGGCTATGACAAACTTGTTATTTACAGTTTTAGCTTGGACTGGAAAATCAGAATTATTATTTGCTATTTCAGTAATTGCTGATGATCTTACTGCGGCATTTGCAACAGTGGCTTTTGTAGCATTTATATCTTTATTAGTTGATAGATCATATACCGCTACTCAATATGCGCTATTAGCCTCTATTGGAACTGCTGGTAGAACAAGCCTTTCTTCATCTTCTGGAGCCTTGGTAGATTGGCTTAATGGAGATTGGGGGATCTTTTTTATCATTACTGCCTTAATGGTAATTCCCTCTCTTATATTACTTTGGTATTTAAAAAATAAAATTAAAATAAGTGAAAAATAATTTTTTTAATAATTATCCAATTTTAAATGTTTATGAAAAACCATCAAAAAAATCTAATTTATCTACTCAGATTTTATATGGAGAGGAATTTAAGTTATTAAATAAAAAAAAAAATTATTTAAAAATTAAAACTTTGTATGATAATTACACAGGTTTTATTAAAAATCGTTATTTTTTAAAGGAATATAAACCAAATTATAAAATTAGAGTGTTAAAGGCTCAATTGTTTAAGCTTCCATTTAGGAATAAGTTTAGTAAAAATTTTATACCATTTTTAAGCAAAGTAGAGGTAACAAAGAAATATAAAAATTATTACATGATTGGTAAAAATAAATGGATAAAAAAAAATGATGTAGTCAAAATTGAAAAAAAAGAGTTAAATTTTAAGAAGATATTAAGATTATTTGTTAGTTGTAAATATCTATGGGGAGGCAAAACTTATAAAGGAATTGATTGCTCGGCAATTTTACAGCTTTTCTATAAATTTAATAATATTTCTTTTCCAAGAGATACTAAGGACCAGATAAATTATAAAAAAGGTACAATAAAGGAAAAATTCAAAAAGGGGGACATAATATTTTGGAAAGGACATGTTGCTATATGTATTGATTCACGCAAATTAATACATGCTTATGGTCCAGCAAAAAAAGTAATTGAAATGCCAATAAAAGAAACAATTAAAATAATTAATAAAACTGCAAACCTTAAAGTGAAAAAGATTTATTCTATTTAAATTTTCCTACCAAAATCAGGCTTAGATACGTCTTGTTTGAGGTTTATTATTTGTTTTCGAACTTTCTTTGAATTTGATAAAATTTTTCTTAATTCTTTATCTTTTTTATTTTTAATACTTTTTTTTATTAAATTAAGATTTTTGACAAATTTATTAATTGAACTTATCATATTATCCTTATTACTAAAAAATATATCTCTCCACATAATCTCATTAGATGAAGCTGTTCTTGAAAAATCTCTTAGACCACCAGCGCTGTATTTAATAATATTTTTTTTTTGAATTTTTTGAAAATCTTGAGCAGTTTTAATCAAATTATAGGCTACTAAATGCGGTAGATGGCTTGTAATTGCAAATATTTTATCATGTTCTACAGCGTTCATTAAAATTACTTTAGACCCTAATTTTTGCCAAAATCTTCTTACTATTTTAATTTTATTTTTTTTACCTTTATTAATTAATATACACCATTTATTTTTAAACAATCCTTTTTCACCAAATTTAGGTCCACTAACTTCAGACCCTGCAATCGGGTGACTTAAAATTACATTTTTCTCTTTTGTAAGTTTAATTAAATTGCGTTTGGTAGACCCGACTTCAGTTATAATCGAATTATCTAAAACTAAATTATTTAATTTAGAAAATATAACCTTGTACTCACTCATGGGCGTACAAACTATTATAAAATCTATCCCGACAATATCTTTGTTTAAATTTTCAATGAAATTTATTTTTTTATTAATTTTTTCAATAATTTTCTTATTTTTTTTTGATTTTTCATAAACGTAAATACTTTTAGAAATTTTATTTTTTATTGAACTCTTAAGAATGGAGGATCCAATTAGACCACATCCGATAATTAAAATCTTGTTAAACATTTTTAAATATTCTGTTAGTTTCACGAAGAAATAATTTATTTTCTAAATTATTACCAATAGTTAATCTTAGATGATTATCAATTCCATATGTTTTCATTTCTCTAAGTATAATCCCTTTTTTTTCCAACTTTTTTTCAAATTTGTTTGCAGTTAATTTGCAATTATTAAAATTTAAAAGAAGAAAATTAGCACTAATTTTATTAGAATAAATATTGAATTCCTCTAATTTTTTTTTAATTTTTTTACTCCAATATAAATTATGCTTAATTGACTGATTAATAAATTTATTATCTTTTAATGCTTCTATAGCGCACAATTGTGCAACTTCATTTACATTAAAGGGCGGTTTTATAGAATTTAAGGCATCTATAATTTTTTTGTCACCATAGCCCCATCCAATTCTTAATGCTGCTAGTCCATAAATTTTTGAAAATGTTCTTAATATAAAAACATTTTCATAGTTTTTGAAAACCTTTAATCCCGAAGAATATTTCTTATCCCTCATGTATTCATAATATGCATCATCTATGACTAATAGAATATTTTTTTTTAATCTTTTTCTTAAGTCAATTAATTCTTTTTTATATAGATATGTACCTGTAGGATTATTAGGATTTGCTAAAAAAACGATTTTAGTTTTTTTGTTTACTTTTTTAATTATGTTGTCTACAGAAACTTTAAAGTTATTCTCTTTTGAAAAAATAACTTTCGCACCTGAAATAGAAGCATATATCCTATACATTAGAAAACTAAACTCAGGAACAATAACTTGATCACTTTTGCTTAATAACAATTGACAAAGCATTTGAATAATTTCATCTGATCCAGATCCACAAATAATTTTATTTGTGTCGCATTTAAACTTAATTGAAATCTGCTTTCGTAATAATTTTGAGGTATAATCTGGATATTTAGAAGTACTGATGTTGTTTTTTAACATTGCTTTTACCTTTAAACTTACTCCTAGCGCTGACTCATTTGCGGATAGCTTAACTATTTTTTTATTTTTTCCAAATTTTGGTATTTCATATTTTCCTGGCTTATAAGATTGAAATTTTAGTTTTTTAAATTTGGTTAGGTTCATAACTTTAAATATCTTCGGTATTTATAGTTAAATTATAATTTATTTAAATTAAATAAATTAAATTCCCGTAAAAATTTGACATATAAAATCCTTTAATGTAAACATTAGTTGCGCTGATTTAACTGAATTGCGAGCGCTATAAAAAAACCGCTAAAAAAGTTTTTTTTCCTCACAATTCACAAAGATATTATGAATAAGATTGATAATTTAAACAGATATATAGTTAAAGATGTATTAAAGTTAGATTGTGGCAAAGAGATTTCGGATTTCCCTATAGCTTACGAAACCTATGGTGAATTAAATGAGGAAAAAAATAACGGAATTTTAATATTTCATGCTTTGACTGGAGACCAATTTCCTGCTGGAAAAAACCCTGTAACAAATAAAGAAGGATGGTGGACTTATGCACTTGGAGCAAATAAAGCAATAGATACAAATAAATTTTTTGTAATTAGTGCAAATGTAATTGGTGGATGTATGGGGTCATTTGGTCCCTCTAGTGTTAACCCTTCAACAAAAGAACCATACGGTTCTGATTTTCCTGTAATTACAATTAATGATATGGTTAATGCACAAAATTTTTTATTAGACCATTTTAAAATAAAAAAACTATTTGCAGTTATAGGAGGTTCAATGGGTGGTATGCAAGTCCTGCAATTTGTTTCAAATTTTCCTAACAAAGCTGATGTAGCAATACCAATTGCTTGTACAGCGAGTCATTCTGCTCAAAATATTGCATTAAATGAACTTGGTAGACAGGCAATTATGGCAGACAATGAATGGCATAAAGGCTATTATCAAAGAAAAGGGAAATCTCCATCTAAAGGTTTAGCAGTAGCGAGGATGGCAGCACATATAACATATTTATCAAAAAAAGGCTTGCAAGAGAAATTTGGTAGAAAATTACAAGGAAGAGACTCATTAAAATTTGGTTTTGATGCTGACTTTCAAATAGAGAGTTATTTAAGATATCAAGGCTCTGTTTTTGTTGATAGATTCGATGCAAATAGCTATTTATATATAACTCGAGCAATGGATTACTTTGATTTAACAAAGCAATTCAATGGGAATCTTTCTGATGCTTTTAAAGATACTAAAACTAAATTTTTCATAGTTTCTTTTACATCTGATTGGCTTTATCCAACAGCAGAAAATAGGGAAATAGTTATTGCTTTAAATGCTATTGGAGCTGATGTCGGATTTATTGAAATTACTTCCGATAAAGGTCATGATTCGTTTTTATTAGACGTACCTGATTTTTTAAATTCAATTAAAAATTTTTTAAATAATTCTTATAAAAATATATATGAAACAAGAATTTAAAATTATTTCCTCATTGATAGAAAAAAGCTCAAAAATATTAGATGTGGGTTGTGGAAATGGAGAACTGATGAAACATATTTTAGAAAATATTTCGAAAAATATTAGAGGACTAGAAATATCTAAAGAAAATGTGCAAGCTTGTATAGGAAAAGGTTTAACAGTCATAGAAGGTAACGCTGAATTAGACTTGGGTCAATTTCCTGATAAATCATTTAATTATGTAATTTTAAGTCAAACTCTCCAGGCTTTTTTAAATCCTGAAAAAGTTTTAAACGAGCTACTTAGGGTTGGAAAAAAAGCTATTGTAACAATTCCGAACTTTGGATATTGGAAAGTAAGAATAGATTTGTTATTTAAAGGAACAATGCCTATAACTGAAAACTTACCAAATGAATGGTATAATACACCAAATTTACATATGTGTAGTATAAAAGATTTTGTAAATTTTTGTAATGATAGAAAATTAAAGTTAACGAAATCAATTTCATTAAGTGGAAAGAAAGTATCTTATATTTCAAAAAAAAACTTGAATTATAAGAATTTTTTTTCAGAATTAGGAATATTTGAAATAGAGAAATGAAATGAAAGTTATAACTGTCAGTTGCCTGAACGATAACTATTCTTATATTGTTATAAATGAAAAAAATAATAATGCTTGTGTAATTGACCCTAGTGAAGCACAACCAATAATTAAGGTTGTAAAAAGAGAGAGAATTAATTTAAGATATATTCTAAATACACATCATCATTATGATCATGTTGGAGGTAATTTAGAACTAAAAAAAGAATTTAACTGTAATGTTTTGGGGTTCATCAACGATAGGGAAAATATACCAGGGATTGAGATCTTTGTAAAAGACAACGAATTATACCAAAATGAGGATTTTGAGTTTATAACATATCATACCCCTGGTCATACAATAGGGCATGTAATATTTCATTTCCATAAACAAAATTTTTTATTTACTGGTGACACACTTTTTTCTTTAGGTTGTGGTAAAATTTTTGAAGGATCATACGAGCAAATGTATAATTCTTTGAACAAAATTAAAAAATTACCTAAGAATACAATGATCTATTTTGGCCATGAATATACAAAAAATAATTATGAATTTTGTTTATTAAATGATCCAGAAAATGTTCAATTAAAAACTAAAATAAAAAAAATAGATAAATTACTTAATATTAGAAAACCCACAACTCCATCAAAATTAATGGAAGAATTGCAATCAAATATTTTTTTAAAATCAGAAAATCTTGAAACATTTAAGAAATTAAGAAATTTAAAGGATAATTTCTAGATTATTCAACTTGACTAAGAACTACCTAAGATTATATTGCCAATTATAAAATTATAGGAAAACTAATGTCATTTGCAGTTATACAAACAGGAGGAAAACAATATAAAGTTAAAGCTGGAGAAATAATTAAAGTTGAGAGATTGAAGGATATAAGCCCTGAGGTCAAAATTGAATTTAAAAAAATACTTGCTTACGGAGACGATACAAATCTTGAAATAGGTAGTCCTATTATTAATGGTGCAAAAGTCGAGGCAGAATTAATTAAAAATTCAAAAAATAGAACAGTATTAGTGTTTAAAAAAAGAAGGCGAAAAAACTCAAGACGAAAAAATGGTCACAGACAGTTATATTCCATGATAAGGATAAGTAGAATTTACTCTAAAGATGGAAAGTTAATTTCAGAGGCAAATAAAATTGAAAAAAATTTAAAATTAGAAAAAGAGGATAAAGTAACAAAAAAATAATACGGATAAATATGGCAACAAAAAAAGCTGGTGGATCGTCAAGAAATGGAAGGGATAGTGCTGGTAGAAGGCTAGGAGTAAAAAAATATGGTGGCCAGCTAGTATTTCCTGGAAATATATTGATTAGACAAAGAGGAACTAAAATCTTTCCAGGTGAAAACGTAAAAATGGGTAAAGATCACTCAATTTTTTCAGTAATAAAGGGTAAAGTACTTTTTAAAAAAACTAAGTCTGATAAAACTCTAGTATCAGTAAAACCCAACTAATTCCTAAATTTAATAAAAATAGAAATGAAATTTCTTGATCAAGTTAAAATATTTATTAAAGCTGGAAACGGTGGGTCGGGCTCACCTAGTTTCAGAAGGGAAAAATTTATTGAATTTGGAGGTCCAGATGGGGGGGATGGAGGCAAAGGAGGTTCTGTCATATTTATCTCAGAAAGAAATTTAAATACCTTAATTGATTATCGTTATAAGCAACACTTTAAAGCAAAAAGAGGTGGGGATGGTAAAGGTAAACAAAAAACTGGCAGAGGTGGTGAAAATTTAATTTTAAAAGTTCCTATTGGTACTCAGGTTTTCGAAGAAGACAATAAAACACTTATTTATGATTTTAAGAATGAAAAAGAGGAATACATAGCAGCTATCGGAGGTAAAGGAGGATTTGGGAATATTAGATTTAAATCCTCAACAAATCGCGCTCCAAAAAAATTTACTAAAGGTTCAATGGGTGAAGAGTTTTGGGTATGGCTTCAACTAAAAACCATAGCCGATATTGGAATAATTGGCCTTCCAAATGCAGGTAAGTCAAGTCTACTTTCACGGATCACAAGCGCAAAACCAAAAATTGCTGATTATAAATTTACAACGCTAAATCCAAATCTAGGTGTTACTAGTTATGACCATAAAGAAATTACACTAGCTGATATACCTGGATTAATCGAAAATGCACACAAAGGTGTTGGACTAGGTATTAAGTTTCTTAAACATGTTGAAAGGTGCAATACACTCCTTCATTTAATAGATGTAAAAGAAAATAATCTGATCAATTCTTATAAACAAGTGAGAAAAGAGCTTGGTAAGTATAGTAAAAACCTTCTTAATAAAAATGAGATTATAGTTTTTAATAAAATTGATTTAATTAGTGAAAAAGATCTTATTTTAAAGAAAAATGAATTTTGCAGAAAATTAAAAAAAGACATTATATTATTATCCACTTTAGATAAAAAATTAATTTCAAAGGTAAAATCGAAAATAATAAAATATGTATCTTAAAAGTTCAAAAACTGTTGTAATTAAAATTGGTTCATCTCTTTTGATAAATGATAAGAAAATTATTAGACAAAAGTGGTTAGAGGATTTTTCAAAAGATATTAAAAGTTTACTAGATGATAAAAAAAATGTCATTATTGTTAGCTCTGGAGCAATTGCTCTTGGTTGTAAAAAACTAAATTTAAATAAGAAGAATTTAAAATTGGATAAAAGTCAAGCAGTAGCATCCATTGGTCAAATTGAGTTAATGAATTTATTTAAAAATACATTTAATAAAAATAAAATAAATTTATCGCAGATGCTTTTAACCTTGGAAGACACAGAGAAAAGAGTGAGGGCTATAAATGCAAAAAGAACTTTTGAGAATCTTTTTAGGCTTGGATATTTGCCAGTGGTTAATGAAAACGATAGTACAGCAACTTCAGAGATTAAATATGGAGATAATGACAGATTAGCTTCTAGGGTAGCTCAGATTTCAGGTGCTGATTGTCTAATATTGTTGTCAGATGTTGATGGACTTTACTCAAAAAATCCAAAAATATTTAAAGACTCAATACTTTTAAATGAAATAAGTGATATTAATCAAAATATCGAGAATACAGCCACAAAAAGTATCGGAGAACATGGCACGGGTGGCATGATGACTAAAATTGAAGCAGCGAAGATATGTCAAAATTCAGGTTGTGTTATGGCTATTGCAAATGGTTTAAGATCTAGACCACTTAAATATATTTTTGAAAATAATAAGTGCACTTGGTTTTTACCGAAAATTTCAAAGTTGGATGCTAGAAAAAAATGGATAATGAGCTCAATATCGCCAAAAGGAAATCTTATTATTGACGATGGAGCACTAATTGCATTAAAAAAAGGTAAAAGTTTGTTAGCTGCAGGCATAAAAGATGTAAATGGAAAATTTAATAAAGGTGATCATGTGAAAGTTGTTGATAAAAATTTAAATGAGTGTGCAAGAGGACTTACATCTTTCAGTTCGGATGAAATCAGAAAAATAAAAGGTCAGCATTCTAGCAATATTAAAAATTTATTAGGGTATATTTCTAAATCAGAGGTAATACATAAAGACGACATGGTAGAAGTATGATCAAAAAAACTTTATTAAATATTGGATTAAATGCTTTAAATGCATCTCAAAGCAAGCTAAGTAATAAGAAAAAAAATAAAGTCCTCTCTAGATTTGCTTATCTAATAAAGAAAAATAAAAAAAAAATTTTAGTAGAAAATAAAAAAGACTTATCATTGGCTCTATCAAAAGGATTAAAAGCTAATATGATAAAAAGACTTGAACTTAATGAAAAAAAAATTAAAGAGATAATAACTTCAATAAATAATATAACTCAATTCAAAGATCCTGTTAATGTTACTTTGGGCAAATGGAAGGTTAAAAATGGATTAGAAATTAGCAGGGTTACAATGCCGATTGGTGTAATAGGTGTAATTTATGAGAGTAGACCTAATGTTACTTCGGATGTGGCATCTTTGTGTTTTAAATCAGGAAATAGCGTTATTTTAAAAGGTGGATCTGAAGCATTTTTTAGCAACCTAATAATTTCAAATTTATTTAGAAAAGCACTTGTATTCTCTGGAATTAACAAAAACTTTGTTCAATTTATTAAGAACAAAAGTAAAAATACAGTAAAGATAATGCTCTCTGATATGGAAAAATATATAGATGTTATAATTCCCAGAGGTGGCAGGAATTTAGTAAAAATTGTTCAAAAATTCTCAAAAATTCCAACCATAGGTCATCTAGAAGGAGTTTGCCACACCTATATTGATAAAGAAGCAGATTTAAAAATTTCAAAAAGAATTATTCTGAATGCAAAAATGAGAAATACAAGTATATGTGGCGCAACAGAAACTTTACTAATTCATGAAAAGATTTTAAACAAATTTGTAAATCCAATTTTGAGTGATTTAGAAAAACATGGATGTAAAATTTATGCAGACAAAAAAATAATGAAAATTTACACAAGAAAATGTTTTGCAGCTAATAAGAATAGCTGGGGTAAAGAATATTTAAGTGCAGCAATATCTGTGAAATCAGTTAAAAATTTAGATGAGGCTTTAAATCATATAAACAAATATGGAACTATGCACACAGATGCAATAATTACAAAAAATAATAAAATCGCAAATATATTTTTTAAAAATGTAAAAAGTTCAATAGCTATTCAAAATTCATCAACACAATTTGCTGATGGTGGAGAGTTTGGTTTTGGTGGGGAAGTTGGAATTTCTACCAATAAATTACCGCCTAGAGGGCCGGTAGGTTTGAGTAAATTGGTAACATATAAATATCAAATAAAAGGAAAAGGACAGATTAGAGAATAAATTGACTGAAAGGAATAATAGAATTGGTTTATTAGGTGGCACCTTTGATCCAGCCCACAAAGGTCATATTAAAATTTCAACATTTGCTAAAAAAAAATTTAAACTTAAAAATGTTATCTGGGCAATTACAAAAAAAAATCCATTTAAACAAGAAAGCAAAAATAAATTAAAGGATCGAATAAGATTGGCAAAAAAAATAGCAAAAAGTAAACCTTTTATTACTATAAAATATTATGAAGCCAAAATTAAATCTAATAAAACTTATAAACTGATAAAATATTTGAAAAAAGTTAATAAAAATTCTGAATTATTTTTTTTAATGGGTGCTGATAATTTAATTAATTTTCATAAATGGTATAAATGGAAAGAAATTTCATTAAATTGTAATATTGTTGTTTTCGACAGAGATCGTTATAAGTTAAAATCAATGAAATCAATCTCATATAAGGTGCTTAAAAAAAGAGGTTTAAAATTTATTAAATTTAACAAAGTCAATATTTCATCTTCTAAATTAAGGAATATTTGATATGCTAAAATCAATTAATGGTAAAATACTTAACTTTAAAAGATATTATAATTAACACCTTAGATAATAATAAAGCGTCAGATATAGTTGAAATAAATTTAGACGGAAAGTCCTCAATTGCTGACTATATGATTATAGCCAGCGGCACTTCTTCAAGACATATTCAATCTTTATCTGAGCAAGTACTTGAAGAATTCAAGAAAAATGGAGTAAAAGAGTCAAAAATTGAGGGAAAAAATAGTAATGATTGGAAGCTTGTAGATGGTGTAGATTTAATTGTGCACATTTTTAACCCAGAAAAAAGGAAATTTTATGAATTGGAAAAAATATGGTCAGAACTTATTCCAAAAGAAAAAGTAATAATTTAAAGAAAATGAAAAATATAATTTTTAATGTCGTTATACTATTTTTGTTTTCAATTAAAGTTTTTGCTAACGAGACAGATATTTATAAAAAAATAGATTTGTTCAGTGAAGTTTTAGATCAAATAAACAAACAATATGTAGAAGATATAAATCAAAGCGACGCTATGGATGCAGCAATAAATGGTGTGTTACAATCTTTAGATCCTTATTCTGCATACATGAGTCCTGATACGTTAAAAAATATGGCAACTGAAACAAGTGGAGAATTTGGTGGGTTAGGAATTGAAGTAGGAATGGAGGCAGGAGTAATTAAAGTTATTTCACCATTAGATAACTCTCCTGCCTCAGATGTGGGTATTAAAGCTGGTGATTATATTATTAAAGTTGATGGCGTCCAGATACAAGGTAAATCATTGTCAGAAGCTGTTGATTTAATGAGGGGACCAGTTGGATCTGACATAGAAATAACAGTCAGAAGAATTGGACTAAAAAAAGCAATTAATTTTCAAATTAAAAGAGATATTATTGAGGTAGCATCAGTTAAAGCTGAGATTAAAGACAAAAATGTAGGATATGTTAGACTAACTTCATTTAATGAAAATAGTAGTGATCAAATAAAAAATGAATTTAAAAAGTTTAAAAAAAATAAAAATGTTAAGTATTTTATTTTAGATTTAAGAAATAATCCTGGAGGACTCCTTTCTCAAGCCATAAAAATTTCAGATTTCTTTTTAGATAACGGAGAAATTGTTTCAACTAAAAGTAAAAAAAAATTTGAAAACAGAAAATGGTTTGCAAAAAAGGGTGATATAATTAATGGAAAAACTATTATTGTACTAATTAACTATGGATCTGCTTCAGCATCTGAAATTTTAGCAGGGGCTCTCAAAGACCATAAAAGAGCTATTCTGATAGGTGAGAGATCGTATGGCAAAGGATCAGTTCAATCAATTATTCCTCTTAATAACGACGGCGCAATTAGACTAACTGTTTCAAAATATTATCTTCCGTCGGGCGACTCAATTTCTGAGGTTGGGGTTGAGCCAGATTTTGAAATCGTAGAAGAAAATGACGAATTTCGAATAAATACAGACACAGACAATCAACTAAAATTTGCACTTAATTTACTTAACGGATAAATGTGAAAAAACAATTTCAAGATTTACCTTTTAGATCTGGTGTGGGAATAATTGTTCTAAACAAAATTAACAAAATATTTGTGGCAAAAAGAATTGATAATCCAAAAAAATTTTGGCAAATGCCCCAGGGAGGCGTAGATAATGGTGAAAACTATTATGAAGCAGCAATTAGAGAATTAGAGGAGGAAACAAGTATTAAAAATGTTGAATTAATTAAAGAAATTGATGGTTTTATATCGTATGAATTGCCTGATTATTTGTTGGGTATTATATGGAGAGGGCGTTTTAAAGGACAAAAACAAAAATGGTTTATAATGAAATTTAAAGGTAATGATGAAGAAATTAATATTAGAACGAAAAAGCCAGAATTTTTCGAATGGAAATGGATAGGTGTAGAAGAATTAACTAAAGTAGCTGTACCCTTTAAAATGACAGTATACAAAAAACTTCAGATAGAGATAAAGAATATTTTGAAAAATTAATTTATCGAATTTAGTACTTCAAGTTTTTGCTCTGCTAAAAATTTACTCTGATCATCTATATTTTGATCTAAAAGCGTTTTTTGTGTTTCCTCTAATTTGTCTTTAATAAAAGATTTATCAAAATCTTTTAAATTAAATATTAAACTTGTTAAAATTGAAAGAGAATTATCTTTAAATTCAACAATTCCATCATCAACATAAAAATTCTCTTCAGTGTTTTTTGATCTAAATTTGATGATGCCAGGTTTTAAAAAAGATATTATGGATATATGATCTTTTAAAATACCAATTTCTCCTTCGAATGCTGGAATTACTACTTCTATTGCATCATCCTTTGAAAAAAACAATTTTTCCGGATTTACAATCTCTAATTTAAATTCCTCACTCATTATGCAGCAGCTTCTTTGGCCATCTTTTCTGCTTTTTCAATTGCTTCCTCGATTGTTCCTACCATATAAAACGCTGCTTCAGGCAAATGATCATATTCTCCTTTGCAAATAGCATCGAAACCTTTAATTGTAGATTCTAAATCAACAAGTTTCCCTGGTGAGCCAGTAAATACCTCTGCAACAAAGAAAGGTTGAGATAAAAATCTTTGAATTTTTCTAGCTCTTGCAACAATTAATTTATCCTCTTCTGATAATTCATCCATACCTAATATAGCAATAATATCCTGTAAGGATTTATAAGTCTGCAAAACTTTTTGTACTTCTCTTGCCACTCTGTAATGCTCATCACCAACTATTCTTGGATCTAATATTCTAGAAGTTGAGTCTAATGGATCCACTGCAGGATAAATTCCTATTTCAGCAATTTGTCTGGATAAAACAGTTGTAGCATCTAAATGTGAAAAAGATGTTGCTGGGGCAGGGTCAGTTAAATCATCAGCTGGCACGTATATAGCTTGAACAGATGTAATGGATCCTTTATTTGTTGTTGTAATTCTTTCTTGTAGATTTCCCATATCAGTAGCTAATGTAGGCTGGTAGCCCACTGCCGATGGTATTCTGCCTAGTAATGCAGAAACTTCTGAACCCGCTTGAGTAAATCTAAATATATTATCCACAAAAAAAAGTACATCCTGGCCCTCTTGATCTCTAAAATATTCTGCCACTGTTAATCCCGAAAGCGCAACTCTAGCTCTAGCACCTGGAGGTTCATTCATTTGACCATAAACTAGCGCTGCCTTTGAGCCCTCTCCATCAGGTTTTATAACTCCGGACTCGATCATTTCATGGTACAAATCATTACCCTCTCTAGTTCTTTCACCAACACCTGCAAAAACTGAAAATCCTCCGTGTGCTTTTGCTACATTGTTGATTAATTCCATAATTAGAACTGTTTTGCCAACACCAGCACCACCAAACAGACCTATTTTACCACCTTTTGCATAAGGTGCTAATAAATCCACAACTTTTATTCCTGTGACTAATACCTCTGTTTCGGTTGACTGATCGTTAAATTCTGGAGCAGTTCTATGAATCGGCCAACTTTCTTTTGTTTTAACTTCTCCTTTTTCGTCTATTGGTTCACCAATTACATTCGTAATTCTACCTAAAGTCTCAGGGCCCACAGGAACTTTAATTGGCGCCCCCGTATCTAAGACCTCATCTCCCCTTTTAAGACCTTCTGTTGCGTCCATAGCAATGGTTCTTACATTCGACTCACCCAGATGTTGTGCGACCTCTAAGACTAATCTATTACCAGAATTATTACACTCTAAAGCTGTTAATATTTCTGGAAGTTCACCCTCAAATTTTACGTCAACTACTGCTCCTATTATTTGTGTTATTTTTCCTTTTCTCATAACTTATAGACTTTCTGCTCCTGATATTATTTCAATTAATTCTTTAGTTATAGCCGCTTGGCGGCTTCTGTTATACTCGATAGTCAATTTCTCAACCATTTCACCAGCATTTCTAGTTGCATTGTCCATCGCACTCATTCTAGATCCTTGCTCGCTTGCTGAGTTTTCCAACATAGCCTTGAATATTTGTGTAGAAACATTTTTAGGCAATAAATTACTTAATATCTCATCTTCATCAGGTTCAAATTCATAATTGTCATACTCTGAACTTTTACTTTCGGTAGATGTTTTAAGTGGAATTATTTGTTGTTCTTGGGGTATTTGAGATATTACATTTTTAAATTGGTTGTAAAAAATAGTACATACATCAAACTCATTTTTTTCAAATCTTTCTATTATGTTTTTACCTACTTTTTCTGCATCAAAATAATTTACATTCTTTGAATCTTTAAATGAGATTTTTTGTAAAATTTTATCATCATATAATCTTTTCAATTGATCGTATCCTTTAGATCCTACAGTAATAATTTTCATACTTTTGCCTTGTTGTTCTATTTTTTTAAAAAACTGCTTAGCCTTTTTAATAATATTTGTATTAAATCCTCCACATAATCCTCTATCGGAAGTCATCACAACACAAAGATGAATTTTATCATTACCCGAACCAACTAAAAGTTTAGGAGAATTATCTTTATCAGTACTGTTTTTTGATAAATTTAAAATTATATTATGCATCTTATCAGAATATGGGCGTCCTTTTTCTGCACCCTCTTGTGCTCTACGTAATTTTGCTGCGGCAACCATTTTCATTGCTTTTGTAATTTTTTGGGTAGATTTTACACTTGAAATTCTTTTTTTTAGATCGTCTAGACTTGCCATAAACTATGATTTAAAAATTTTTTTTAGTTCGATTATTGTCTCATTTAAAAGTTTCTCAGTATCATCGTCTAATTTACCTGAGTTAGAAATTGACTCAATAATTTGGGGTTTTTCAGATTTACATTTATCTAAAATCATTTTTTCAAAATTAAATATATTTTTTTGTTCGATGTCATCTAAATGACCTTTTACCCCACAAAAAACAGAAATTACTTGCTCAGCGACTGTTAATGGTGAGTATTGTTTTTGCTTTAAAAGCTCAGTTAACTTAGACCCCCTATTGAGCAATTTTTGAGTTGATGCGTCTAAATCAGATCCAAATTGAGCAAAAGCTGCCATTTCCCTGTATTGTGCAAGTTCCAGTTTCATTGATCCAGATACTTTTTTCATTGCTTTTGTTTGGGCGGATGAACCTACCCTTGAAACTGATAAACCAACATTTATAGCAGGTCTAATACCTTGATTAAATAATTCGGTCTCTAAAAAAATCTGACCATCTGTTATTGAAATTACATTAGTTGGAATAAATGCAGATACATCACCACCTTGTGTTTCTATAATAGGAAGTGCTGTTAGAGAACCGCCACCGTGGTCATCACTTAATTTTGCTGCTCTTTCCAAAAGTCTGCTATGTAGATAGAAAACATCTCCAGGATATGCTTCTCTACCGGGTGGTCGTCTTAATAAGAGTGACATTTGTCTATAAGCAACCGCTTGTTTGGAAAGATCGTCATAAATTATTAATGCATGCATACCATTGTCCCGGAAATATTCTCCCATTGTGCAACCTGTATAAGGTGCTAAAAATTGTAATGGAGCTGCGTCTGAGGCTGTAGCTGCAACGATTGTAGTGTAATCCATTGCACCTGCCTCTTCCAAAGTCTTTTCTATTTGCCTTACAGTCGACCTTTTTTGACCTATTGCTACGTAAATACAATAAAGCTTCTGTTTTTCGTCATTTGACTCATTTATTTTTTTTTGATTTATTATTGCATCAATTGCTACAGCGGTCTTTCCAGTTTGTCTATCACCAATAATTAACTCTCTTTGACCTCGACCAATAGGCA
>MDTG01339328.1_pt1 | contig 18490 bp, 19 predicted proteins | sample 811421 | NCBI WGS metagenome assembly MDTG01 (sample SAMN05326645, study PRJNA326480) | marine metagenome | isolation source: seawater | place: Pacific Ocean: South East | collected 2011
AGTAAGGCAGCGAAAGTGGGTGGTTAGCTCAGCTGGGAGAGCATCGCCCTTACAAGGCGAGGGTCGCAGGTTCGATCCCTGCACCACCCACCACTTTCAAAACAGAGTTCAGATTCGGCAATGCTGAATCGATGCGGAGCGGTAGTTCAGTTGGTTAGAATACCGGCCTGTCACGCCGGGGGTCGCGGGTTCGAGTCCCGTCCGCTCCGCCACCTTTTTGTATTGTAGTGAAACATTGCGCAACACGCTGAAATAGCGCAATTACCTGCTAGTAAAGCCTCAAAACACGCGACATCTCACCTCGACTGTTTCATCCCGTTGCGCTACGCTTCGTTTGGAGTGGGGGGTAAATGGGGGGTAAGAGCGTGGCGCTGACACCGGCAGACTGTGACCGCATCACCCGTCGCGGGCGACATCTGGATGCTGAAGGACTGTACCTCCTGGTTGCCAGAGGCGGCAGCAAAAACTGGATCTATCGCTACCAACATGAAGGGCGTCGGCGAGAGCTTGGGTTAGGCGGCTATCCGGCGGTGAGTTTGGCCAAGGCGCGGATGCGCCGAGACGCAGCGCGGGATCAGCGCCAGCAAGGCCACGACCCGCTTGAGGTCCGCGATCGTCAGAGGGCCCAGCTACGCGCGCAGATGGCTGCTGAAACGGCAGAGCGAGAGCGTGCCGCCATGACCTTCCTGCGCGTCGCCGATGAGTTTATCGACAACAACGCGGCGGGTTGGACGAACCGGAAGCACGGGCAGCAGTGGCGCAATACGCTGAAGACGTATGCCTTTCCGATATTGGGTGTCGTGCCCGTAGGTGAAGTCACCACGGATCAGGTGCTGCAGGTGCTCACCCCCATCTGGACCGAGAAGACCGAAACCGCGAAACGGTTGCAGGGCCGCATCGAACGCGTTCTGGACTACGCGACGACAAAGGGCCATCGTGAGGGTGATAATCCTGCTCGCTGGCGGGGGCACCTCGACAACGTGCTGCCCAGGCCCGGCAAGGTTCACCGCGTGGAGCACCAGCGGGCGCTGCCATATCTAGAGGCCCCCGAGCTCGCGGCGAAACTCACGGATGTCGATACCGCCGCGGGTCGCGCTCTTCTGCTGACACTACTGTGTGCGACCCGGACCAGTGAAACCCTGGAAGCGACCTGGTCGGAAATCGACCTTGATCGGAAGGAATGGCGTATTCCCGCTGTGCGCATGAAAGCGGGCAAGGAGCACCGCATACCGCTCTGTGATGCAGCCGTTGCCGTGCTGAAGACCCAGTCAGTTCATCAGGGCGAGAGGGGAGACTGGGTCTTCCCCGGACAAAAGCGCGGTAAATGCCTGAGCAATATGGCCATGACGAATGTGCTGAAGCGTACGGACTGGCTGGAACGAACGAGTGTCCACGGCCTTCGAAGCACCTTTCGTGACTGGGTGGGTGAGAAGACACGCTACCCCGAACGCATGGCCGAGGTGGCGCTAGCGCATCAACTTACCGACAAAGTTCAGGCGGCCTATTTTCGCGCCGACCTTATGGAGCAGCGGCGAGAGATGATGAATGAGTGGGCCGCATTCCTCGGATGTGATTCAGTTGTTGCCTAGTGTCACGCCGTCAACCGACATGCTCGGCCTCTTTGGTTCTTTCGATGGTGACCGAGACGTGAGCTGCATGGCGCCGGCTACCGGATCGCGGTTGGGGCGGTAGCGATATGTCATCAGACATGGAGTCTCGGATCGAACAAGTGCCGGGCGTGTTGGTAGCAATGCGTCAGCGCGCGACCTAAGCGGCGTCATGTGAATACCTCAACTTAACTATTCGTGAGGTTCGCCCAGATCGGCTTGTCTCCCGCCGTTTTTGGACAAAGTTGCCCGATGACTTCCTCACCTGTCTAAAAGCCATTGCGTCGTCAAAAGCTGATCCGGATCTCACTGCATGATCTACAGCCCAGCCGAACATTGGCAGCCAAAAATGCGGAATACCTCAGGCGGCCCGTCACCGAGCCAGCGGCGGCAGGCGATACCAGAGCGCATAGAGCGCCGGCACGAACAGGAGGGTGATCGCCGTGCCCACGGCCAGACCGCCGATGAGCACATAGGCCATTGGACCCCAGAAGCCGTCGAGAGTCAGGGGGACGAAGGCGAAGACTGCTGCCAGTGCCGTCAGGATGACTGGCCGCGCCCGGCGCACCGTGGCCTCGATGACCGCCTCGGCGCCGTCCATGCCGTCGGCGCGGTTGTCTTCCACCTGCTGCGCCAGGATCAGCGTGTTGCGCATGAGGATCCCGGCGAGGCCGATGAGCCCGAGAAGCGCCACGAAGCCGAAGGGCTGGTTGAACAGGAGCAGTGCCGCGACGGCCCCGATCAGCCCCAGGGGCGCCGTTGCCACCACCATGAAGGTGCCGCGGAAGCTGCGCATCTGCAGCATCACGAAGATCAGCATGAGAGCGACCATCACCGGCTGGAGGGCCGATAGGGAGGCGTTCGCCTTGCCTGATTTCTCCACCGAGCCGCCGATATCTATCCGGTAGCCGGGAGGCAGCTCTTCGCGAAGTCCCGCGGCGGCCTCCCATACCTCGTCGGTGACGCTGTTCGGCTGCCCGCTGCGGATGTTCGCAACGACGGGCAGGAAGCGCTCGCGGTTATAACGCATGATCACTGGCTCCTCGTATTCCACTGCCAGCCGGCCGATCTGCGCAAGCGACACCTTGCCACCGTCTGCCGCACGTAACTCGTGCCGCGATGCGTCACCCGGTTCGAGCCCGCCGCGGTCTCGGCCGCGTAGCCAGATAGGGACCGTGCGGATTCCCTGGCGCAGCTCGCCGACAGCTTCACCGTGGAGGTTGACCTGAAGGGAGCGGGCCACTGAGGCCGGCGTAAGGCCGTAGCGGGCCAGTGCGTGCTCGTCGTAGATCAGCCGCTGTATCGGGATGCGTTCGTCCCACTCGAGGTGAGGGTCTTTGATGTGCGGGTTGGCGTTCATGAGGACCACCAGTTCACGGCCGATGTTCCGCAATACGACCGGGTCGGGGCCGACGATGCGGAAGGCCAGAGGCCACACCACCGGCGGTCCGTAAAGCAGCCGCGACACACGCACCCGCGCCTGTGCGAAGGCGCCGGCGGTCACCTGCTCGCGCACCGCAGCCATGATCGCGTCGCGGGCCCGCTTGTCACGGGCCACGGCAACCACTTTGCCGAAGGCCGGGGAGGGCTGCTCCGGATTGGAGGAGATGAAGAAGCGCGGCGCGCCGGCACCGACATAGCTGACTTGATTGACTACGCCCGGTTGCGCCTCGAGCAGAGCCTCGACGGCACGCACGGTTTCCCCGGTCTCAGCGATGGAGGTGCCTTGGGGGTGCCAAAGCGACACGATGACCTCGAGGCGGTCCGAACCTGGGAAGAACTGCTTCTGGACGAAGCCGTTCATGGCGACCCCGGCGAGCACCAGCAGGAGAACTGTGCCGGCCACCACAAGCACGCGATGACTGACGCAGGCGCGAACCAGGGCGCGCAGGCGTCGGTAGCGCGGTGTGTCATAGGGATCGCCCCCGTGCCCGGTACCGCCGGGCTCGCGCAGCAGACGCACGCCCAGGTAGGGTGTGAAGGTGACCGCAACCAGCCAGGAGATTATGAGGGCGTATGCCAGTACCCAGAAGATATTGCCGGCGTATTCGCCTACGCTGGAACGGGCGAAACCAATCGGCACGAACCCCGAGACTGTAACCAGCGTGCCGAAGAGCATCGGCGCGGCTGTGATGTGCCAGGCCTGGGCCGCAGCCTCGACCCGGGGCATTCCTGCCTCCATTTTCACCAGCATAATCTCGATCGCGATGATGGCGTCGTCCACTAGCAGCCCGAGGGCGATGATCAGGGCGCCGAGTGTGATACGGTCGAGGTTGATCCCCGACAGTTTCATGGCCAGGAAGGTGATTCCGAGGGTCAGCGGGATGCTGATGCCGACAACGATGCCGGCACGCAGACCGAGAGCGGCGAAGCTGACCAGCATCACGACGAGCACTGCCACCAGAAATTTGATCTGGAACAGGTTCACAGCGTCGGCGATGGCTTCCGCCTGATTGGTGTGGCGCAGGAGAGACATGCCAAGAGGCAGCCGTTCGCGTTCCTCGGCGAGGAAGGTGTCCAGCCGCTCGCCGAGGTCGAGGCCGTTGGCGCCCTGCGTCATGACCACGCCGAGCAGCAGAGCGTCTTCGCCCTGGGCGCGCACCACGTAGCCGGGCGGGTCCTCGTAGCCGGCGTAGACCTCGGCCAGCTGGTCCAGGCGCATCAGGTGGTTGCCAAGGCGTACGGGGATGGAGCGAAGGTTGTCGAGTTCCGCGTGGTTGTCGCCCACGCGCATGCGCAGCAACGGGCCGCTGGCCTGGCGCTCGCCGGCAGGCAGTAGGCGGACGTGCGTGTTTATGGCATCGATGAGTGCCTGGGAGGAGACCCCGAGGTTGTTCAGCAGAGCATTATCCACGTCAACGTAGATACGTTCCGGCCGCTCGCCCAGGATCAGCGCCTTGTGCACCCCGGGCACCAGCCGCAGCCGATCGCGGATCGCCTCGACCTCCCGGGTCAGGTCGCGCAGCGGCAGTCCCGGGGCGGTGAGGGCGAGCAGGCTGAAGAATACGTCCGAGTAATCGTCGTTGACGATCGGGCCGACCACGCCCTGCGGCAGCAGCGGCATCTCGTCAAGCATACGCTTGCGCACCTGATACTGCAGCTCGGGAATCTTCTCCGCCGGAGTGAAGTCCTCGAACTCGACGGTGATGTCGGCGCGCCCGGGGCGAGCCACCGTCTCCAGCCGGTACAGGTAGGCTACCTCCTGCAGGCGCTTTTCCAGCCGGTGCACCAGTTGCTGGTCCACCTCTTCAGCGCTGGCGCCGGGCCAGAGCACGGACACCACCAGGGAGCGGACCACAAAGGCCGGGTCTTCAGCGCGGCCCATGGACAGGAAGGCGCTAAGGCCGCCGAGGGCGGCCAGGATAATGAAAAATCGGGTGACGGAACGCTGTCTGACCGCCAGCGCAGACAGGTTGACGCCCATCATTGCCGCCGTTCCCTGACCCTCATGCCCGGGGACAGCAGATGCGTTCCCAAGGCTACGACGGCATCGCCCGCGCGGAGCTCCCCGCGTACCCGCGCCTGCTCCCGGTCCACGGCGACGACGGTTACCGGTGTCGGCTCGCTGCGGCCATCCACGACCCGCCAAAGCTGTGGCCCCTCGCCGCGTTCGTCGACGGCGGCCAAGGGCACGGTGAAGGTCGCGGCGTCGCCGGCGCCGGCGAAAGACAGGCTGGCGACGCTGCCCAGGGGCAGCTGCAGGTGTGGCGGCAAGCGGTAGCGCGTGCGCCAGCCGCGGCTTGTCGGATCAGCTACCCCGTCACGCTCGCCAAGCTCGACGGTGATGTCCTTACCGCCGTGCCACAGGGTCGCCATCGCCGGGGCCGCCGGGCTGCCGAGAAATACCTCCGCCTCCCGCGGGCCGTCCTCGGCGAAGAGCAGAGCCGGTGCCTCCTGACGCAGCACGGCGCCGACCTCGGTCTCGAGGCGCATGACGGTACCGGCGGTGGGGGCGCGTAGCTCCGTTTCCCCGAGGCCCAGGCGCGCAAGTCGCAGTTCGTTCTCGGCCACGGTGCGCCGCGCCGCGGTTGCCCTTTCCAGCAGCGCCGCCCTGTCCTGGGCCTGCCTGCTGGTCAACTCACGGGCCATGAGGTCACGCTGGCGCGCAAGCTCGGTCGCCGCATTCTCGGCCTCAGCGGTCGTCGCATCCAGCGCGGCCTCGGCGCGTGCCAGCTCAAGGCGTTCGCTGCGGTCATCGAGGCTGAACAGGAGCTGGTCTGCCGAGACAGTCTCGCCGGCGTCGACGTGCCGCGCGACGATGCGCCCTGCACGCGGGAAAGTGAGCGGTGCCTCGACCCGGGCGCGGATCACTGCCGAGAGGCGCAGCGCTTCCGGATCGTCTGGTGCCACGATTACTGTGCGTACCACCGGTGGTACCCGCGCGGGGGCCTGCTGGTCGCCTTTGGTGCAGCCGATCAGGCCCATCGTTATGGCAAAAAGCACCATAATGGATGAAAGAGAGAAACGGTCATTCCGACACGCGGAGCCATTGATGACATTGATCCAAAGTCTGCAAACCCCAACTTTGCGGGAGTGGCCAGGGTTTAGGCAGGGCGAGCGTACGTTTCCTGCCTTAATGATGAATACCAGGACGGCATAAATGACCGAATAGGCGGGTGTTGCTAACTCGACGGACGGCACCCACACCCCAGGACTACTCACTGCGATTCGCAGACTGTGATCGACATTTTTTGTCGCACGGTATCGCGAATCGCATCCGGGCGCTCCATAGGCAGGAAATGGGTTGTTCCGGCAACGACGGTTACTTCGGCGGCTGGTAGTAAGGCACTGAAACGCTCGCGCGCAGCTGGCGAGAAAGTTGACGCCTGTTCTGCGGCGAGCGCAACAACTTCACATTGCAACTGGCGAATACCGGACCAGGGTTTGTGTTCGGTATGGGCGAAGGTGGCGCTCTCCCACTCTGGCGAACAGGCCAGGCGCACATGATCCCCGTCAGATACAAAGGCGTGACGAACATAGGCTTCCAACCATGTTTCGGGCCAACTCTTGAAGCCACCGCGGCCGCGATAACTGTCCAGCGCATCGTCCCGTGAGTCGAATACCGCTCGCCGGCGCGCCGCGCCAGCGGCCAGAGGAATCCGGTGTGATTGGCGAAGCAACTTGCTCAGCCACAATTTCCGGCCCTGCCGGGGATCCATGATGACGGGCTCCGCCAGAATGAGACCCAGGACGTTGTCTGGCCGCCTGGCTGCGGCCATGACGCTGGTGGTAGCCCCAATGGAATGGCCGGCAAGCCAGACCGGCTCATCAAAGCTTTCCAGCAGGGCGGTCATGTCCCGATAGTAAGGTTCCCAGCCTCGTAATGCTGAGCTTTTCGCCGCACTGGCACTCGCCCCGTGACCCCGCATATCCCACGCCAGGACGTTGATATCGGTGGAAAGCGCGTCAAGAAGGGGTTGATACAGGCGGCCGTGGAATCCCGTGGCATGTGCCCAGTGAAGGGTGGGGCGGCCTTGCGCGTGCGGCCAGCGCCACAGTGCTATTTCCTGGCCGTCCGGGGCTTGAAATGTGTCGCGTTCGGGCATGTCGTACCCATCCTCAATGGCTGGATTGTCACGTGGCCACCGTGGCTGTGAACAGCAACTGAACACGTCCGCTGGTAACGGGTCGGTTCTTGTTCTCCTGCCAACAAGTGACCTCTATCAGGCTGGTACGCCCGCCTTGGCGAACAATACTCGCCTTGGCGAAGGTGGTTACTGCCCTCGCTGAACGAAGATAATTGATGTTGCTGTCGACAATGCGCGTGCAACGCGCATCTTCATCTGCGTTTTGCGCAGCCGCCCGCGCGGTGATCTCGATCACCGCGCCAAGAACGCCTCCATGCAGGGCTGGCAGCATAAAGTTGCCAATGAACGACTCGCGATAAGGCAAGGCAACCACCATGCCCTCATCGTGTTGCTGAGCCTGCAGTCCAAGGTGCCGGGCGTACGGAAAGCGGTCCAGAAGGGCCTGCCATGCGCAGCCTTTTCCCGGGTCTTCGCTCAAGTCGGGGCGTGATTGCACTGAATCGATCATATCGCTCATGTTTCCGGCCTTTTGCCTCCAGTTGCCTGGAACCGTGGGCCGTGGGTATTGCGCATGAAGGTGGCGCTTCCCGTTGCCACGGGCTCGCCCTCACCCTCGGAATGGATCTCGCATTCGATGAATGCGATGTCGTCCGTCAGATGGCGGCAGCTGGCAACCGCCAACAACGGCCGTTTGCCGTTGGCAGGCTGCAGGTAATCCAGACGCAAATCCAGCGTGGCGACAGGGCTCAATCTCTGTACCTCTGCGAAGACCGCCAGCCCACAGGTCGAATCTGCCAGCGAATACATGATGCTGGAACAGATTTCCTCTCCTCCGTCGTCGGCAAGCATCCACGGCTTTGGCGTCAGTCGCATACAAACACGCTTTCCCTTTACTGAGACGACCTCCATACCCAGATCCCGGCTATGGGGGACGTGTTCTATGAACTGCGACGCAGTCAACATGGCCAAACCGCCCTGCGACTTTGCGCGAGCGTAAGATTGAGCTGAACACCGGTGTTGCGCATAGGCGACTGCTAGGTTGTTGCACTTGATGTTCGCTATCCTATCGTATATTTGGTTGGTCGACCAACCAAATGAGTGTCGGTCACGTGAAAATGACGGCTATCGCTGTGATGGCGTACCATCAATGCCAGATAATCGGGTTATCGCCGAGGTGCTGAACAACGCACCGGCCATTGCGGGAGGTACTGAAAGGGTGGATCACAAGCAGGTTGTCCCCGGACGCAAGCTGGAAGACCGGGACAACGTTTTGTCCAACGCGGCGAGGCTTTTTCGTGAGAAGGGATTCGACAAGACTTCACTCAAGGAAATCGCCGAGGCTTGCGAAATGCTGCCCGGAAGTCTTCACTATCGATACAGCACGAAGGAAGCCCTCCTGGTTGAACTGATGCGACAGGGAGTCGGTCAGGTTACGGCAGAGGTCGAAACCGCGCGCGTGAGCTCGGACAATCCGGTAGAGCGGTTACGTCTGTGCATTGACGCGCATCTGCGCGCTCTGCTGGTTGATTCAGACACGGTTTACGTACTGCTGTTTGAATGGCGGGCTCTGACCCGCGAGGCGCGGGAGGAGATTATTGAGCTGCGTGATCGTTATGAGTCCCTTTGGGCCCATATACTCGCAGAGATGATTCAACAGGGTGTTATTCGGCGGGGTGTCGATGATCGTTTGCTTCGCCTGATCGGCCTGGGGGCGCTAAATTGGGTTGCAACGTGGTTTGATCCAGAGGGTGCCTATACACTCGACGACATCAGCGAATTTATCTGGCAGATCACTCTAGACGGCGTGATTGTTGAGGGGTGTGCAGGTTGAAGTTGAAATCCAGGTGCTCCAGCGCGGTAGACACCCTTTGCGATATCCCGAGAAAAACCGGCGCACTCTTCTCGGGGGCATTCTGACTCGCTGTCGGTGTCTCTCGTGTTGTGGCAAACCCAAGGGGTTCTACCCCGATTTTACGGACACTTCAAAGAAGCCCGATAATGGGTAAAAGGAGTGTTTATGTCCAAGAGAAGGAAGTACAGCCCAGAGTTCAAGCGCGGTGCTGTGGAGCAGGTACGGCAACCCGGTGTCAGCTGCGCACAGGTGGCTCGAGAACTGGGCATAGGGCCCAACTTGCTGACCCGCTGGAAGCGTGAGGCCGAAGTTGAAGGCGCACGGGCTTTCGGTGGCACAGGCAATGCGCGCGATGAAGAAGTCGCACAACTGAGGCGCGAATTGGCCCGGGTGAAGAAGGAGCGTGATTTTTTGCGCGAAGCGGCAACGTTCTTTGCAAAGGGATCGTCCTGAGGTACCAGGCGATTCAGCGTTGTCGCAGTGAATTCCCCCTCCGCCTGATGTGCCGGTGCCTGAAGGTGTCACCCAGCGGCTATTACGACTGGGAGAAGCGTCTACCCAGTGATCGGCAGATCGACAACGAGCGACTGCTTACGCGTATCCGAGAGATCCATGAAGACAGCCGAGGGGCCATTGGTGCGCCGCGTATGCACGAGGATCTGACGGATGACGGCGAGACCGCCAGCAAGAATCGCATTGCTCGTCTGATGGCGCGGGATGGCTTACAAGGCTGGCCTCGTAAGAAGAAACGAGGGCAGCGTGGCAGGCCGGGCTTACCGCCTCCAGATGTACGTAATCTTTTGGAGCGCGATTTCAACGCTTTGGAACCGGAAGCAAAGTGGGTTACCGACATTACCGAGTTCAAAACGGATGAGGGCAAACTGTATTTGTGCGTCGTCATCGACCTGTTCAACAAGATCGTGGTGGGCTGGTCAATGCACCATCGTCAGGATCGCCAAATGGTGCTGAGAGCGATTGAGATGGCCCTATGGCAACGCCAGGGCGGGTGGTCTGTCATCCTGCATTCAGATCGCGGCACGCAATTTCGCAGTGGCGATTACCAGCGGTTCCTTAAACAAAATGCTCTGGTCTGCTCAATGAGCGCCGTGGGTAATTGCGGTGACAATGCTGCTTGCGAAGGGTTCTTTGGCCTTCTGAAACGGGAGCGCACTCACCACACAAAATACCGGACTTTGGATATCGCCAAGGCCGACATATTTGACTACATCGAGCGGTTCCATAATCCTCGTATGCGAAGACGAGTGGCCAGGCAAGACCTGAAGTTTTCACGCGTTTTAAAACCGTCCGTAGAAACGGGGTAGAACCCGCCACGAATGATCGCTGTCTCAGGAGCAGAGGTTCGGCACGCGGGCGACGACCGGCAGCAGCCGGCCAGAACCGGTCACCTCGCCGAACTCGACTCAACGATGGTGTCGATGAATCCCTGAAAATCCGGCGTGAAGCTGTATCTACCCTCGCTCCAGTATCGCTGCATAGAAGCACTTCGCAAAAGTATCTTGTGGACTTCCTGACGGTAGGCGACCCACAGTTCGTCTTCCAAAGCCCCTATCTTGTGAAGATAATGCGCAGTCTCCCATTGCCGAAAAACAGCATAATTCCACCGCTCCAGCCGCAGTTCCTCCGTTGGGCTTAGAGATTCTGCGTCGTCCCCCCGAATCAGAAGGCCTGCGAATTCAGAGTCGGTCGCGATCTGAAAATCTAGGCTAGCCCCACCAGTGAGGTAGCTCTGTGCCGACGCCACGCGGACCGCCTGCGTGTTTTGCTGAAGCTCGAAAGCCAGAAAGACGATGCCGGCTATTACCCCAAGATTGGCGAGTATCGTTATTCCCTGAACGATATCTATTTTCTTCATCTTAAATCCCGTAACGGCAGACACGAGAATACTATGAAGTTTGCTGGCAAGGTTGAGAGGGATCGGTCGATAGCGGCACTAGGCCTACAACATAGACCCAACATGGCACCGAGATTCTGCTTTCCCAATAGCGGACATCAGAGCCGCTGGCGCTGAATGCCTGATATCGGCCAGCAACTGCCCCGCTGGAGCGCGCTCTCTACGTGTGGCGGCTGACACCTCAACGTGGACGGCCAGGACGGCTTATGCACGAGGCGCGTATTCAGAGTTAGGTTGGTCACAGATCGAATCCTCCAGAGAGCGCATGACGCGCCATTTGCGCGCTCAATCTGCTGTGGGGGCGGCGGCCGAACCCGCGAGAAGTCCGCCGTCAATCGTCAGCTCTGCCCCGGTCATGTAGGCCGCCTCGTCTGAAGCAAGCAGTACTGCGATCGCCGCGACCTCCTCAGGTGTTCCGAACCGTCGCATAGGCGTGTCAGCAACAAAGGCTGCCATCCGGTCCTCGCGGTCCGGCCCGTCCCCCAGCACCGGCTCCCACATCGGGGTAAGGATCGCTGCAGGATGGATCGAGTTGCATCTGATTCTAAGTCCTTGCCCGGCACAGTAGAGCGCGACGGACTTGGTGTGGTTTCGCACCGCCGCCTTGGACGAAGCATAGGCAGCTGCAGCGGGGATTCCGACCAGACCCGACCGCGACGAGATATTGATGATCGAACCGGCTCCACTGGCGCGCATGGCGCGGATCCCATAGCGGCAGCCAAGGAAGGTTCCGTCGAGATTCACCGCATGGACCGCCTGCCAGTCCGTCAGCGCGGCGTGTTCGGGATCCTGCGGACGCGGGGACTCCTCGAACCCGGTGATGCCGGCATTATTGACCAGCACATCACAGGCCGGCCAGACCGCAGCAAGCTCAGCCCAATCGGCCTCGGATGCGACGTCAAGGCGCAGGTGATCACCGCCGATGTCGCTGGCAAGCGATGCGGCCAGGTCGCCGACCTTGTCGGTCGCCACGACCCTGGCACCTTCGCCGGCAAACGCCCGCGCGATGGCCTCGCCAATGCCACGGCCGGCACCGGTGACAATGCACAGCTTCTGGCTCAGTCGCCCCAAAACACTACTCCTAATTATTGAACCTCGAAGGCGGACCGCGAAATGAACGACATGTCCTTCCCGGGGCTCGCTCCTCGGGCTCTCACCTCAGCCCCATGTACCCCGGCCCTGTACGTCAGATCCACACGCCGAGTATCAGGGGCTCTCTCGCTCTAACAGCCGCACCATTTCCTCGGCAACCGACGCAGCTGATGGTAAGAACATGGATGAAACGATGCGTTGATCGACGACCACCGTATGTTTATCGGTAAGTGTTTCCTTATTCTCGGCCAGCGCCCCATTCTTTCGAAGTTGCTCCTCGACCAGGAAGGGCAGCAAGCTTCCCTGCTTCGCCCACGTTTTGGAGCGCTCCGTGGCGTCGGGGAATCCGGCTACCCGCTTACCCTGCACCAGATAGCGACCGTCGTTCATTTTGGCGTTGGCAAAGCCTCCCGGACCATGCCCGCAGCCACCGACTACGCCACCCTGCTCGTAGATGACGCCGATAAGCTTCATCAATGCTTCATTCGAAGCAACGTCAAACAGTGTGCCATACCCGCCCCCGACGTACACCGCTCGGTACTGGGCCGCATCCACCTGACTAGGCATCAAGGTTCGGCCTGCTTTGCCCAGGAAGTCTTCATATTTGATCGCATAGCTGCTGATGCCCAGCGGCTCCATCATGAATTCGACCGCGCCACCCTGCGGCGATACGAAGTCAACCTCATAACCGTGCATGACGAAGATGTGGAACGGCGGAGCGTATTCCCAGAGATTGTTGCGGGCTTCGTGCTGCTCCGGGTCGCCCATATCGAGAGCATTGGACGCGACAAAGAGCACCCTGTTTCCGGATGCGCCGAATGCTGAAGCGGTAAGCAACACCAATGCAGAAAAACAGCAGCTGAACGCCAATACCTGTGATTTGCTCATCAATCGCTTCATATGCAAGGTAATCCTTCGACCGCCAGTGGAGACATTCAGTCGATACTCACTCGGTTCACTTTCTCGTGCGCTGGCACTATGCATTTTCCAAACCTTTTTCCCAAACAGGAAATTTCAGAGGAGGGCGCGGCGAAAGCACTGCTACGCATCGGCGAGCGCGGAGGGGGATTTGCAGCTCACGATCGCCGGTGCCTTGCGGATTAACGCGTCGTTGGTGAGCGCATGCACCATGAACAGGCCGAAATCCGTTCTCCGAGTGCGATTGCTCTTAAGCGAGGGATCGCCGACATGTTCGCGCCAGATGGGAAGGCCTTCACTCTCACCTTCTTCAAGATCACTGCCGCGAACTACAGTCCAGCGCTTGTTGCTCCGGAATACTCTGCGACACGCCTCGACCTGGTCGTTGATATCTACGAATCGGAGCATTCGAGCAATCCAGCCGCCGACTTTCAGTATCGCGAGAAATACCGACGAGTACTCGTCTCTGCCATCCCTGGTGATGTGCCAGCCGCAGGAGAACACCAGACGGGCCCTTTCCCCTGAATAGTCGAGGACGGCCTGTGCAGTTCCCGACGAGTAACCGTTCACGCCCCAGGGCACCAGCACAGTGAGCACGCCGTCGCAGCCTGCAACAGCCCTGCGGATCACATCCCGATCACTCGTCCGGCCCGGCACAAGTTCAATAGCATCACCGAAGTGGGCCAGCTTTTCTGTGCTTTGGGGCCGGCAGACGCCCACCACGGAATAACCGTGATCAAGGCAGTGCTTCACCATATATTGCCCAAGTTTGCCCGAGACGCCGACGATGCAAACCTTCATTGTCTGGCCCTCCGTGCCGTGGCAGTCATTCAAGCCTGTTGTAGCGTTGACAGGGTTTCATCCAACTGCGCGGCAAGGTCCGGGTTAGTGATTACGCCTTTGTCCCGGTCAAAGTTTTTGTAGAACTCCGGAACAGACAGAGAGGCCACCACCTTGCCCGCAAAAAAATGGGCGGATTCAGTCGCAGCGGACAGCACGCTTTTCGCGCCGCCGGCACCTGGTGATGTCGACAGCATGATGATCGGCTTGTCCTGATAGACCTCGCGTTTTTTGCGTGACGCCCAGTCAAACAGATTCTTGTAGGCCACGGTATAGCTGCCGTTGTGTTCCGCGTAGGAGATCACCAGCGCATCGGCTTCCGAGATCTTGTCGAGAAAGCGGGACGCCGCTTCGGGAATACCATGGGCCTCTTCCAGGTCGCTGTTGTAAATGGGCATTTCGTAGTCATTGATATCAATGATTTCGACATCGCTGCCCGGCAGCCGTGTAGAGGCATAGATAATCAGATCCTTGTTGATCGACTTGCGGCTATTACTTGCGGCGAAGGCCAATACTTTCATGTTGCTCTCCTGTTGAGTCCATGACTGAATTTCTGGACGGTCATTCAAGGCGGCCGAGTTTGCCGGCCGCGTAGTCCGCTTCCACCTGCGCGATTTCGGCCTCGCTGCTCATGACGAAGGGGCCCTTGTGCACGAAGGCTTCCCCGACAGGCGTGGCGGTAAAGACGGCAAAGTGGGCGGCTGAATCGGCAGTGTTCGTCAGCTCGATCGTATGGGCGGCGTAAGCGGAGGCGGCCTCGACAGTGAGGGATTCGCCGGTTTGCAGTCTTGCTTCTGCACCGGCAACCGTGAGTTTGATCTCGCCCTCGATGGCGTAGATCCAGGCGTTCTCACCGACCTGCAAGTCGTGGGTAAATGCCGACCGAGACCCGATCCTGCCATCGAGAATGGTCATGGGCAGGGCGGGCGAACCCCGGCCGCTTATGCCGTTGCTGTTGCCGAGCACAACGCGTACGCGATAGTCGTCGGTTTCCAGGACGGGGATGTCCTGTGCTCTCACATGCCGTGATTCGGGCGCATCGTGCTTCATTCGGGCCGGCAGGTTCACGAAGACTTGGAAGCCGTGAATGCTTGCGCCGGTTCTGGGCGACTCATCGTGAACGGCACCGGAACCGGCCTTCAACCAGTACAGGTCGCCGGGAAGCAGGTCGAAATCGTTGCCCAAGGAATCCCGATTGTGAAATGCCCCCTCGCTGTCTTCAAACAGCACCGACACAGCGGAAAGGCCAGCGTGTGGATGGGCGCCAAAGGTCGGTTCGGTCATGCGGTAGTGATCAACCATCACCAATGGGTCCATTGCGCCAGCGAAGTCTCGCTCGCGAAAGGTCCGTGCGACAAACCCCGCGCCTATTTCAAGGGCGCCGCCGACTTGTGGGGCGCTGATGGCGACAGTGGTCGCGCCATCCGATGCCAGGTTCTCTGCAAGAGGGCTCTTTGCGTTCATAGTCAATCTCCTTGTTAGGTGCTGCGTCATCGCGGTTTAGAGACTATCAATGGAACGGTAATGCCGGGTAGACTCATAAAATGAAACTAAAGTTCTAATAATGGAACGATGTGTGTGCTGCGTGCAGCGGAGCAAATCGCAATGATCGACCTGAATGACTACTACTATTTTGCCCACGTGGTGGAAAAGCGCGGCTTTTCACCCGCCGCGAGAGCGCTCAATATGCCCAAGTCCCGCTTGAGCCGGCATGTAGCGCAACTGGAGCAGCGACTCGATACGCGCCTGATCCAAAGAACATCCCGCCAATTCAAAGTGACCGAAACCGGCCGGGTGTTCTATCAGCATGCCCGGGCATTGGTCGAGGAGATGGAAGCCGCCGAAGCGGCGATTCAAAGCCGCAAGGAATCATTGAGCGGGCGCGTGACCATGAGCTGCTCGGTCGGTGTGGCCCAGTTTGCGCTCAAGGACCTGGTGTTTGAATTTCTGGCGAAGCACCCGAAGGTGAATCTGGTCCAGCAGGTGAGCAACCAGCCGGTCGATCTGGTCTCCGCCGGTATTGACCTGGCCGTAAGAGGGCATATGGAAGCGCTGCCGGACTCAAGCATGATTCAGCGGCACCTGGCGAATGTGTCCTGGCACCTGTTTGCAAGTCCCGAGTACCTGGCCCGAACCGGCACGCCGGAGTCGCCCTATGATCTGGTCAAACGACAAAGCCTGAAGGTGGGCTGGCAGCCGGCAAGCGGACACTGGAACCTCGAGAACATGGATGGCTTGAAAACCACCATCTCGTTCAGCCCGCAACTGTGCAGCGACGACATGAGCACCTTGAAACAGGCGGCAGGAAAAGGGCTGGGCATCGTGAGCCTGCCCGCGTATACCTGCAGGGATGAACTTAATGATGGGTCGCTGGTGCGGGTTCTACCGGAGTGGGTGGCCGGAACCGCGCAATTGAGCCTGGTTATGCCGTCCCGTCGTGGACAATCGCCCTCGGTTCGCGCTCTGGCAGATTACCTGTTGAACAATTTGAACGCACGTATTGGTGATCGACCAAGTCAGCAAGTCTGAATCATGCTGCCAGCCAGTTTTCTACCTTCAATCCGGGGACTCGTGAAAACTCACCAACATTCCCGGTTACAACAGTGAGGTCATGCGACAGCGCGTGGGCAGCAATCAGCAGATCGTTGGGTCCAATGGGTGTTCCCTGGCGTGCGAGCTGGTGGCGCAACGCTGCGTATTCGCGATCGGCGGGCGCTTCTAACGGCAGGATTTCTAGTGCGGATAGAATCAGATCGATACGTTCTGCGAGTTTCGCGGAGGTTGATTTGAGAGCGCCATAGCGGAGCTCTGCGGCCACAACGATGCTGGTGCAGACACTATCTTCCCCGGCCCTGCTGATCCGCGTTGCCACCACACCGCCCGGATTACGGACCAGATCGGACAAGATGTTGGTGTCCAACAGGTATGACAGCGATCCACTCAAATCAGCACGTCTTCCATCGCAGGCAGATCATCATCGATATCCGGGAACGATTCATCGAGAGGGGGGAGGGAGGCGAGCAGTGCCAGCAGCCTGCCTTTTCGAACCGGTTCCACGATCAGTCGATCACCTTCCTTATGAATGACGGCTTCCTCACCCTCCAGTTCGAATTCGCGAGGTATTCGTATTGCCTGGTTGCGTCCGTTACGGAAGAGGCGTACGTGGCGCTCAGTCGTTGACATCTCGGTTGTCTCCGATGGTTGGTGCATAGGCCTCAGCATAGGCCTGTCGGCTTAGGAAATCAATTAACCCTATTCAGGCTCCGGCGTCACGCTGATTCCTAGGGTTAGCTCGGCCGCGTAGAGCTTTCCGAGGAAACCCATTTTTTAGATACAAGATCAAGATACGAATGTAATATTCTGAAAAATAAGGAAATATGAATAATTAGGTTGGCATAACTAGCGACTGCGAGTTCGGCTCCGTCCGCTCCGCCATTCTTTGGCGGTCCTTTCCGGGCACATAGGTGACACTTTATTCCGAGCACATAGGTGACACTTCCGGAGCGAAGGGGTTGACCCCCACAGGCTCCACCCGGTTCAGGGCTCGGTCAAAGAACCCTAGATCATAATCCATAAAGCTGACTAGCCAGACCTCGTCAGCCACCTCCCTTACCCCCACATACTGACCTGCAAACACGCGGCTCAGGCTGATCTTGCGGTGCCCCATGCAGATGCGGCCGCACTGGGTCACCTGAATCGATCGGTCGTGGTACGGGTAGTCCAGGGTGTCGGGGTAGAAGAACTGCCGCGGCGAAGGTGTATACAGCTCGCCGGGGTAGCGTCCTCCCAGAGCCTGGTGCGGGCGCTCATTGTTGTAACCCTCGATGAAGGCGTCGAAGCGCTCCTGCTGTTGCAGGAAGTTGTAGCTCGGCGGCTTGGTGGCTTCCTTCTTGAGCGTCAGGTGCATGCGCTCGTGGCGTCCGTTCTGCTGCGGGTTGCCCGGCTTGATCCGCTCGATGCGGATCCCCAGTCGGAGCCACCACACGGCCAGGGTGCTGAGGCCGAACAGTGCATGGGCTGATGCGAAGGGGACGCCGTTGTCTGTGCGGATGGCTGCCGGCAGCCCGAAGTCCTTGAAAGCCCTCTCAAAAACGGGGAAAGCGCCTTTCTCCTTCGTCGATTCGAGGCCCTCGCAGGCCAGTAGGTAGCGCGAGCGGTAATCCGTGATGGTGAGCGGATAGCAGTACTGCCTGTTGCCGAGCCGGAACTGCCCCTTGAAGTCGGCACACCAGAGCGCGTTGGGCGCCTTGGCATCGCTCAGCGGTGTCCCTTCGGCCCGGTAACGCCGTCGGCGGCGACGGCTGACCAGCCCATGCCGGTCAAGAATCGCATGGATTGTACTGACGGCGGGTGGCTGGATCATGGAGAACTCCTTGAGGAGCTTCTCGCGGATCTTGGGAGCGCCCCAGCTGGGGTGTTCCTTCTTAAGGCGAAGGATGGAGGCTTCGACCTGAAACGGTGTCTTGTTGGGGTGGCGGTAGGGGCTTCTCGCCCGGTCCTCCAGTCCCTTGATGCCGCTCTCACGGTAGCGGTTGTAGATCTTGTAGCCAGTCTTGCGGGAGATCCCGAATTCCCGGCAGAGGGCCGCCATCTTCTCTCCCTCGAGCAGTCTGGCGACAAAGCGCAGTCGTTCGTCCATGCGGTCACACTCATTCCATGGCATCTGGAGATCTCCTCCAAATACCGAAATGTGTAACCTATGTGCCCGGAATCAGCTGTAACCTATGTGCCGGGAACCACA
>MDTG01133625.1_pt1 | contig 18485 bp, 24 predicted proteins | sample 811421 | NCBI WGS metagenome assembly MDTG01 (sample SAMN05326645, study PRJNA326480) | marine metagenome | isolation source: seawater | place: Pacific Ocean: South East | collected 2011
CCCGTGAAAAGGAGATCTAATCACGGGTATATATCAAAAATTTATCTAAAAATCAAAAACCTTTAGGATGTGCGGAACTTCCTTGTCTTTAATATCAGACAAATTTCTTTTATTTATTTTTTCATTGATTTTTTTACACTCTGTAAGACACGGTGAGCATCCTACAGAAGATTTATTATAATCAATATCAGAAATAAATTCTTTTCTTTCTTTCATATGTTATTTCCAACCAGCTGCTGTCATTACCTCTAATGCATCAGCTTGTTTTGCTCCATAACTTGAAACTTTTGTTTTTAGATCTTGTTTAAAATCTAAACCTATGTTGTTTACTACTAATGGGTTTGGAGATACACCATCGATCATCGGAAACTCAAAAGTATTGTTTGTAAAATGCTCCTGTGACTCTGGTGTTAACAAAAACTCTACAAGTTTAATTGCGTTTGCTTTATTAGGTGCACCTTTAACTAATGCAGCACAACTTATATTCATGTGGGTTCCTCTATCATTTTGGTTAGGAAAAAAAGCTTTTACTTTTTTTGCTGCAGCTTGTTGCTCTGCGCCTTTATTTCCTGATAACATAAGAGCTAAGTAATAAGTGTTAGCAACAGCAATGTCTGCTTCCCCAGCGGCAACTGCCATGATTTGTGCTCTGTCATTACCAGTTGGTGTTCTAGCCATGTTTGCAACAACACCTTTAGCCCACTCAGCTGTTGCTTTTTTTCCATTGTTTTTTACCAATGAAGCTACTAGTGATTTGTTATAAATGTTACTAGATTTTCTTATTACTAATCTACCTTTCCATTTTGGATCAGCTAAACTTTCGTATGTTAGACCGGATAACTCTGCACCAGTTACTCTTTCTGGAGCGTAATAAACAATCCTTGCTCTTTTTGCAATTCCTGTCCAGTGCGATGTTCTAAAGTTTGAAGGTACAGCAGCTTTAATTGCAGCAGATGTTAATCCACCCTGGGTCATTCCTTTTGCTTTAAATGCTCCACACCTTCCTGCGTCTGCAGTAATGTAAAGATCAGCAGATGTGTCAGCTCCTTCCTCAATCATTCTTTTTTCAAGGGCACCTGCTTTGCCATTTATTAAATTAACTTTTATTCCAGTTTTGGTTGTAAACTTGCTATATAATTCCGCATCGGCTTTATAATGCCTCGCATTAAAAATATTGACTTCTGCAGCTATCACATAACTAGAGACAATAGTCAGCAGTATTGTAAAAATACCAAACTTTTTCATATTAATAACCTCTCTTTTTTTATGTTTTTCCGCACAATTTTAATGAGAATTAATCTCATTGAAAATGATAATTAATCTCAATAGTAATGATTATCAATCGCATTAAATGACGCAGGGGTCAAGTAATATTTAAAATTTCCACTCTGAAATTTTACTATACAAAAAGTTCCTAAAAGCTTGAACTCTAGCCACATTTTTCATGGATTGGGGATAAACGAAATGAGCTTCAGTAATAGGGCCCTCAACTGTGGGTAAAATTTTAATAAGATTTGGTTGATTTATAGTAATATAGTCAGGAAGAGCTGCAATTCCTACACCACTTTGAACAGCTAACAAAAGACCATACACACTATTTACTCTCATTACTGTCCTCCTTTTTTTATTGTCTTTCATACCTAATTTTAAGGCCCAATCAGGGTTATAAACAGGTGAGGGAGCTCCTTTGCCAAAAGATATAAAAGAGTGTTTATTTAAATCGTTTAATGATTTTGGATAGCCATGTTTTTCTAAATATTTAGGAGATGCATAAAGATGGTAATTTATATCGATGAGTTTTCTTTGAATGTAATTCAACTGCTTTGGTCGCCTCATAAATATGCCAATATCTGCTTGTCTTGTGCTTAAGTCTAGTTCTTTGTTGTCAAAAATCAATTCAATCTCTATGTCAGGATTTAATTGCATAAATTCTTGTATTCTAGGAGTAAGCCAAACTGTCCCAAAGCTCATTACAGTTGTTACTGTCAACTTTCCACTCGGTTTGGTTTTTTGATCCCCAAGTGTGGTCTCTACTTCTTTTAGTTTGCTTATTACCTCATGTGCGGTTTTAAAAACATACTCGCCATTCTCAGTTAATGTTAGGCCTCTAGCATGTCTTTCAAAAAGTTTGACTTTTAAGTCCTCTTCCAATGATTGAATTTGCCTACTTATTGCAGATTGACTTAGGTTTAAATTTACTGTTGCACTTGTAAAACTACCAGCCTCGGCTACTGCGTGGAATATTTTAAGTTTATCCCAGTCCATTATTTATTTAAATTTATAATGTATCTACCAGAGGTCTTTCCTTCTAACATATTAGGAAACTCAATTAAAAGTTGTTCAAGATTTATTTCTTTAATCGATTTATTTAATAACTCAAAGTCAACAAGTTTACAAACCTCCTCCCACAAAAATTCTCTTCTTTTAATTGATACACTCACAGAGTCTATTCCCCAAAGTTTTACACCTCTTATAATAAATGGCATAACCGTAGTATTTAATTTAATACTTGATGCATTTCCACATGCTGCAACGATTCCGTTAGGTTTTACATGAGACAAAATATTTGCAAGAATATTTCCACCAACGGTGTCAACGGCACCATCATAAAGTCCTTTATCTAAAGGCCTTGCATCTTTATCTAAATCTGTTGATTTTATTATGTTTTTTGCACCAAGAGATTTTAAATATTCCTCATTTGGTTTTGTGGTGGCTGCAGTTACATTGCACCCCATATTGCTTAATATCATTACTGCAATGCTTCCAACTCCACCAGAAGCACCTGTCACAATGACATCATTTACTTTTTCACCTAGCAGTAAAACTTCTCTAGTTTGTTTAGTTGTAAATGCGCATTGGATAGCTGTCATACCAGCTGTTCCTAACATCATCGCTTGTCTCGATGTAATACCTTTTGGTTTCTTAACTAAAAAGTTGGAATTAACTTTGGCAAATTGCGAGTAGCCTCCATAGTAAATCTCTCCTACTCTCCATCCAGTTTGGATTATTTCATCTCCTTCTTTAAACTTATCGCTTGTACTTTCAACTACGGTGCCTGAAAAATCTATGCCAGGAATATGTGGAAATTCTTTTACTAATCTAGCACCATTTTTAAGAATTAATGCATCTTTAAAATTTAATGTTGAGAAATCCACTTTAACTAAAACATCACCATGTTTTAAAAAAGACTTATCTATTTCTTTAATATTTCTTGAAAATTTATCACCCTCTTGATTTACTATAAGAGCTTTAAAATTTTCTGACATGTTTAGCAATTTATGATTAAATTTTACTACTTATAAATCTCAAATATCTATTCTGACATGATAGGTCATCTTTAAAATTGCCAAGATAATAATTTGTTATGGTAGTTGCTTGTTCTTTTCTAATACCTCTCGTCGTCATACATTGATGTGCGGCATCAATAGAAACCGCAACCCCTTTTGCTTGTAAAGAATCCATTAAAGTTGTTGCAATTTGTTTTGTTAACCTTTCCTGAGTTTGCATCCTTCTTGCAAATACTTCTACAACTCTAGCTAATTTACTTAAGCCTACTACTCTCTCATTTGGAATGTAAGCAACATGAGCAATTCCTATAATTGGTGCCATATGATGTTCACAATGACTTTGGACTGATATATTTTTTTGTATAACCATGTCATTATAACCGTCGACATCGCCAAATGTTTTGTCCAAAATCTTATTTGGATCTTCGGTATAACCTTTAAAATATTCTTTATATGCCTTTAATACTCTTTTAGGAGTTTCTAATAGACCCTCTCTGTTTGGATCTTCACCTATCCATTTTAGTATTTTTACAAAAGCTTCTTTAGCTTCCTCGTCAGAAACTTCATTTTGAATTATTGTCTTATTTGATCCTTTAATTAATTTCATGACCACCTTTATATATATAATTAGGGGTTTTTAAAATATTTATTATAACAATTTATGTGATAAATAATTCATAAAAAATGTTTAAAAAAAGAGAAAATGTCACAGAAATTGAGGAAGGTAGTTTATTATCACCTAAATTTGATAATGATGGATTAATTCCAGTAATTACTACTTGCTCAAAAACAAAAGAAATTTTAATGCATGGCTATATGAATGTTGGAGCATTTAAAAAAACTATAGAAACTAAGGAAGCTCACTATTGGAGTAGATCAAGGAAACAAATTTGGCATAAGGGAAAAGTAAGTGGTTTTGTACAAAAAGTTGTTGAAATTAGAATAGATGATGACCAAGATGCAGTTTGGTTAACAGTCAATATTGGTGATGGTTCTAGTTGTCACGTTGGTTATAGATCGTGTTTTTATAGATCAATTCCATTAGGTAAAATTGATAATGCAAAAGAAATCAAAATGAAATTTGAAGAGGAAGAAAAAAAATTTGATCCAGATAAAGTTTATAAAGGAGAGCCAAATCCTACAAAAATATAATTTTTAATAATGAATAATAATAAACAAAAAAACGTTCTTGGAGAAGATTTAGAATTATGTTCAACAAATCCTTTAACTGGATGGTATAGGGACGGTTGTTGTAATACTGATGAAAATGATAAAGGAGTTCACACAGTTTGCGCAAAAGTCACTGATGAATTTTTAATATGGTGCAAGGATGCAGGAAACGATTTAATTACTGCGCACCCAGAATATGGATTTCCTGGATTGAAGCATGGAGATTGTTGGTGTGTATGTGCAAGTTGGTATGCTAGAGCAGTTCAGGCTAATAAAGGCTGTCCTATTTTTTTAAAAAGAACTCATCAAAATACATTAAAAATAATGCCAATCGATGTATTAAAAAAATATGCAATAGATTTATCTTAATTTAATTGTATTTGATTAATTTTTCCTGAGCAATTTATTGAATTTACAGATTTAGGGTGAATAATACTTATTGCAATATTGGTTTGGTCAATAATTTTTTGTTTTAATTCTTTATCCAAACCTAAAAAGTTAAAAATTTGGTTATGCATTACCTCATTTAAATCATCTTTATTAAAAGTTTTATTATTTTTTTTTGATAAAAAATAATATCCAATTTTATTTAAAAAAATCTTATTCCTCACAGTATTACAATCTTTATTCTTAGGAATATATTTAACCTGTTGAGTATATCTAGCTTTATTCATGTATGCGAAAATTTCTATTTCAAAGTTATTTTCTTCATTATAAGTAATTCTAAATTCTACATTCTCGTATGATATAATGGGATTTATTAGTCTACCTCCACCAAAAAGTCTTTGTAAATTTTTGTTTATAAATAATTCATATTTTAACAATGTGAAATCTAACAAAGAAACTTGTTTATTAATTAATTGATTTTCAGCTTTAATTGGTAAAGAACATATAAAAATTGATATTAATATATAAAATCTTAAAAATTTACATGTTACCATATCTTGGACCGCCACTTCCCTCTGGTGTAACCCAAGTAATGTTTTGAGATGGTTCTTTTATATCACAAGTTTTACAATGAATACAATTTTGTGCATTGATTACAAATTTAGGTACATCATTCTCAATTTGTACCTCATATACCCCTGCAGGACAGTATTTCTGTGCAGGTTCGTTATATTTTTCTAAATTATATTTTATAGGTAAATCTTTGTCTTTTAATTTTAAATGAACTGGTTGATTTTCAGTATGGTTTGTTCCAGTCAAATAGACAGAACTAGTTTTATCAAATGTAATAACATTATCTGGCTTTGGATAATGAATAATTGGCATTTCATTTGCCAGTTTTAGAGTTTCGTGATCCGAATGCTTGTGTTTTAGTGTAAAAGGCATTTTTCCTCTAAACAAAATTTGATCAATGCCTGTAAATATTATTCCTAAAATTAAACCCCAGTTAAAACTAGGTTTAACATTTCTTGCTTCAAATAGCTCTTTATAAACCCAACTTTTTTTAAATTTTTCTTCATAAATTGATAAATCCTTTTTATCCTTTAAGTGTTCAATTATCGTTTCAGCAGCTATAATTCCACTTTTCATTGCTGTATGTGAACCTTTTATCTTAGGCATATTTAATGTACCAGCATCACAACCTATTAATAACGCTCCGGGCATAAACATTTTAGGTAGACTTTGAATACCACCTTCTATCAAAGCTCTTGCTCCATAAGAAATTCTTTTTCCACCTTTAAGCATTTTTTTTATTTCTGGATGTGTTTTAAATCTTTGAAACTCATCAAAAGGGGACAAATGGGGATTTTGGTAATCTAAACCAATTACATAACCCAGATAAACTTCTTTGTTCTCTGCATGATAAATAAAACTGCCACCATAAGTACTGTTATCTAGTGGCCATCCTGCTGTATGCATTACTAAACCTTCCTCATAGTATTTTTCATCTACCTTCCAGATTTCTTTAAAACCAATTCCATATTGTTGAGGGTCTTTGTTTTTATTTAATTTAAACTTATTTATTAAGATTTTACCTAAATGTCCTCTGCAGCCCTCAGCAAATACTGTTACTTTTGCGTGTAGCTCCATACCAGGTTCATAACCATCTTTTTTATTTCCGTCTTTATCTAAGCCCATATCTTGAGTAACCACACCTTTAACTGATCCATCATTATTATATAGAATATCAGATGCTGGAAAACCTGGGAAAATTTCTACACCCATTTTTTCTGCTTGTTCTGCCAACCACCTACATAAATTTGCGAGACTAATAATATAGTTGTTATAGTTTTTTTGTACACTTGGTAATAACCAAGTTGGCCAGCTTAAAGATTTTTTTTTTCCAAGGAATAGGAATTTTTCTTTAGATACTTTTGTTTTAATTGGTGAATTTAACTCTTTCCAATTTGGAATTAGTTCATCTAAGGCCCTAGTTTCAAAAACATTTCCAGATAAAATATGTGATCCAATCTCTGCACCTTTTTCCAAAATACAAACATTTATTTCTGGATTTAGTTGTTTGAGTTTTATAGATGTTGCTAGACCTGAAGGGCCACCGCCAACAATTACAACATCATATTCCATAACCTCTTTTGTCATGAATTATTTTTGTATACTATTTAGTTTATTTAACTCTTCTAAAAATTGAGGAAGTGCCTCAAATAAATCGGCCTCTAGGCCGTAATCTGCTACACTAAAAATTGGAGCTTCGCCATCTTTGTTAATGGCAACAATTATTTTACTCTCCTTCATTCCAGCGAGATGTTGGATGGCTCCTGATATACCAACTGCTATATATAAATCAGGGACAACAACTTTACCAGTTTGTCCTACTTGATGGTCATTTGTAATATAACCTGCATCCACGGCAGCCCTGGATGCCCCTATTGCAGCATTAAGTTTGTCAGCAATATCAGAAATAAGCTTAAAGTTTTCTGATTTTTGCATACCTCTGCCACCTGAAATGACTATTCTTGCAGTACCTAATTCAGGTCTATCACTTTTAACTTCTTCTCTTTTTAAAAATTTAGAATTTTCAAATTTATCGCCTGGGTCAGATTTTTCTATAATTGCTGAACCTCCTGTTGCAGGAGCTGGATCAAATGAAGTTGGTCTGATAGTGATACATTTTTTTTTATCATTACTTTTAACTGTTGCAAAAGCATTTCCAGCATAAATTGGCCTTAAAAATGTATCATCAGAAATTACATTAATAATATCGCTTACTTGGGATGTGTCTAGTAAAGCCGCAACTCTAGGCATTAAGTTTTTCCCAAAAGTATTAGCTGAACAAACTATATGGGAATAATCCTCTGCATATTTTAAAATTGTAGATGTATAATTTTCTGCAGTAAAATTAGAAAATATTTCATCATCAATATGAATTACTTTTTTAATTAAAGGTATTTCACTTGCAGATTTAGCAACACTCTCTGATTTATTTCCTAAAACAAGCATATGTAAATCATCACCAATTTTCGATGCAGCTGTAACTGCGTTTAGAGTAAATGGTTTTAATATTTCGTTATTGTGTTCTGCTATTATTAAAATTGACATATTATATTACTTTAGCCTCATTTTTTAATTTTTGAACCAATTCCGATACATTTGCGACTTTTATTCCTGCTTTTCTTTTTGGCGGTTCTTCCACTTTAATTTGCTCGATTCTTCCTTTAGTATCAACTCCTAAATCTGAAGCACTCGTTTGCTCAATCGGCTTTTTCTTGGCTTTCATTATGTTTGGTAAAGATGCATATCTTGGTTCATTAAGTCTAAGATCACAAGTTACAATAGCTGGAATTTCTACTTCTATAGTTTCTAAACCCTCATCCACCTCTCTGGTTACTTCTAAAGATTTTTCCTTAACTTCAATTTTTGATGCGAATGTTGCTTGGGGCCAATTTAAAAGAGCAGCTAACATTTGACCTGTTTGATTACAATCGTCATCGATTGCTTGTTTTCCCATAAAAACTAGATCTGGTTTTTCTTTTTCAACAACTTTTTTTAGTATTTTAGATACAGCAAGTGGTTCTACAATTCCATCTGCTTTTACGTGAATACCTCTGTCTGCTCCAACTGCTAATGCCTTTCTGACTGTTTCTTGAGCTTTATCTTCACCTATAGTTATCACAACTATTTCTTTAGCTTTTCCAGATTCTTTAATTTTTACTGCCTCCTCAATAGCATTGTCATCCGGAGGATTTGTGGACATTTTCACATTTTCTGTAACTACTCCTGTACCATCTTCTTTAACTCTTACTTGAACATTGTAATCAATCACTCTTTTTATAGCCACCAATATTTTCATTATGCTCTCAATAATTTATTTTCTGGGTCATAAGGGCTTTCGTCTAGAATTGTTGCATCGTATTTCTCGCCCAAAATGTCAATTTTTAATTTTTGACCTACTGCTCCAAGTTCTGGCTTAACCATTCCCAATGCAATAGATTTTCCTAATCTAAAACCATAATCACCTCCAGTTGCTCTTCCAATTACGCTTCCATTTTCGTAAATTGGATTATTGCCTAATACATCAGCATTTTTTGGATTATGAATTTCTAATGTCACCAATTTGTTATTAAATCCTTTTTCTCTCCACTTGTTCAAAGCCTCTAAACCAATAAAACTCCCTTTATTTGGATGGATAAATTTTTCAAGTCCACTTTCATATGGAGAATATTCGATAGATAACTCTGTGCCAACTAACTTATATGACTTTTCAACTCTTAAACTATTCATTGCTCTGATACCAAAAGGCTTAATACCTAAATCTTTACCAGCATCTATTAGTTTATCAAAAATATGATTTTGATATTCAATTGGATGATGAAGTTCCCAGCCAAGTTCACCAACAAAGTTTACTCTCATAGCGTTAACTGGCGCATAACCTACGTCAACCATTTTAGAGCTTAGCCACTTAAAATTTTCATTGGAAAAATCATCTTTAGACACTCTTTTCATAAGCTCTCTTGCTTTTGGTCCTGCCACTACTAGGACTCCATTGCTATTCGTTAAATTCTCAAATTGTACTGATCCATCCACAGGCATCCATTTTAACAGCCAATCATGATCTAATCTTTGGTAAGCTCCTGCTGATACTAAGTAAAAACTAGTTTCCGACTCTCTCATTATTGTAAATTCTGAGTGAACTCCTCCTTTAGTATTCAAGGCATGACACAAATTAATTCTTCCTAGTTTTTTGGGTAATTTATTTGCAACGAGTTTATCTAAAAATACTTCAGCTCCAGGTCCTTTAATTCTACATTTAGCAAAAGCTGTCATGTCTAAAAGTCCAACATTTTCTCTTACATTTTTACACTCTTTTTCAACAGCGCTAAACCACTTAGATCTTCTAAATGACCAGTCATCCTTTTGCTCCATTCCATCTGTAGCAAAAAAGTTGGGTCTCTCCCAACCAAATTTTTGGCCAAATACTGCGCCTAAAGTTTTCAGTCTGTCATAACATGGGGCTGTTCTTAATGGTCTTGCAGCAGGTCTTTCTTCATCAGGAAAATGATTAATAAATACATGGCTGTAAGCCTCTTCATTTTTTTTTATTAAGTAAGACTTAGAGCAATAATCACCATATCTTCTTGGCTCTACACCTAGCATATCAATTGTTGGCTCCCCATCAACGATCCACTCCGCTAATTGCCATCCGGCTCCACCAGCTGCAGTTATACCAAAACTATGTCCTTCATTAATCCAAAAGTTTTTAAGACCCCAAGCTGGTCCAACTATTGGGTTTCCATCAGGTGTATAACAAATAGCTCCATTGTAAACTTTTTTAACTCCAACTTCGCCGAATGCAGGAACTCTGTGTATAGCGCCTTCAATATGTGGCGCTAATCTATCCAAATCCTCCTGAAACAATTCGTATTCAGAGTCTTTAGATGGTCCATTAACATAACAGGCAGGAGCACCATCTTCATAAGGACCAAGAATTAAACCACCACCTTCCTCCCTCATGTACCATCTGCTATCGCTATCTCTCAAGACTCCCATCTCAGGTAATCCCTCTTTTTTTCTTTTCTGTATCTCTGGGTGAGGTTCCGTTACTATATATTGATGTTCTACTGGTATAACTGGTATATCTAAACCAACCATTTTACCAGTTTGTCTGGCAAAATTTCCTGAACATGAAATTACATGAACGCATTCTAGAGAACCTTTGTCTGTTTCAACAACCCATCCATCTTTAGTTTGCTTAATTCCTAAAACCGTTGTGTTTCTGTAAATTTCTGCACCCTTATTTCTTGCACCTGTTGCTAGAGCTTGTGTTAAATCTGCTGGTTGTATATAACCATCTTCAGGATGTTGTATCGCTCCAACTAAATCTGATGTATTGCAAAGAGGCCAAATTTCTTTAACTTGATCGGGTGTTAAAAACCTTACGTCAACTCCAATAGTTTGTGCTACACCTGCGTATTGGAAATATTCATCCATCCTATCTTTGTTATTAGCCAATCTAATATTCGAAACTTTACTAAAGCCCACATTTTTACCTGTCTCTTCCTCAAGATTTTTATAGAGGTTCACAGCATACTTATGTAATTGTCCAACCGAATAACTCATATTAAATAAAGGCAACAAACCAGCAGCATGCCAGGTAGATCCAGATGTTAATTCTTTTCTCTCTATTAATACTACATCTGACCAACCCTTTTTTGCTAAGTGATATAGAGCACTTACACCCACTACACCACCACCAACAATTACTACTTTAGTTTTAGATTTCACAATAAAGTTTTACTAAATTTTAATAATTTCCGAAACATAATTTTTGTTAGTCATCCTCAAAGTCACGCCAATCTTTTCGATATAAAAGGTATGCAGCAATAGAAACACTAATAGCTCCAACAATCATCCCACAGTTTAATCCGGCTTCTTTACCCCAAAAATACCATCCAATTTGGGTTGCACCTATAGGGGGCAAACACAGAATAGCCATTAAAATCGGTATTCTAAGATAAAAAGGTGGTTTGGACATAAAGTAAAATTACCAGAATACATATTTTATTATATATTTCTAATGACGCAGGATGATAAAAAAAATTTTAATTATATTAAGTATTTTAGCTCCATTTATTGGATATTATTTTATTAAGTTAGTATTTAAATTATCAAGCAAAAAGTTCCCTGTATTAAGTCTATCTATAATTAGTTTAATTCTTTTAATTATAACACTATTGTATTTTAGGTTTGATAACAATTTTCTTCCTGATACTCAGTACACGCCACCAAAGATGGAGAATGGAAAGATAAAACCTGCTGAAAATAATTAAACTGAGGATCCTAAAATTTCAGGGGCTAAAACTGCCGTGGTTAACCAACAACCTTTGAGCGGTCCATCCTTGTTATATTTTTCAACTTGCCACTTAAATTTATAAAACTTTTTATCTTTAGCTAAAATAGTTACTTCATAAGTTGCAACATTATCATTTCTGAATATCTCATTTATTTCATGAGTTTTATGATTAATTAATATTGAATATGAATCTTTTTTAATCATACTTTTAAATTTATCATAAGGACCTGTAAAAATTTTATTTTTAGGGTGCGCAAATTCCCAAGTCTGCATGATACCAAAATCTTCTTTAGGTAAATTATTTTTTTGCAAACCGCTTAATTGGATTTTAACCACCTCCAAGGGCAGAATAGATATATTTGGTTTTAAAATTTCTGCATAAGAAAACTGTGTTTTTAAAGAAAAAACAATTATGAATAAAATTTTAAAAATTTTAAATATCATAAAATTATAATATAATATTTAAATATAATTTTAAGAAAAAATGACTCTTTATTTAAATTCAAAGAAAATAATTAAGGATTGGACTGACTATAATGGTCACATGAATGTTGCATATTATGTCTTAATCTTTGATTTGTTTGGTGCTGAGATATTAATGAATAGATTTCAGATGGGTGAAGAGTCTGCAAAAACCAATAAAAAAAGTACAATGGTTGTTGAGTCACATATTACGTATAACCAAGAAGTTAGAGAAGGTGATGAAGTTGATGTAAATCTAATATTCTTTGACCATGATAAAAAAAGACTTCAATATAAACTAGAAATGAGACATAAAGAAAAAAAATATTTAGTATCTACAATTGAAACGTTGTCATTATATGTTGATTTAAATCTGAGAAAAGTTTCAGAATTTGAGGATGAAAAAATAAAAATTATGGATGAATATGTTTTAGAAAATTCAAAAAAATTTAATTCTGAGAATTTAAAATTTTCTGGTAAATTAAAAAAATAAATTACAAACTAGCTGCCGTATTTTCTACATCTTGCAAATATTTTTTTCTTTTTTCATCTGAAACAAAGGGTACTTCAAAATATCTTTTATAGAGAACATCTTTTATACCACATATAAAAAAAACACCTCTTTTTAATCGCCTAATAGGCATATTTAAAAAAAAGGTAGTGACTGCAAATCTTGGTGAACCGTATGTACAAAATATAACTACTTTTTTTCCTTTTAAGTTTCCTTTCGGATAACCGTAATTCCCAAATAATTTTTTAAAAGTAAAGGCCCAAGGTGGTGACAGAACTTTATCAATCCAACCCTCAACAATTGCAGGCATTCTATAATTCCAAATTGGTGCAACTAAAACAATAACGTCAGATTTATCAATTCTATTTTGATGATCTAAAACTACATGATCAGGTTTTTCACCTGCGTAAACTGGGTCAAATTTTTCTTTGTATAAATCAACACAATCTACATTATGCCCCTTTTTTTGAGCAGCCTCCGTGAATGTATTCTTTATAGCTGCATTGAATGAGTTTTGATTATAATGACCGTAAACAACAAAAATATTTTTCATTTTTTCCAAATTTGATTTAATTTATTCTCTCTACCACAACCTTTTTTGTAAAGTAAGTAATTAATAAAGTTTGTTTGATAATAATTTTGGTGATAATCCTCAGCTTTATAAAACTTATCAAAACTTCTAACATAAGTTACTACTGTTTTGTTATATTGAGTTTCAATTTCTTTGATTCTCTTTTCTATTATTTTTTTTTGTACTTGATTTTTATAAAATACAATTGATCTGTAACTGTATCCTTTATCACAAAATTGACCATTTTTATCAAAAGGATCAATATTTTTCCAAAAAATATTTAGTAAATTTTCAAAATTTGTAATTTTGCTATTATAGATAACCTCCACCACTTCAAAGTGTCCTGTATTTCCATAAGTAACTTCCTTATATGTCGGATTTTTAGTTGTTCCTCCAGAATATCCAGATATTACGTCTAATACTCCTTTTGCTTTGTCAAAAGACTCTTCCATACACCAAAAGCATCCTCCACCAAAATAAACTTTTTTTAATTCTTTGGATAAAACATTAGTATTAAAGAGTAAAAATAAAATTAAAAAAATTCTCAGCATTTTACGGTTTATTTAATTTTTTAGCGCTGGAAAGACAGGATTAACTTTTTGAAAAATATTTTGATAATCTTGTTTAATGCAGCGATTAGAAATGTATTTGATTTTTGCGCCATTAGCTATTTTCTCTGCCACGTCATTTTTAATTCCGTACTGTAACCATAAAACTTTGGCATTAGCTTTTACAGAGTCTTCTGCTATTGCGGGTGTTTCTTTTGATGGTCTAAAAACGTTAACTATATCTATTTTATCCTTTATATCTCCAAGTTTAGCTACGACTTTCTCGCCATGTATTATTTCTCCAACTGCAAACGGGTTAACTGGTATAACTTTATAACCAAAATCTTGCATATATTTCATTACAATTGTGGAAGGTTTTCTTTTTAAATTCGTTTTATCCTCTTTTTCCTTTAAAGAACTAACTCCAATCATAGCAATCGTTTTTGAATTTTTTAAAATTATTTCTATTTCTTGTCTCATCTATTTTTCCATTTTGGAGGTCTTTTTCCTAAAAATGCGGATATTCCCTCTTTTGCGTCCTGTTTCATCATATTTAATGTCATCATCTTACTAGTATATGAATAAGCCTTTTTTAAAGGCATCTCCAATTGTTTATAAAAAGCTTTTTTGCCAATTTTAATTGAAGCATTAGATTTAGATGAAATAACCTTTGCAATATCTAAAACTTTTTTATTTAATTTTGATTTTGGATAATAATCATTAATTAAACCAATTTCTTTTGCATATTTTGCATTAATTGGTTCTCCAGTCAGTAGCATCTTCATCATTCTTTTTCTATTTATTTTTCTGCTTACCGCAACCATAGGAGTGCTACAAAATAAGCCGATATTTACTCCCGGGGTCGCAAACTTAGCGTCATTAGAACTGTAAGTTAAATCACAGCTTGCAGCTAACTGACATCCAGCTGCATAGGCAGAGCCATGCACTTTAGCAATGACTGGTTTTCTGCATTCAACTATATTAATCATTAACTTTGAACATAAATTAAACAATTTTAAATATTTTGATTTGACTTTTAAGCCTCTTACTTCGTTTAAGTTGTGACCTGCGCAGAAACCTCTTCCATTTCCACTTATAATAATTACATTGGTCTTTTTATCATTATTTAATTTATTAAAATTATTGATTAGTGAGTCTAGCATTTTAAAAGATAGTGAATTGTAAGTTTTAGGGTCGTTGATTACTATATTTTTTATACCATAACCTAGATCATTCAATAGAGTAGACATTTTATTCGAGTTCTCCATCATCACGCATTTTTTTTCTTATCTTGGTTGCTGATATTTTTTGTATTTCTTCTGGTAATATTATTTCCTCGATTTCGTAACCCACGCCCCTTCCATAGCAAATATTAGTTATATTAGGCACTAGCATTATTTTAAATCTTCCTTCGAATTTTGGGTTTAATTTTTCCTCTATTTTTTTTTTTACTGTCTCGAAATCAAATGGATTATCATCAACGCCCTGAACATCCCTAATTTGGATACAAACTTGTCCAGTTTTTTTTATTATTTCTTCAAATAATGCATAGTGCCCATCATGAAATGGTTGCCATCTCCCAAGCATTTGTGCTGTCGGTTTTTTGCTATCCCATAAATAAGTCATAAGCACCTTCTATATTATTTTTTTAATTGTTGAAATATTTTAGGTGCCCATAATTTAGCATTTTGGCTGGTAACATGGAAATCATATTTTTTTGGTTTTACAAACATTTGATTAGTATCCTCAAATCTTCCTTTTTGAATTGTATCAACCCATACTGTAAAATCTGCAGGAAATAAACTTCTTGCCTCTGGAGTAGGACAAATGAAATCTGCGATAACATAATTGCCATCTAATTTTAATTTCATTGCAAAATCTGCCATTCTTCTAGCCTGTCTAGTTCTTCCCTCTGGTGAAAAGTCCCAATCGTTTGCAGTTTTTCTCACTTCATCTGCATTCAACCTTTTAGCGTTTAACATCGGAGAAAGTGCATCTGCTAAAGTTGTTTTTCCAGCCCCAGGTAATCCCATAATTAGTATAATTTTCATAACTTAAATTAAATATTGTACGCTGAATTGTCTATTTATATCTGTCCAAATTTTTTTTACTTTCCAGCCTGATTTATTAGCTAGATTGCTGAATGATTTGGGGCTATATTTATGAGAACTTTCAGTATGTATTGTTTCTCCTTTTTTAAATTTATAATATTTATCTTGAATTTTAATTTTTTGTTTTTTAAGAGATACTAAGTGCATTTCAATTCTATTTTTATTCTTGTTGTAAATCGCAGTGTGTTTAAATGATTTTATATTAAAATTACCTTTTAATTCTTTGTTAATTCTTTTAAGTAAATTAATGTTAAATTTGGCAGTTATACCTTTTTTGTCATTATATGCTTTAAGCAATACTGATTTTTTTTTTATTAAATCCACTCCTATAATTAGTTTTTTGGGATTATATTTTAACTTTAAATTTTTTAAAAACTTAATAGCTTCTTTCCTATCAAAGTTACCAATAGTAGATCCTGGAAAAAAAATTACAATATTTTTATTTTTTAAAATTTTGTTATCTATTTTGCTACGCATAGTAAAATCATCAACCATTGGATTAACTTTTATTTTAGGAAGTTTTTTTTTTAATTTATTACCAACTTTTCGTATATATTTCTTAGAAATATCTGATGGAACGTAAGAATTAGGCTTTTTTAAAGATTTTAAAAATATAGATATTTTTTTGCTTTCACCAGCTCCTGGTTCTATAACTGTAGCTTTTTCTCCAATTAAATTTGCTATTTCTTTTTTATTTTTTTTTAGTATTTCTATCTCAGTACGTGTAACGTAATATTCCTCTAACCTCGTAATTTCCTCAAACAACTTTGATCCATTAAAATCATATAACCATTTAGGATTTAATTTTTTAATTTTCCCAGATAAACCAATATTAACCTCGTATAAAAAATTCTTCATTCAGCTAATCTTAGACCTGACATTTGCCATCTTTGATGTGGATAGAAAAAATTTCTATAAGATTTTCTAATTTGGTTCTCTGGAGTAAAACAAGATCCACCTTTGAGAACTATTTGGTTTGACATAAATTTACCATTATATTCACCTAATGGTCCCTCTTTAATTTTAAAACCAGGGTAAGGTAGAAAACTGGATGAAGTCCACTCCCAAACATCACCCCACATTTGCGAAATATTTTCATTTGTATTTACGCTCTCAGGAACAAATTTTTCCTTTTCAAGAAAATTCCCTGAGATATTTGAACTTGAAGATATTTCCCACTCAAATTCTGTTGGCAGTCTCTTGCTTTTCCATCTAGCATAAGCATCTGCCTCGTAAAAACTAATATGATTTACTGGTGCATTTAAATCGATTTTTTTTGGACCATTCAAAGTGTAATGGAACCATTCTTCATTTTCATTCCACCAATATAAAGGTGCAATCCATTTCTCATTTTGGCAAATTGTAAATCCGTCTATCATCCACAATGGAGCTTTGGAATATCCATTATCATTAATAAACTCTATCCACTCACCGTTGGTTACAAGTTTGTTGGACAATCTAAATGGGTGAATAAGTGTATCATGACGTGGTTTTTCGCAATCGAATGAAAATTTTTTTTCTAATGCACCTATTTTTTTAATCCCTCCTTCAAAGTCAACCCATTTTTGCTCTTTGATAGTATTCTCTGTCTCCAAACTTTGCTTATTGTAAACGGGTAATAAAGGGTTAAAACTAAGACCATGTAATAAATCTGTTAACATTAACTCTTGATGTTGCATTTCGTGATGACAACCTAATTCAACAATTTTAGCAACAGAATTATTTGAATTAATCAAATCATTAATTTCTATATCTACTTTTTTTCTAAACTCTAAAACTTCGTCTATGTTTGGTTTTGAAATTAAACTTCTTTGAGATCTTTTATATCTAGGACCTGATTGAACATAATAGGAATTAAACAAATAATTGTATTTTTCATTAAACGGTTTAAAATTTTTTTTAAAATTTGAAACTACAAAATGCTCGAAAAACCAGGTGGTATGGGCAAGATGCCACTTTAATGGGGAAGCATCTTCCATAGATTGAATATTCATATCCTCAGGACTTAAGTTTTCAATAATCTTTATAGATCTTTGTCTGGTCTCATTAAATAAACCTGTTTTTTTGTTTAAATTCATGACCTAATATATCTAATAAAAGTGTGATTAAGTATCAGTTCAAATTGTCACTATATTAAAGATAAAGATGTATTAATATTTATATAGACAGAATATTTAAAATAAATAATGATCTAACAATGAATTTTTCTATAGAAATTGGTCCAAAAACAAATTTAGATACACTGCCAGCATTAAAGGATGTTTATATCACAATGCTACCTGGTGGTGATTTTAAGGAGACGGCGCAACAGGCAATTAAATTAATCAAAAAAGGTTTTAATCCAGTCCCTCATTTTCCAGCAAGATCGATGGTCGATGAAGCACAACTAAAAGAATATACTAAGATGTGTAGAGAGGGAGGCGTTAAACAAGCTCTCGTGATAGGCGGAGGTAGAGAGCCAATGGGAAAATTTGATAGTTCATTTCAACTTTTGGAGACTGGTTATTTTGAGAAAATGAAGATAGGAATTGCTGGACATCCAGAGGGGAGTCCTGATATATCCGACGAAA
>MDTG01318700.1_pt1 | contig 18485 bp, 15 predicted proteins | sample 811421 | NCBI WGS metagenome assembly MDTG01 (sample SAMN05326645, study PRJNA326480) | marine metagenome | isolation source: seawater | place: Pacific Ocean: South East | collected 2011
AGGTAGTTTTTCCACTTCCACTGTTTCCAAAAATCCCTATGGAGGAATTTTTTCGTATTTCTAGATTAATATTATCTAAAACAAAGTCTTTTTTATTTTCATATTTAAATGAAACATTTTCAAATTTAATTGAATCTATAAAAGAAAATTTATCGTTATGATATTCAACATTATTCTTAATTTCAATTTCCTTAATTAGTTCGACAAAAATTGGATTATAATATTTAACATTATAGTGAAAATATAAAATTTTGTGAATTGAAGGTATAGCTCTGTAACTTACTGCTGCAAAAAAAGTACAAACTGCAATAATTTTAAGTGGACTAGAGTTTAAATATAAAAGGTAATAAATAATAAAAATCAAACCTGATATTCCCACAGTCTCCAAAATTAATTGTGGACTTCTTTGCATAGATGCCCTCATAGCATCTAGATCTGCAATTTTAGATAATGATTTTTGAAAATTTTTAAAATACTTTCCTGTTTTACCTATCAATAAAATTTCTCTAAAATTATTTATAATTCTATTAAAATTGTCAAATTTGATAGACAATTTTTCTTGCCTTTTTATTCCTAACTTTTTTATATATTTGTTAATTAATTTTCCTGAAATAGCACCAAAGAAAAACAAACTTATTAAAATAAGAAATGTATTAAACTGTTTAAAAAATATTATTAACAATATTAAAACAAAAATTAAAACAATCTCCGAGATAATAGTTAATACAGCAGCAAACATACCATTTGTTAAATCATTTATTTTCTGATTAATTATTGAATTAATCTCAGAAGAATTTTTACGAGAATGATATAGGTAGTTTTGATGGAGATATTTATTCATTAATTCATTTGATAATTTAGCATTTATCTTTCCAGTAAATAAAAATTTATAATACTCTGTAAAAATTAAAATTATATTTTTAGTTAAATATAAAAAAATTAAAGAGATTGAGAAAAAAAACAGAGCTTCATTTCTATCCATTAAGAAAATAAATTTTGGTAAATATTTAGCAAAAGAAGAATCACCTAAAATTTCTAAAAAATTAGTATCCAGAACTAGAGCTATAAGAGGCATTACCAGACTAATTCCTAAAGCCTCTATCAATGATGAAAATATAAAAATAAATAATAATAAATAAACTGAATATGGTTGATATTTTTTTATAAATCTAAAAACGTTGATATATGTTTTCATATGAAAAATTTTAATATAAGAGATGTCTTATTAAAACAACAACTTAAAATAAATTTTTATTAAGTTTAATGTTAAATGAACTCTAATAGAAGTGATAAATTGAATAAAGATAAAATATTTTTTTGGGCAGCAGATTTCAATACTAATTCTGGAGAGGGAAGATTGGGAAGACTCTTTATAGAAGATATTCGAGGTAAATTAAAAAACAAAATCATTATGATGCCACGCCCTAAAATTTATTTTTTAAATCACAAGTATGTTTTGCCATTTGTAGGTATTTTTTTTTGTTGGGTTTATTTTTTTAGACGTAAAAAGGTTATTTACTTAAATTATCTTCCTTATTGGAACTTTCTTATTTTTTTACTTTTACCACCCAAAACTACAATTGGGCCAATTACAGGTGGAGCTTTATTTAATAAAGGATCTAAAGACTACTATATAAGAAAATTTATTTTTCCATCTCTTTATTGTTTAAGCAATCTGATTTTAAAAATCAGATTTGAAAAATGTATATTTTCAACAGACTTGCTTGAAAAATATTTGCCAAAAAAAATTAAAGATAAAAGTAAATTTAATTTTGTTTTAAAAGCTTTAAATAAAAATAAAAAGCATTTCAATAAGAATATAGATTTTTTATTTTATTATAGAAAACATAGAAATAAAAAAACTTTTTTTCCAATTCATTTTGTTAAAAGACTAATCGAAAGTAACTATAAAGTAAGAGTTGTAGGAGATAAGATAAAAATTAATGGAATAAAAAATCTCGGATATATACCATTTAAAAAAATGATCTACTTATTAAAAAAAACAAAATATACTGTTGTATCTAGAGAGAATATATTCAGTTTTTTTATTATCGATGCTATAAATAATAATGTAAAAATCTTAATTGACCATAAAAATTATAAATTATTAAAATATAACAAAAACAATTTTATAAAATTTAACTTCCAGAGAAATAGCCTAAAAAAATTTAAATAATTATAAATGTCTATAATATTAGGAATAAATTGTCTTCATGCTGATAGCTCAGCATGTATTATAAAAGACGGAAAGTTATTATTTGCAATAGAGGAAGAAAGAATTACCAGAAAAAAACATACATCAGATTTACCAATCAATTCTATCAAAGAATGCTTGGAACAAACCAGCATTAAGGAAGATGAAATTACTCATATTGCTTTTAATACAAAACCCAACAGTAATTTTTACTCAAAAGTTAAATTTTTAGTTAAAAACTTTAGTTTTAAAAATAATTATATAAAAAGATTTTACAATAAAAATAGATTGAATAAAATTTTTTTGAAATATTTTAGTTTTAACTCACAAGTAAAGTTCTTTTTTATTGAACATCACTTGGCACACATAGCTTCAGCTTTCTATGCATCTGAATTCAAGGATGCAATTGGTCTTTCTATAGATGGTTCTGGAGATTTTACATCAATGATGATTGCTGAATGTAAAAATGAAAAAATTAAAGTTAAAGAAAAAATAAATTTTCCTGATTCATTAGGAATATTTTATCATGCAATGACACAATTTTTAGGGTTCAAAAATTTTGGCGATGAATATAAAGCTATGGGTCTAGCTTCATATGGAAAGCCTTTATACTTTAAAAAAATAAAAGAAAATATATTTTTAGAAGACAAAAATTTTTTTAAATTAAATATGAAATATTTTAATCATGGAAAAACAAATTTTGATTATTCTTATAAATCATTCAATTCAATACCTAATATATATAGTGATGAACTTAAGATTTTATTTGAATTTGAGATAAAAAATTTAGACAAAGAGACTTTTAAGATAAATTTTGCTTCCTCGGTGCAAAAAACTTATGAATATTTTTTTAATAAAATTTTAAACAAGATAAGCAAAAATAATTTCTCTAAAAATTTAGTTTTTGCAGGTGGGTGTGCCTTAAATTCAACAGCAAATAATATTTTAATAAATAAAAATTTTCCAAAAAATATATTCATACCATTCGCTCCTGGAGATAATGGTGGGAGTCTAGGTGCTGCCTTTTATATATCCAAAAGATTGATCAAAAATAATAATTTTAATAATCCATATATAGGAACGTTTTTCTCTGATGAACAAATAGAAAAAGTAATAATAAATAAATATTCAAGTCAAATTAACTATAAAAAGTTTAATAATAAAAAAGAAAAATTTGAATTAGCTGTAGATATCATAATTGATAAAGGTGTAATCGGGTGGTTTCAAAATAAAATGGAATTTGGGCCAAGGGCATTAGGAAATAGGTCTATTCTTGCAGATCCTAGAAATAGAGAAATAAAAGAATTGATTAACCTTAAAGTAAAAAGAAGAGAAAATTTTAGACCATTTGCTCCATCAATTTTATCTGATATGCAACATGAATGGTTTGAAGAAAGTTTTCTTAACAAATACATGTCTGCAGTTATGAAAGTAAAAAATGAGAAAAAAAATATTATTCCTGGTGTTGTTCACATCGACAATACATCGCGAGTTCAATCAGTAGATAAAAAATTAAATGAAAGCTTTTATAATTTAATAGATACTTTTTACAAAAAAACATCTGTACCATTATTATTAAATACTTCTTTTAATGAAAATGAACCGATTGTAAGAAGTCCTGAAAATGCAATTGATTGTTTATTGAGAACAAACATTGATGCATTATTTTTAGAAAATTTTTATATTACAAAAATTAAAAATTAACTAATGCAATAGAAGCAGTATCTTCTAAAAAAAAAATTAATTTTTTATCTTTAAAAATAACATCTCTCACTCTTTCACCTATATTCCCAACATAATAATTATTTAGCTTATTATTGTCTGTTAAGTCAAAAAAAAATAATTGTTTTCCACCTAAAGATGAAGAAATATATTTGGAATTCCCAATCCCAATTATTTCAGAAATACCAATTGATGGATTAAAAAAATGAAGTGGTTCAATAAATCCGTGTTTTTTATGTGATTTATATAAAGGATATTTTTTATATAATAAATTTACTTTACGAATTGCTTCCTCTGAAGTTGCATTTTTTTTTGCGTAATGTTCTCCATAAGAAGAAATCGGCCAACCAAAATTTAATATTTTTTTTTCTAAATCTTCAAAAGTAATTAAATTTATTTCGTCACCCCCTCTAGGACCATGTTCTGTTGATAATAAAATTTTATTTTTTTTATCAACGTATAATCCCTGTGGATTTCTATGACCCATTGAAATTATTTTGTGATCTCCTGTTTCAAGATTAATATTAATAATTTTCCCAAAAATACTTGAAGGGTCCTGCGCTTTTTTTCTATATCTGTAATCTCCAGTTGAAAGTAGCAAATTATTTTGATCAAAAACTGCTATTCTCCCACCCGATTGTATAGGAACAAAGGCTTCATCATTTTTTTCATTAATACATTCATCTGATTTAAATAAGTACTTAAATTTTAAATTATTGAAATTAAGGTCGGAGTATAGAACTGATGTAGACCAACATTTATTTAACACCTCATCGGTAAGTGAAACATAAATTTTTTGATCATGTATTAGTAAATCTTTAAATGAATATGATCTATCTTTTTTAAATGCTTCAATTCCTAAAAAATCATTAAGATTATTTTTAATTTGTTTAAAAATTATCTCATCTTCTTGGATTTTACCATTTGCCAAAAGACCTCTGGACGATAGTATTATAAGTTCTTCGTTGAATATCTCAACATAAGAGCTTCCAGCATATTTATTCGATATACCACTAAGCAAATAGTTTTCTTTAGGCATATAAATTTTAACTTTTTTGTTTTTATTAAAAAAATTCATATTTTTTGAATATGAATTTTTAAAAGTTAAATTCTTTAAACTTTTTTTAAAATTTAAATCACTCTCAATTGGATTATTTGAAGGTATATTTGGTATATTGTTGGGTAAATTAAAAATATAAAATCTTGCGATATTCATAAAACTGGGTGCTAATTGATAGCCTTTTTTAATTATAGAACTTTGATTTTTATAAATAAGAAAAATTAATATTATTGAAAATATTAATACTGAGATAGTTAATGATTTTAATGTCAATTTTTTTTTTTGCATTATCGGGATATTTTATGATTGTATAAGTTCTAATAACTTTTCAGTATGCTCTCCTGGAGAATACTTTTTAATTTGTTTTTTTCCATTATTTTTTAATTTTTTTATAATTTTTTTATTTTTAATAATCATATTTAATTTGTTTGCTATATCATTTATATCGTCTGGATTGAAATACAATGCGGCATTTCCATTTATCTCATATGAGGAAGGATGATTAGAAATAGCCACAGGACAATTCATTTTCATTGCTTCCAAACTTGTGTATCCAAAAGCCTCAGAATATGATGAATAAACATAAACTTTTGCCTTACCGTATAAGTTAATAAGATACTTTGGCTCAACGTTAATAATTATTTTTACATCTGAATTTAAATTTTTTTGAAATATGTATGAGTTAATCTCTTTGAAATAATCTTTATCTAAAATTGTTAATACAAGATAGTATTTTATATTCAACTGATATTCAGTTTTCAAATCATTGAATGCTTTGATTAAATTAAGAATATTATGATATTTTGCACATGATGATATTGTGAGAATATAATCTTTTTTATAATTAATATTTTTTAAAAAAAAATTATTACTTTTAATATTAAATTTCTCACTTAAACTTAGATGAATACATCTAATTTTTTTTTTTAATTTGAATTTGAGATTTTTTTGCAATTCTTTTTGAGAAGATTTTGATATACTGATAATTTGATCACATTTTTCAAGAGATTTCTCCATAAAGTATTTTATAATTTTTTTTTTTATAAAATTTCCTGGCATTAAATCAAAATTTGTCCATGGTAAATTGCTATGCAATGCAAGAATTGTTTTAATTTTTAAATGTTTATTTATTAAAGGACAAATGTTTAGAGGTGAATAAAGTTTTTTAATTTTATTACGTTTTAACCTCATCGGCAATATAATCTGAATCCAAATTATTTTAAAAAAACTTAAAGTATAAATATCTGAAACTTTTATTATTTTAATATTTTTACTTCTGTTTATTAAATTACAATATAAATTAAAGATATTTTCATTCATAAAAATGTATATTTTTTTTTTAGGTGGTCGTTTTTTAACTCCTTCAAGTAAATTTGTAATATAGGTTAAAGAGCCACTATTTTTATTAGTACAAACTAAATCGAATGCAATTTTCATTATATTTTTTTTATCGAATTTATAAAAGTTTTAGCGGCTATTGATGAATTTAATAAACTTTTTTTACTTAACAAAAAATTTTTATTTCCGTGATTTATAATATTATTTGGATTTTTATAATAATATTCTATCGCATTTGATATATTCTTTGAATTGCTTTCAATTACTATCCCATTTTTTTTGTTTTTAATAAACTCTGTTACCCCACAATTCTTTGAAATTATTAATGCCATTCTGGATGCCATTGCTTCTACTGGTGCAACTCCCCAACCATCATATAGTGATGGAAATATAAATATATTATTTCTTCGATAAATATTTATTAATCTTTTTCTTTCTAAAAAAGTATACAGTTTAATAAAAGGCATTTTATTTTTTTTTTTAAATAACAAAATTTTATTTTTTAAAAATCCATTACCAACAAAAGTAATTTTTAATTTTTTTTTTATAAAATAATTTAACTCATTTAATCCATTCAATATTTCATTTATTCCTTTTCTTTCTATCAGTTGCCCTACATATAAAATATTTATATCTTTTTTTTTACATTTATTTTTTTTGAAAGTTTTAAAATCAATATTATATGGTAATAAAAAAGTATTTTTATTTAACTTTCTATAGTATTTGTAGGCCTCTTTTCCAATTGCCAAAATACCATCTGATGAATCAAATATATGTCTATATAAAACAGAATAAATGTTTCTCTTAAAGATAAAATTTTTGTTGAGTCTCTCTAGCCACAATAAAAGTTTAACATTATGAGTATTCTTATATTTAATAATCTTATTAATTAAAAAATGTTTAAAACCTCCAACTAGTATTATTTGAGGTGAAAATTGATCAATATTTTTTTTGAAATTTTTTAAATTTATTAAGATATATTTTTTAGAAGGAAGATTATAATTTGTAAAAGTTGTATTTTTTTTTGTTAGAAAAACTTTAACTTCATAGGAATTACTTAACTTATTCACAAAGTCATTCAAATAATCTGAATATGAATTAATAAAAAATAATAATTTTTTTTTTTTACTTAAATTCATCTTTGCTAATTAAATTTATAATTGGACTAATTGAACTTAAAAAAAAATTTACTATTGGTCCAAAATGATTAACCATAGTATTATTTATATAACCTTTAAATATTTGATCTCTTCTAAAATATTTATAATTTTTTCCAAAACACATAATATAATTACCATAAGGTAAACATTTTTCTTTTGTTTTCTTAATAATTTTTTTTCTTAAAATCTTATGTAGTTCTTTTTTATTTTTAGGTTCAATTAAAACATTAGAACATGAAAATACGTGCTTTCTGAGTGATATAGAAGGTATGTTATTATAAGCTGCATGTACCGCCAAAGTTGAACCATAAGTGATTACAAAGTCACTTTTTTTCATTAAATCAAAACTATTAATTCTTGACTGACTTTTTACTAACATGATTTTATTTGACTCATATTTGCTCCAAAAACTATTTTCAAAATTACTATTTTTAAATGAAGGATGAACTCTTATAATTAACAAATAATTTTTTAATTTTTTAATTACAGTAATCAAAGATTTTAATGCTGTTATTTGATCTTTAAAATCTAAACTTTTTGCTAGCATGGAAAAATCTGAACTTAGAGCCTCAAATTCATAGTTAGATGAGGCGAAATAAGTAACTATTTTTTTATTTTTAGGTAATTGAATTATTTCATTTTGATTTAAAGAAAAACTCGCAATTTTGCCAGATCCCGTATTAATTTTTTTTGTTTTTTTATAGGGCATTGAAAAAAATTTATTTGAATTTTTCATTCGTGATGCTTTTTTGGTATTCTTCCAATAACTATAAATCGACCTACATCTAGATTTTATATTGTGGACATCTTCATAAAATAGTTCATATTTTTTTTCAGAACTTCCTACCTCGTGTCTTATGACTTTTACTTCACAAAATTTGGCTGCTTCGATTATAGGTCTGCTAATTGAGAATCTATTATTAAAAGTAATTACAGCTGAAGGCTTAATCTTTTTTATTATTTCAACAGATCTATTAAATACAATAGCTGATGAGACTAAAGACTTCCTTATAATATTAACATTTTTTTTAAAATTATAATTTTTATAAATTGACAACAAAGAAGACTCAACAGAAATTCCAAGATTTATTTTTTTATTATTTTCAACATATAAAAATTTTTTTAAATTTTTACTTTGGTTATAATTCTCTGCCCAACTTCTGATAAGATTTTCTTTTTTTTTACTTAGATATATTTTGTTAATTACATTAACTTTATTTTTTTTTAAAATTTCCTCTATAATATTTACTTTATATTCAAAACTAAAACCTAAGATTTTTTTAAAATTATTTAATTCCCAATCTTTCCATGGTAAATCATATCCACACCAAAAAAAATTAACGTCATTTTTTTTTTTAAACTTTAATGCTAATTCACAAGATGTATCAAGATGAGGTGTATCTGGAAAGGTTTCTATATGCAATAATTTTTTATTTATTAGTTTCATGGAGCATACCTGTATTAATCAAATAAAAATTTTAAATTAGATAAATTCATTTGTAACCAATGTATTTTAAAAAATTTCTGGCAACATTATAAATAAGTAAACTTAAATTATATTATTAATCAGTATAATAAAAATATAATATTTTACTATTTGCTTTATTATTCAATTAATCTATATATCCATCTGAACTTATATATAATTAATAGTGAATAAAACTGTGAAATCTGCAGGTGATAAAATTTTTGCTAAAAATGCGTCCTGGAGTTTTAGTGGAAAAGTTGCACAAAATTTTAACAATCATATTCTCAGGTCGGTTCCTTTTTATTTGGAGGGACACAAAATTATAATTAACTTAAGTGATTTTTTTTTAAAGAATAAATCGATTTGCTATGATTTGGGATGTTCTACTGGCACTCTTTTAAAGAAATTGAACAAAAAACATCAAAATAAAAGTATAATTTTAAATGGTGTAGATAGCGTAAAAGAAATGGTCAATTTTTCGAAAAAAAGAGTTGGAATAAAGAATAAAAATACAAATAAAATAAAGTTTATCAAAAAAGATTTGAAAAAATTAAATTTTATAAAGAACGACTTAGTAATTTCTTATTATACAATGCAATTTGTAAAACCTGAACATAGACAAAGCATTTTAAATAAGATTTATAAAAGTTTAAAATTTAATGGAGGATTAATAATCTTTGAAAAAACAAGGGCATCTGATGCAAGATTTCAAGATATTTTTAATGCTGTATATAATGAATTTAAAATTGAAAATAATTACTCTTTTGACGAAATTATGAATAAATATAGAAGTTTAAAAGGAGTTTTAGAACCATTTACAGATAAGGAAAATTTAAATCACTTTAAGAAAGCAGGATTTAGTTACGTAACAACAATATTCCAATGGACATGTTTCAAAGGATACCTTTGTATAAAATAAAATATGAATAAAACTCAAATTAAAAAATATCTAAATTATTTAAAAGTAAAAAAGTATTACTCAATGAAAGTAATAAAATGCGAATTGTGTGGTGGAAAAAAGACTAAAGAAATAAGAAAAAAAGTATCTTGGAGTCATGGAAAGTTTGGTATTTTGCCTGTTCACTGCTGTTTAAATTGTGGTCTTATTTTTCAAAACAGAAGATTTAACAAAGAGTTTTATAAAGAATTTTATAAAAATGCATATAGAACGATTACATTAAAATCTTTAAAACCATCTAAAGAATTAATTAACGATCAAAAAAAGAGAGGAATCCTTTTATATAATTTTTTGAAAAAATTTCTGCCTAAAAAAGGCTCTATGCTTGATGTTGGTTGTTCAACTGGAATGTTCTTACTTCCATTTTTAAGAAATGGATGGAAGTGTAAAGGAAATGATCCAGTGATAAGTCATATTGAGTATAGTAAAAAATATTATAAGCTCGATTTAGAAGCAATTCAATCAGAAGATATGATTTTAAAAAAAAATTCATTAGATTTGATAATTATTATGGGCTCGTTAGAACATGCATATGATCCGAATATAGTTATGCAAAAATGTGAAAATGCTATTAAAAAAAATGGTATTTTACTTTTAGAAGTCAATGGAGATCCACTTGGATATTCAAAAAATTATTTTAATCATAATCATCATAGGTATTTCTTTGGAAATACTATGGAATTAATGATGAGAAAATATGGTTGGGAGCCATTTTTAACTACAAAATTTCCAATTACAGGTCCAACAAGACCTAATACTCAATTTTGTATAGGCAGATATAAAGGAAATAAAATAAAAAAAAATTATAAAAATTTAATTAAAAATGGAAAACGTGAAACTTATTTAGATCTATTGTACAAATTTCGTTATCATGATTATTTAGCTAAAAATATTAAATACCTTACATCGTTTATTTAGAATAAAATAAATAATCATAATTCTTCTACTAACTCAATATAACATTTTTCAGGTGTTTTGGCATATAGAACTTTTACATTTCCATCCATAGATAGTTGAGGTGGACAATTAAAATTTATTTTTTTTTTATATTTACTGTAAAATTTGTCTAAATTTTTAATTGTAAGAGAAAAATGAGTAATACCGTTGTTGATAGTAAGGTTATTTCTTTTTTTAAGACCTGGTTTCTCTATTTTTAATAATTCTAATATAAGTCCTGATTTATGCTTCAATTTAATTGTTATTATTTTCGTATTTTTATAACCAAACATATTATCAATTGCCGTTCCATCTTCTTTAAGTTTTTTTGATAATTTAAAGTTAAAGTATTTAGTCCAAAATTTTAAAGAAACATTCAGGTCTAAACAAACAATTCCTATGTGTCTTATTTTCATTATTTTATTTTTGAAAAGACCTCTTTTATTGAGTCATTTATAATTAATGCCGCTTCCTTAATAGCGTCATCAGTTATAGTTAATGGTGGTCCTAATTTAATAGATTCTCTACCGGTATAAACTACTAATAATCCTTTTTGCATACACCTTTCACAAACCTTGCCAATATATTTAATCAAATTTTTTTTAAATATAATTGCACCAAGCAGGCCTTTGCAAGGAACGTATTCTATTAAATGATTATATTTTTTTTTGAGAAGAAGTAACTCTTTATTTAATAGCTTTCCTTTTCTTCTTGACTCAGAAATTAAATTTTTTTTTTTCATTTCCTCGATAACTGCAATACCTGCAGCACAAGCGATTGGGTTGGCTGAATGAGTACTACTCATCGTACCTACTTTAGGTATATCTAAATATTTTTTTTTTCCTATTAATGCTGAAATAGGAATACCGCCACCTATTGCTTTTCCACAACAAATCATATCTGGTTTAACATTATAATGCTCAAAGCCAAACTTTTTTCCTGTTCTTCCAAAACCAGCTTGAATTTCATCAAAGGCAAGAATAATTTTATATTTTTTACAAAATGAACTTAATTTTTTTACATATTCTTTTGGGTAAAATAATGCTCCCCAGCCTTGAAATGTTTCTAAAATTATACCAGAAATATCTTTACTAAATTTTATCTTTTTTGATAATTTATTTAAATCTTCATTTAAAATTTCTAAACTAGTTTTTTTTAATTTTTTTAGCAGCCATGGATAAGGAAAACGCAAATGATAAATTTCTTTGTTATTATACTTTATCCAACTCGACTGATTTCTATTATCACTCAACAATTGAGATCCAGTTGTTCTTCCATGCCAATTTCCTGAGATTGTAATTATACCAAACCCTTTATTTTGATTGATGGAATACAATCTAATTATTTTTATACAGGCTTCTAGAGCCTCAGAACCTGAAGATAATAAGTAACCTTTTTCAAAACCATTCTTAGAAAAATTAATTAATTTTTTTAAATATTCTTCTCTAATTTTGCTAGGATAAGCATAAGTATTAATCAAATCTGTATTAATTGTATTGAATATTTTTTTTTTTAAAGTTGTATTGGAGTGTCCTATATTTGCCACGAATATAGTCGATGTAAAATCGATAAATTTGTTATTTTTTATATCATAAACATTGAAATTTTTTGCTTTTTTCCAAACTATCGGTAGTTGTCCATGCATAGATCTAACTTCATTTTTTTTTAAACTAGAAAGAATTTTTTTAGTACCAGGTGCTGGAATACTTGTATTAATAAATCTGTTTTTTGTTCTTATTTTATCAACTTTGATTGGTTTTGTATTAAACATAAGCTATTTAAAAGATATTCTTAATATAAATTATTATTTTACAAAAATTATATATAAACTAATTTCCTGTATATAATTTTTAAATGATAATATATAACTAAATTTATTAATAAATTTTATTAATATTTACAGTAAAATATGGATTTTTCAATCAGCGACAAAATTGGCACAATAAGTGATGACCAAATTTCAATTAAAGAAAATTTAGACCACAAATTTTTAAAAAAAATTATTTTTGAAAATAAGTCTTATCTAACTGAACTCATTAAATCTAATAACGATAAATTTTTATTAATTCTTTACAGCTCGATAATGAAATCAAATTTTCCTTTTCCAATAACTAAACAAATCGAGCTGTTTATAAAAAATAATCAAAATAATTTAGAGTTAATATTTAAATACTTAGCATTTAGACTAAAATTTTATTTATGTTCAACCGAATTAATAGATCTTGATCATCCGCCGTATATGTTGATTGAAGCCGTATCTACTTGTAATTTAAAATGTGGGTTTTGTTTTCAAACAGATAAAACTTTCACAAAAAAACCTTTTATGGGAACTATGAAATTTGATTTATTTAAAAAAGTTGTAGACGAAGCAGACGAAATTGGTACAGGCGCAATAACACTTGGTAGCAGGGGTGAGCCAAGTCTTCATAAAAATATAGATGAATTTGTTAATTATATTGGTTCAAAAAAAAACATATTTGAAAAAAAGTTTATTACAAATGCTACAAAGTTAAATTTAAATTTGATAAATGCTTTGTTAAGAAGTAAATTTAATATTGTCCAAATATCAGCAGATCACTATATTAAAGAAGATTATGAAGAATTAAGATTGGGAAGTAATTTTGAAGAAATAGTCCAAAATGTAGATAATCTTTATAAAGTTAGAAATAAAGACTACGCAGATTCTATAACAGAAATTAGAGTTTCTGGAGTAGATGCCAAAAAAACGCTTAATCGTAAAGAATTTGAAAAATTTTGGATTCAGAGATCAGATCATGTAACATCAGGTTATGCCCATGAAAGATGGGACACTTATAATAATAAAAAGCATCCTGAAATAAATACACCTTGTGAGGATTTATGGGATAGGATGTATGTTTGGTTTGATGGCAAGACAAACCCATGCGATGCAGATTACAAAAGTTATTTAAGCTACGGTAATCTTAATGAAAATTCAATTAAAGAGGTATGGAATTCAGATAAAATTTTAGAGTTAAGAAAAAAACACCTTTCCGAAAATAGAAAGGATATTGTTCCATGCGACAGATGCGGAATAGATTTCAAAAATTAAAAATTGGTTTGATAGGTGATGGTGTACACTCCAAAAGGATTCAAAAAATTTTAAAGTCATTAAAATTAAAATTTATAATTTATAAGCCTCAAAAAAATAATTTTAAAAAAAAATATGCAAAATTAAGTGAATTAGAAAAATGTAATACAATTTTTATTATTTCACCGAATGATAGTCATCTCTTTTACATAAATAAGTTTAAGGATAAAAGTTATATTTTTTGTGAAAAACCACCAACAAATATTAAGAAGGAAATAGTACATTTGCAAAAAATTAATTACAAAAAAATTTATTTTAATTATAATTTTAGATACTCAAAACTTGGAAGTATTATTAATGAAATTAAAAAATTTAACCTAGGTGATTTGTTGTATGGAAATATAGTTACCAGTCACAATCTAGCACAAAAAAAAAGTTATAAATACTCTTGGAGATCTAAAAGAAAAAATAGTCCAAAAGGTGTATTCGAAATTGTAAGTATCCATTGGGTTGATTTTGTAAATTACTATTTTAAAGTAAAAAAAATTTTAAGTGTAAATCTTAGAAATTCCTCAAAAATTGGTTCCTCTTTTGATAATAGCAATACTACAATTTTACTTAAAAACAGTGCACAAATTGATATTTTTTCCTCTTATGATGCACCATATTGCTATAAATATTTATTTGTATTTAGAAATGGAATTATAGAAAAGGATGAAAAGTCAATTAAAATTTTTGGGCCTGCAAATAATGTTGATAAAAATGGTTTTTCAATTAAACCAAAAATAATACGAAGTTATAATGTGGACGAAAATAAAGACTATATTAATTCAATAAAATTAAACATCATAAAATTTTTAAAAGTTGTAGTAACTAAAAAAAATTTCTCTAATTTTGACTTCAAAGCTTCTTTGTCAAGTAACAAATTATTGTTTTAAACAAATATTCTTAAAATTTTTTTTCAATTATAATAATTGTTAATTAACTTTTCCTTAATTTTTCCAAAGTAATAAAATACTTTATTAAATAAATTTAATTCTAAATTAAAATTTTTGAATTTATAACCATCCTCCACACTTCCACTAAAATATTTTATTTTAAATCCCCCTTTTAAAAAAAATTTAACATATAAGAGTGCTTTTTTTTTTAAACTCTTATCAATTTTTGGATTAAGAAAAATTAATTTTTGATATTCTCTTAAAGAATTTGGAACAATTGCAACACCATATTCTGTAAAATCATTTTTAGTCAGAGATATAGGTTTTTGTTTTCTCCAGTAAGCTGATTCTACTAATAAAAAAGACCAAAAACATATAACGTTGGAAGCTCTTTTCATAATTGCATAGCTTGATATGAATTCATTAGGATAAATGATTTCTACATTCTTAAATTTTTTCTTTAAATTTTCATAAAAATCTCTGTTGAACCATTTAGAATTTTTAATTGCAGGGTGAATTCTAATCCACAATACAAAATTTGGTTTATTATTTAACATTTCACAAGTTTTTTTTATTAATTCCTCCTGATTTGTTGCAAAGGGAGGCACAAATGCTTTTCCAAAGGATAAGTGTTCATCATCTGAAGATGTAAAAAAAACTATATTTTTCTTAGATAAATCCCATTTTTTTGGCAATTCGTATGGACTCTTAGTTTGGGAGTATATTTTTGAAGTTATTGGATCTTTTTTACTGAAAAATTTGTTTTTAAAGAAATTTATTTCATTTCTGAAATCATTGGAAGTATTGTTTTGAAATTTTAAAATTTCTTTATTGATAAATTTTCTATCTTGAGAAAAATTATTTTTAAAATTAAAAAATCTAGCTGTTGAAAGTTTTTCATAGTTTGAAGTTTGAATTTTTTTATTTATTGAATGCCGAAATATCGATCTTTTTTCACTCATACGGCTATTATATATAAGCAACTCATCTACACTATTATATTTTAGATAATGTTTGAAAAAATGAAAATAACTGTAGGATGTATTTAACAGATTTTGTATTACCTCACTTGAAATATTTCCTTTTAAGTATGAGTCTCTCGATGTATTCACATAACTTGAATAAGCACCCAAACCAAAATCTATCTTTTGATAAAGCAATTCTTTAATTTTTTTTTTATTAAAATTTTTAGGAAACTTACGAGGATTTTTAATTTCTAAAATTCTTAGATCACCTTTTAATTTTGATAAAGCAATTTTTCTCCTTGATATACACGTTTTACAAATTTCACTAACACTGTAAATATTTAGTGAACAAGAAAAATTTTTTGTTCCGGCACATGTCAAGACTGTCACTTTATTTTGCTTATTATCTAAATAATTTTGAATTAAAGAGGTCATCAAATGAATTTCGGGAATCATGATGCCATTTGGTAAATAAAATAAAATATTTTTTTCTTTAGGTTTCATTAATAAATTTAAGCAAATTTTCTTGCCAGTTCTAGATCGTAAAGGTCATCAATTTCTATTGTTCTTCTTGTTAAAAAAGCAAGTGTTTTTTTTCCATATAAATTTTTATTTTTAATTATATTTTGAGTTTTATATATGTCTATGTAACCATTTGGAGAGTAGGTTTTTTTAAATTTTTGTCTTGGTGAATTAATTTTATCCATTGTGTATTTTTTAATAATTGGCTTTGCTATTTTATTTTCTACAATTACGGTTTTAAAAGATGTTTCTGGCATTTGCTCAATTGACCTCAAAGAAGAATATTTTTTAAAATTTTTTATGAAAATATTGATAGCTTTATCAATAACTTTATAGTCTCTAAACGGAGTCGTTGGTCTGACATTCACTATGATTTTAGGATAAATTTCAATTTCTGCCAATTTCTTTATTGAATATTCAACAAATTCTAAATCGTTTGAAGAATTTTTAGAGATTGATTTTGGTCTTTTAAATGGAACTTTTGCCCCATTTTTTTCTGCTAAATATTTGTAATACTCTGAGTCGGTCAAAACAAAGAAATAATCAATTTTTTTAGACTTTTTACATGCATCAATAGCCCAAACTAAAAGCGGCTTGTTTTTAATTTTCTTTATATTTTTATTTATTATAGTTTTAGATCCAGATCTTGCCGGTATTATAGCAACAGTAGTTATTTTTTTATTTTTAAAATTTAAGCCCATTTTGCAACATAATAATTTTTTATATTAAAAAATATATTTCTTTATATTTAAAGGAATTAATATACATATATTCAAATGATTTCAAAACCATTGCTAATTGCTGAAATTGGAATAAATCACAATGGTGATTTAGATTTAGCAAAAAAACTTATTGATCTTGCAAAAAAAGCAAATTTTGACTGTGTAAAATTTCAAAAAAGAGACATCAATTTAGTTTATTCAAAAAAAATACTAGATGCCCCTAGAGAAAGTCCTTGGGGAAAAACACAAAGAGATCAGAAACAAGGACTAGAGTTTAATAAAGATGAATATGATAAAATAGATTCTTATTGCAAAAAAATAAATATAAATTGGTTTGCATCTGCATGGGATTTAAATAGCTTAAAATTTCTAGATCAATACGATCTTAATTATCACAAGATAGCCTCAGCAATGATAGTTGACACAGATTTTTTAAAGGAGGTTGCCAAAAGAAAAAAATATACTTTCATCTCTACAGGAATGTCATCAACTCAAGATATTGATAATGCAGTAAATATTTTTACCAAAGAAAATTGTAGCTTTGAACTTATGCATTGTATTTCTACTTATCCAATGAAACCTGAAGATGCAAATTTACTTACAATTAATGCTTTAAAAAATAAATATAATTGTAAGGTGGGATATAGTGGTCATGAAAATGGTATAGCTGTATCATTAGCGGCTTTCTCTATAGGTATTAGTTCCTTAGAGAGACATATCACACTAGATAGAGCTATGTATGGAAGTGACCAATCTGCTTCTTTAGAGGAAAGCGGAATGATAAATCTTTCTGAGATGATTTCAAAAATGCTTGTTGCTTATGGAGAGGAAAAACTAGGACATATTTTAGATGATGAAAAACCAATTGCAGAAAAGCTAAGAGCTCATTTAAAGAAATAGAAATAGTTTTGATTTCTTTAAAATGGATTTAATAAACAATTATAAAAAAACAATATTTTACGTCAATCCTAATAGAATAACCTATTGTCTCTTACCCTCAGATGAGTGTGAATTTACTCACTTTGGTCTAGACAAACTACATCCACACGCTGGTGTAAATAGAGGTTTTTTCAAGGAAGATTCCTCAGGGCTTATAAAAATAAATAGTTCAAATTGGGATAAGGAAGGCGCAAGATTTGATGAAATACAAGAATATAAAGCCCTTCACAATCATTTCAATGGAAAACAAAAATGGAGCAAATCAGAATTTGCAAATAGAATGGTTAAATACATAATTTCTGGAAATATAATGGTAAATTTTAATCCTGAGGATGATAGATGGAAAACTTCTAAATTTAATATGAGATTATTAAAATATATACTTAGCAATCAGATAGGAAGCGAGTCAGCAATAAAAAAAATTATACTAGAGAGGGAAAATGAGATTAATTCTCTCTTTGATGATATTAAAAAAAATGGCATATTACCTTGTAAATCAAATAATGTATCTGAA
>MDTG01077598.1_pt1 | contig 18481 bp, 12 predicted proteins | sample 811421 | NCBI WGS metagenome assembly MDTG01 (sample SAMN05326645, study PRJNA326480) | marine metagenome | isolation source: seawater | place: Pacific Ocean: South East | collected 2011
CAGAGGCCTCTCCCATGTTTCATATCGGACGAACAGACCCTCCCATCCTGACATTACATGGTACCAAGGATCGTTTGGTTCCTATAGAGGGATCAGAACTGCTTTATGAAGAAATGATTAAAGCACAAGTTCCCGGCCAACTATTTCCCATGGAAAATACTGGCCATGGCGTGGGAGGAGACCGGAAAAAAGGACAGGCACTTTTGCGGAATTTCTTTTTTGATTATCTGAGGAGTTCTGAAATGGAACTCTTGGCTCATGAAGATTTTGATAAAGGCACCAGCAGATGGGAACCCACCGACCCCAAGGCATGGAAAATAGTAAGAAAAAATGGACGCAGCTTCTATTCCTTACACGCAAAAAGTAATTACAAAACTAAAGTACGTTCACCTTTCAATATTTCTCTACTTAAAGAAAGTGAAGTAGGGGATTTCGTTTTAGATGTAGACTTGCGTTCCACAATCAAGATCTACGGACACCAAGACCTTTGCCTCTTCTTTTGCCATCAGGATCCAGAACATTATTATTATGTGCATCTTGGCCGCAAAGCCGACGCTCATGCTAATTCCATCTTCCTGGTGAATAATGCCCCACGAGTGAGTATAGCCAAAACCCGAACTGATGGAACTGACTGGAGTCGTGGCTGGCACCGCGCACGGATACGACGTGAAGCAGCATCAGGTAAGATTGAAGTATACTTTGATGATATGCAAAAACCGATTATGACCACGATTGATAAGACCTTTACCCATGGCCGCGTGGGCATTGGCAGCTTTGACGATACCGGCGACTTTGACGCCATACGGCTCTGGGGCAAAAAATCGAAAAAAAAATGAACTACCCTTGCTTACATTGATTTAACTCAAAAATGAATAATCATGGGTAATTTTTAAAGCTACATCTCTCTGATATAAACTTGCCTAAAAGAGGGATTATGGAAGCTTAGCGCTAATAGACCCCACATCCATAATTAAGTTTATTATGAAAAAATTAATCGTATTGTTCGGAATTGTAAGTGGTCTGCTCACTGGTTGTTGTGGATTAGGAACAAATCATTTCGAAGCAAATTACACGGGGACATATAACGATGATCAAGTTAACCCAAACTTGAAGCCAGAACTTATTATAGCCCAGAACCTGAAAAGTTATAATACCGAGATATCTCTTTTAAAATCAGAGGGCGCCACCCTGCTTGGCAACTCATTTTTTAATGTTCATTCTTACAGCTTTTGTGAAAGTCATCTGAAATCTTGGGCCAAAAAACAGGGAGCTGATTTCGTGGTTTCAACACGCGAATTCACCAAAGAAACGAGGAATATAGAGCCAGTGTCAGTATATCGGCGAATATATAACGCTGAAGGAAAAGAAATGTTTGGGTATTGGACGACGGAAATGCAGTTAATAGTTCGAAAATACTATGATTACCATGGCTCGCTTCTGAGGGCCAAAACATTGGAGCCCGTTGTCCCATAAACCCCACAGAATAGTTAGCGAATCTGGTAAGTGCGCTTACATAAATGTAGGCACTTTTCTTTCCTAAGATGATTGGGTAAACGCCAATTTTTTGCTTACAACAACGTTATACTGGTATGCCTTGATGCAATTTAAAACGAATGCTTTAATAAGTCTATGAGCAGTCACTTGGAATCCCTTCGTCAATATACAACCATCGTTGCCGACACCGGCGACTTTGAATCTATCCGGAAATACACTCCTCAAGATGCCACCACAAATCCCAGCCTTATCCTCAAGGCCGCACAGATGCCTGAGTATACAGAATTATTGAACAAAGTACTGACTGAAGACGGCAATGAAATGGGTGAAACACTGGACAAGTTAGCGGTATTTTTTGGGCTAGAAATTTTAAAAATAGTGCCCGGACGGGTTAGCACCGAGGTGGATGCACGCCTGAGCTTTGATACACAAGCCACATTGGATAAAGCACGTTCATTAATTGCACGATATGAAAAGAACGGGGTTGAGCGTGAACGAATCCTAATCAAAATCGCTGCTACTTGGGAGGGCATTCAAGCAGCTGAAGCGCTTGAGAAAGAAGATATTCACTGCAATCTCACCCTGCTTTTCTCCTTTGCCCAAGCTGTGGGATGTGCTGAGGCGGGCGTAAAACTGATTTCACCGTTTGTGGGCCGTATCATGGACTGGCACAAAGCAAAAACTGGCAATGAGTTTGCCCCAGCTGAGGATCCTGGCGTGCAGTCAGTCACCCGCATCTACAACTACTATAAAAAATTCGACTACGCAACCGAGGTAATGGGGGCGAGCTTCCGCAACACAGGAGAAATAACGGAACTGGCAGGATGCGATCTCTTAACGATCAGCCCAAACCTGCTCGATGAATTGCAATCAACAGAGGGTGACCTGCCTTGCAAGCTCTTAGAGGAAACCGCCAAACAATGTGATTGTACAAAAACTAGCCTAAATGAAACTGATTTCCGCTGGGAACTTAATGAGGATGCCTGTGCGACCGAAAAACTCTCAGAAGGAATCCGGCGGTTTGCTGCAGACACTGTGAAGTTAGAGGATTTTCTCAGAAGCAAAATGATTTAAACCAAAACCAAAAGTTCCAGCTTAATTACTCATACTTGAACCGATTTATTTTAATCGATTTCTTAAATAAAGAGGGCGGTCAGTTGTAATGCCATCGAAGCCGTGACTGATAAGGGCTTGGGCAATGCGGGGGTCATTGACAGTCCATGCATACAAGCCAAAGTTCCGTTTTTTCGTTTCATTTCGCAATTTCTTTAAATAATGGCTTAGCTGATCATTCTCTGCTGCTCCATCAAAACCCATATTTCCTATGCTAACCCCATCCAGCTTTGCATCAATTGCCTTTTGTATCAAGGACTCAACCGAAGGCCTTAACTCACCACTTATTTCATCTTTTTTCAGGCTGGACAGGTAATGGACCATTCGTCTTGGAAACTTCTTTTTGACTGCAAGAACTACATCGTATGAAAAGCTAATGATGGTCGTTTTTTCTGGCGCCAAATTTGCTTTTTTAAACAAATCGGCCAACGGCTGAACAATCTCGGGGCCACATTTGATTTCGATAACTAAATATTTCCCTTTCGGAATCGTAGCTAAAATATCCGAAAGTAAAGGGATTGGTTCACCCTTATATTTTTTATCTTTCCAACTACCCGCATCTAATTTCTGGAGTTCGGACCATTTCATTTCCTTCACCAAACCATCATGGCCGGTTGTATGATTGGTATTCTTATTATGAATGGCAACTATCCGGTTATCTTTGGAGAGAAAAACATCCACCTCTACAGCATCCGCTTGACGCTTCCAGCCTAATTTCACCGAAGCTAGAGTGTTTTCTGGGGCATCATAGGAAGCTCCCCGATGAGCGATGATTTCCACTGCATGAGCATGCAACACAGCAGCTAGTAAATAACAACTGACCAATCTTAACATAAACTATTCCCTTAATAAAGGCACCTGTCCATTTCCGCGGAGATAAGCTACCAAATCGTGCAATTCATCTTCTTTAAATGCCAGCACTAAACCCTCGGGCATCATAGAGAAATTCTGTGGTTCACTGGATACGATATCACTTTTAGCAATGGTGAGTGATTCTGCAGGGGTAGCAATAGTGACTGAACCTCCTTCACTGCGTATGATCACTCCCACTATAACGCGATTGTCACTGATCTTTAAGATAGTAGTACGATAGTCATTGGGAATTTCCGCATTGGGATCGAGTATGTTGGTAAGCAAATAATCTAAGTTACTGCGATTGGAACCGGTAATGTCGGGCCCAATTTCGCCGCCTTCCCCATAGAGCTTGTGGCACTGAGCACAGGTACGTTGATAAAGTGCCCTGCCTCTTGAGAGGTTTATCGGTTTGACCGGCTTGGCCTCGAGCAATTTCTTGTATCTAGCAATCTCTTTGAGCTTAGCCTCCGGCGCGGATCGACTTACACCCCAAAGCTGATCTAACTTACTATTAATACCCCTTTTCCCGTGAGCCTTCAACTGCTGTACTATATCAGCGGGCAATGTGTTGGCCTTTATCTCACCTTTCTCTATGGCCACCATTAAAACTTTTGCATAACTCACACGGGTAGCCAGTGTAGTTAAAGCATCGTGTTTACCAGCGGTATCTAATTGATCAAATACTTTGAGAATTGCCACCGGAGTCTTTGAATTTTCTACAACACCCAATCCGCGAATCGCTTCTCTTCTTATAACCTTTTCCTTTAGCAGGCCTTGTAGGATTTCCGGTAATTTTGAATCGTGAGCATCAATCAAAGCTGCTAAAGCTTTCCTTCTGTCCTCCAGCTTACCTTTGGGGTTTATCAATACCTCCCGAAGAGATTCCATCGCCGCCCTACTACCGAAGGTAAGAGATAAAGATTGAACCAATTGGCGCACTTCCTTATTTGGACTCTTAGCCAGCTTGGGAGCCACTTCATCCCAATTTTTGGGAGGTTTTACATTACGTTGCCCTTTCAGAGCGTCGGAAATGCCTTTGAGAATATCCCGTTGAAACACCGAATCATCCACATCTTTCAGCACTCCAATCAAAGCCCCCAAGGCCTCAATGTCCTGAGCGCGACTCAAATGAGGTGACCCAAGCAATAATATCAGAAAAATAGTTAGAAAAAATTTCAACTGACCTATTATTCCTTCTCTTTAAAACCAGAACTAACTGTAATGCGGCGAGTAATAAACTGGCGTACCTTTGGTATTTTACATACTGTCAAAAGCTGCAATGCAGCACCCTTATCCGCTGCAACTAAAGGCTCAGTAGCATACCAATACATCAAAGGTAAATTCTGATCATCCGCATCTTCCCCATGACCCAGGAGTGCTTTTAGCACTGGCAAACGATGTTTGAAGGATAAACGTTGCATAGCACTAGCAAGATACAAACGAACCAGAGGCGACTTATCCTGGGAGGCCATAAGGACAAATTCCTTGTGAACCAATTCGTCCGGTTTTTTATTTTCAGCAAGCAGTTGAATAGCCCAAGCGCGCAGATGTTCACTGGAATCATTCAATAAACTCTGAAGGATTTGGTTGTTCAAATGACCTGTTACATGTAGGGCCCATAATGCCCGAAGACGTAGTGGCACAGGAACGTCTGACTTCAGGGTTTTATTCAACACGCCAGTATCCGCTTGGCGCTCCTGTAAAATCCTACGGGCATGACGCACAAACCAATCGTTACTATGGGATTGTAGCTTAAGCAATTCGGGGTTTGACAACTTGTTGAGATTGCCCTGCCATAGTTTTGGTTTACCGTAGGTGATCTTAAAAATACGTCCGGTGTGTTTACGAGTATTACGAGTGTGATGACATTCACCCGTATCAGAAAAATCGCTTACAAACACACCTCCATCTGGACCATAGGTAATACTCACTCCGACAAACCACGGATCAGCCGCACGAATCACATCCGGGGCATGACTGGCGGTATATCCACTACCCATACGTGTGATCACATCCATGTTTACCCGACGGCCATGAATATTATTCATAAAAACCTGACCGCGATATTCCATCGGCCAATTGTCGCCGAGATAAACCATCGTACCACAGTGCGCGTGCCCTCCGCCTGCCTTATCTTCTTCAGTAGTTCCGATACCAGCACGAATAGTCTTGGTATTAGTGAAGTGTAAGTGATCAGCGATCGTTGCAATACGCTCATAGGAGTATTTTCCAGTGGGGCGATTTCGCTGCGGATCATAATGCGCCCCTTGAATGACGTGGAAAAGATGAGGATTCACACAATTACACACAAAAGCATGACCATAATCATTCCAGTCAATACCCCAAGGATTTGTCGTGCCATCAGCAAAAGGTTCCCAGACATGACGGGTAGGATGATAGCGCCACACACCTCCGTCAAAACGTCTTCGCTTTTCAATAGGCGTTCCTGGTTTACCGAGCAAAGACCAGTTTGTACGGCCGTGGGTATTATACAGCCAACCATCTGGCCCCCAGGCAAATCCGTTAGCTATATTATGAGCATTAGCCGTAGTTCCAAATCCATTTAATAACACGATGGGTTGGCCGTCCGGGATTCCGTCATAATCTTTATCGGGAATAAAATAAAAGTTGGGGATGGACATTACCCATACACCACCAAATCCCACCTCAATCCCACTCACGTATTCCAGCTTGTCGAAGAAAACGGTGCGCTTATCATGCATTCCATCACCATTAGTGTCTTCCAAAATAATGATCCGGTCCTTCTGGCCTGCTTTTTTATCCGGATAATTATTTGCCTCAGCCACCCACAATCGCCCCCGATCATCGATGCAAAAACCAATCGGCTGCTTGATATCTGGTTCACCGGCAAAAAGGGTTACGTTGAACCCCTTAGGTACCTGCATCGTCTTGGCCGCCTCCAGTGGAGGAAAAGGCTTCTCCACCACCGGCTGTGCGTTTTTCTTAGCTCCTTGACTATAATAGGCAAAAACAACTGGAAGAAACGCCATCATTAAACGCATAAGCCTAGTGTGCAGCGCCCAACAGCTCTGGGCAAGTTCCACCTTGCCTGTAAAAACGAATCACGCGACGATTTTACACATGAAACGCATTCTCCTGTTGCTCCTTATCGCAGTCAGTCCGTCACTATATGCCGCTCCTTCCACTTTTAGCCCGACAGATTGGCCGGCTTGGCGGGGATTGAATGGAGATGGCCATGCCAAAGCTGTCAAAGGATTACCCGTTAAATGGAATGACACTCAAAATGTTATCTGGAAAGCCAAGCTTCCCGGACACGGACATAGCACTCCCACTATCGTTGGCGATCGAATTTATCTAGCTACTGCAGACATCCAAGAAGAAATTCAATCAGTCATATGCCTATCAAAAGATACTGGCAATTTCATCTGGAAAAGCGATATCCATAAGGGCAACTTTGTAAAGGGAGGCAACAAACATAAATCTGATGCAGCCTCAGCTGTCGTGTGTGACGGCACAAAACTCTTCGTTAGTTTTCCAAATAACAACAAAATCCAGACCACAGCTCTTAACCTGGAAGGCAAGGTGCTTTGGCAAACAACTATTTCAGATTATGTAATCCATCAAGGCTTTGGCACTTCACCGGTCATTTACCGTGATGTATTAATCTCAAAAGCGGATAGTAAAAAGATTGGTGGCGCAGTCGTTGGCTTAAATAAAAATACAGGAAAAATTATCTGGAAAATCAACCGCCCTAAATACCCCAACTACACCACGCCTGTCATGGTCACCGCTCATGGCAAGAAACAAATGGTCTTTGCTGGCGCCGAACTCATTACCAGCATCGATCCTTTAACGGGTAAGAAGCACTGGGAATTCCCAGGCAGCACGCAGGAGTGTGTTGCCACTGCGGTAACTGATGGCAAACGCATCTTTGTCAGTGGCGGATGGCCCAAAAACCACATTGCAGCCATTGAAGCTGACGGTTCAGGAAGGATCACCTGGCAGAACACCGCACGCGTTTATGTACCTTCTATGCTGATGAAGGAGGGCCACCTCTACGCCACCATGGACGCAGGCTTTGCCGCCTGTTGGGATTCAGCTACCGGCAAAGAGCTCTGGAAGGAACGGCTTGGTGGTGCTTTCTTCGCCTCCCCAGTGCTGGTGGGGGAGCGCATCTACGCAACCAACCTTGCAGGCAAGACCTTTGTCTATTCAACGAACCCCAAGGAATTCAAGCTGCTGGCCACCAACCAATTAGGCAATGAGGTGTATGCCTCACCAATCGTCAGCGGCAACCGCCTTTTTTTGCGTGTGGCCTTTAAAGGTAAAAGCCGGCAAGAGTTCCTTTATTGTATTGGTGCCAAATAATTTACCACTTCAGGAGACAATCAAACCGTAACTTTTTGACATCTTGAGCTAAGTATACATGGTAAACCATTGAAAATGAAAACCATACTAACCTTTATTGCTTTCGCCATTCTTTCGGCTAATGCAGCGCACCAACCGCCCAAGATTGTGCTCGCCCATTACATGCCATGGTACGCCTCAAAACCCGTTAGCGGATATTGGGGATGGCATTGGACCATGGATCGTTTTAATCCTGATAAGGTGGGAACCAATGGCCAACGGAAACTCGCCTCCCACTACGAACCTTTGATTGGGCCTTACGATTCCAATGATCCAAATGTACTCGAATGTCAGGTGCTTCTCATGAAGTATGCCGGTATTGATGGAGTCATTATTGACTGGTATGGAGCCGAAAAATTCCGCGATTACGCCACGATCCACCGCAATTCTTTGAGCCTGATAAAATACCTCAAGCAAGCCGGATTAAAATTTGCCATCTGTTATGAGGATCAGTCCATCAAGCACATGATAGAAGATGAAAAACTAAAAAAAGCCGAGGAAGTCACCCATGGTAAGAGAGAATTTAAATGGATAGAGCAAAACTGGTTTAATGATCCTGCGTATGTAAAGCTTAAGGGTAAACCCATTCTACTCATCTTTGGACCACAACATTTCAAGAAGTCACAGTGGGATCAAATCACAAACAGCCTCTCAAATCAGCCGCTTCTCTATACGCTCCCACACCTGACCAACCAAGCCAAAGGCTCTGGCGCATTCGGCTGGCCGCCAGTTGATGGCGGAAAAAATGTAACGCCAATCGCCTGGCAAAAATATTTAGATGAACTCTATTCAAGAAGCGCAAAAGGCGAATCAATCATTGCCTCGGTATTCCCAAAGTTTCACGACATTTACCAGCAGGCAGGGGTACACAAGAGCTACGGATACCTTGATGATCAAGGTGGCAAGACTTTTGATCAAACTCTTGAACTGGCGTGGCAAAGCAACTCAGAGATCATTCAGATTGCCACTTGGAATGATTACGGTGAAGGCACCATGATTGAACCCACAAAGGAATTTGCCTACCGATATCTCGAAAGTCTTCAACGGAAATTTTCGGCCAATGGAAAATTTGCCTACACATCCTGGGATTTGCGTTTACCCATCATGCTACATCAACTCCGCAAACATCACGCCAATCAAACGGAAATCGCTGCGCAACTTAACCATGTATCCAAGCTACTCTTTGCCTCCAGAACCGCAGAAGCCAAAAAGCTTTTAATAAAACTCTGGAATCAAAAGCAATAACCAGACCTCTTGCAAACCGTTGTGGTTCTGGCAAACTAAAGCCGCACTATGATGAGGATTTTCATATTTCTTTTTGGTTGCTGCCTCTCGGTAATGGCAGCCGATTTTGCTTCGGGCACCGTTTTCCATGACGTCAACAAGAACGGTAATCGTGATGCCGGCGAAAAAGGACTCCCAAACGTCGCCGTTTCAAACGGTAAGGAAATCGTGGAAACCGATGAAAAAGGTAATTGGAAACTCCCTGCCTCAGAGGACGTTATCTTTTTTGTTATTAAGCCCAGTGGATGGATGAACCCGCTCAACAAGCACAAGCTACCACAGTTCCACTATATTCATAAACCCAAAGGCTCTCCCGTGTCCCGACACCGCGGAACTCCACCTACTGGACCATTACCCCAATCAATTGATTTTCCGCTCCACAAACAAGTTGAGCCGGACAAATTCCGGGCTGTTTTCTTTGGTGATCCGCAACCTCGAAACCAAACCGAAATTGACTATATTGCTAATGATATAGTGGCCGAACTAATCGGGACAGATGCAAAGTTTGGTGTGACTCTCGGTGACATCATGTTTGATAACCTGTCACTCTTTGGCAGCCTCAACCAAACCATCGCGCTCATTGGCATCCCCTGGTACAATGTCATTGGAAACCACGACTTAAATTTCGAAGCAAAACTGGACCGATATTCCGACGAGACATTCGAACGCGTATACGGGCCTCCATATTACTCCTACGACTATGGCAAGGTACATTTTATCGTACTCGATAACGTCGATTGGAATCACGACGCACAGCGTAATCGTGCAACCTATCGCGGTGCTTTTGGGAAACAGCAACTGGCCTTCGTAAAAGCGGACCTTGCGCGCGTACCGAAAGATCGACTGGTGATGCTGATGATGCATATCCCACTAACCTCCACTGGTGATAGAAAGGATTTATACCGGATTATTGAAAAGAGGCCTTACACGCTGAGTATTTCCGGACATACCCACTGGCAGGCGCACCAGTTTATTGACCGAGGTGACGGATGGATGGGAGCCAAACCACATCACCATATTGTTAATGTCACTGTCTCTGGAAGCTGGTGGAAGGGAGCCAAAGATGAGCGAGGAATTCCCCATACCACGATGCGTGATGGAGCCCCGAACGGATATTCCATAATTACTTTTGATGGTTCGGAAGCTACTTTTGATTTCAAAGCCGCACGTTTTCCTAAAAGCCACCAACTCCGTATTGAAACACCCATTGTCATCAAGAGCACAGATTCAGCAAAAACTATGGTTTATGTGAATGTCTTTTCCGGTTCTGAAAAATCAACGGTCAAACTACGCGTCAACGATGGTCCCTGGCTAAACCTAAAAAAAACTGTCGAGATAGATCCCTACTATGCAAGAATGCGCGAGGAGGAAATCAAAAATAAGGTGCCGGGCCCTGAGCTCAATTCCCCAACTTCTTCCTCGCACCTATGGAAAGGACCTCTGCCCGCCAATCTTCCCAAGGGAGCTCACACGCTACAGGCGGTTACCCGTGACATGTATGGAAGAGAATTTTCCGCAAAAAGAGTATTAAGGGTGGAATAAGCCTGATACAGCTCCTTGCAAACCGTTGTGGTTCTGGCAAACTAAAGCCGCACCATGAAACGCTTTATTGCACTTCTACTTTTGTCACTTGCGCCAGTTCTCTTCGGCGCCAAGAAACCAAACATCATCTTCATAATGGCCGATGACCTCGGGTGGACTGAACTGGGATCCTACGGCCAAAAGATCATAAAAACACCTTACCTGGATCAATTAGCACTTGAAGGCATGCGGTTTACTTCAAACTATTCAGGGAATGCGGTGTGTGCACCTTCTCGGTGTGTTTTGATGACGGGCAAACACCCTGGCCACGCCTTTGTGCGCAACAACAAAGCTGCCAAGCCTGAAGGTCAACACCCGATTCCGGATAGCGAAGTCACTATTGGGGAACTCTTGCAAAAGGAAGGCTATATAACCGGCGCCTTTGGTAAATGGGGCCTGGGCAACACCTGGTCTACTGGCAATCCAACCAAGCAAGGGTTTAACCGATTCTTTGGCTACAATTGTCAGGCTCACGCCCACAGCTATTACCCCGCCACCTTGTGGAGCGATAACGAACTCTATAAACTCAAAAACGAGCCTCCGATACCCGGCCACGCTTCATTACCCAAAGGATCAGATCCAACAGATCCACGAAGCTATGATGTTTTTAAGGGGCAAGATTATGCGCCGGACCGAATCAACGAACAGGCACTTGCATTCATTCGTAAAAATAAAAATAATCCCTTCTATCTTTATTATCCCACTGTTATTCCACACGTTGCACTGCATGTACCCGATGAAGAACTAAAGCCCTATCTTGCACAGAAATGGAATGACCCACCCTTTACCCGTGGCAAGGGTTATGGTTACACCCCCCATTTTACACCCCGAGCAGCATATGCAGCGATGATTACTCGGATGGACCGCTACATCGGTAATGTTCTCAATCTAGTCAAGGAACTGGGATTGGAGCAAAATACAATAGTTGTATTCACCTCAGACAACGGTACGACTCACCTGAAGCTAGAAGTGGATTATGATTTTTTTGAAAGCGTTAAACCCCTTCGTGGCCTTAAGGGTTCGCTTTATGAAGGAGGCATCCGGGTGCCGCTCATTGTCAAATGGCCTGGCAAAGTAAAAGCTGGTAGTACTTCTGATTTCCGTACTGGCCTTGAGGATTGGATGCCCACCCTGCTGGATCTGATTGGCGCTCAGACCAAGGCACCCAAAAACATTGACGGTATCAGCATCGCTCCGGAAATTCTGGGAAAAAATCAACCCGCCAGAAAATTTCTCTACCGCGAATTTACCGGCTACGGTGGGCAACAAGCTGTGTGGATGGGGAACTGGAAGGGCGTGCGCCAAAACATGCTGCGCAAAAATAATAAAAACCCGCTTAAAGTGGAGTTGTATAACCTCAAAAAAGATATCTCTGAGTCCAATGATGTTGCAGCCAATAACCCCGAAATACTGGCGCAGATTCAGAAGATTATGAAAGAGCAGCACACCGTTTCAGCAGATTTTCCTTTCAAACCTATCGACTAATCTGAGGGAAACTCACATGCCCAGGAAAATCAAAGTTGGTTTTCTAACCAACAATAGTGGTGCACATGTGGGGGCTTATCTGAATGCACTACGCGATACTGAAGCCTGTAGTGAGGTAGTGCTGTCTGATCCGGATGGCAGGTGGACAAATGAGGCTGTCAAAATACTGGGCAACAAGCTCAAGGAAACCTACCGCGAGCATAAGCAAATGCTCTCACGTGAAAAGCCCGTCATGTCCATTGTCACGATGGAAGCAGGACTGGCTCCTGCTGTAATTAATTTAGCACTGGAACATAACTGCCATGTATTTGCTGAAAAACCCGCCTGCTTGCGAACTAAGGATTTTGCTAGTCTCATAGAAAAGGCTGATAAAAAAAAGCTTCACATCATGTTGGCCCTGGCCAACCGGTTAAACCCAGAACTCATTGCAGCGCGCAAGCTAATCAGCGATGGAGCCATTGGAAAAATCTATGGACTGGAGATGAATCTGGTAGCTGACCAGACACGTTTAACGCGCGAAAGCTACCGCAAGCAATGGTACGCCCAAAAGAAACGGGCGGGCGGCGGACACCTGATCTGGCTGGGTATCCATTGGCTAGATTTGGTGCAGCATGTTACCAACTCATCTATTACAGAGGCTGTGGGCTTCACGGCCAATGTCGGCGGACAACCCATCGACGTAGAAGATTCAGCTGCGGCCATCCTAAAATTTGATAATGGGACTTTGGGCACGGTGACTTCGGGCTACTACCTCAAGCGAGGCTACCATTCTCGAATTAAAATCTGGGGTTCAGAAGGTTGGTTGCATCTGGAGCAAATGAAGGATAAACCCCTCCAGTGGCTCTCACACAAAGGAAGCCATGCCGGTAAGATCCAGCAATGGGATCACTCAAAACAACCGCGCGGCTATACACCTTTTATGCGCGCATGCATTGAAGCCTGCGCCAATAACACGATTCCTCCCATTAAAAATGATGAAAGCTTACGTGCGGTGAGAGTGGTTTACTCAATCTATGAGGCGGCCAGAACGGGAACAAAGGTTAATATCCGCTAAGGGGTTAACCAAGAATATCCTTCACAACTTTTCCGTGAACATCAGTCAAACGGAAGTAACGCCCCTGATAACGGTAAGTAAGCCGCTCATGATCAATCCCTAGCTGATGCATAATAGTTGCCTGCAGATCGTGCACATGGACCGGATTCTCAGTAACATTCACGCTGTAATCATCGGTCTCACCATAAGTCATCCCTTTACGAACTCCGCCACCCGCAACCCAGTAGGCAAAGCAGTTAGGGTGATGGTCGCGACCATAGTTTTGGGCGGTGAGTTTACCTTGACAGTATATGGTACGCCCAAATTCTCCACCCCAAATAACAAGCGTATCATCAAGCATACCTCGCTGTTTGAGGTCCCGCAGCAGTGCGGCGGTAGGTTGATCGGTGCCCTCACATTGTGTCCTCACCTGCTTAGGTGCATTTCCATGGGCATCCCACCCACGGTGATACAGCTGGATAAAACGCACCCCTCGCTCTGCTAAACGACGGGCCAAAAGGCAATTGTAGGCAAAACGACCAGGCACAGCAGCATCAGGACCATACATTTCCAGCATGTGCTTGGGTTCGCTCTTCACATCAATAAGTTCAGGCACACTCATCTGCATTCGAAAGGCCAATTCATATTGGGCAATGCGAGTGGAAATTGCCGGGTCATTGAATCGGCCTGCCTGCTCTTCATTTAATTTATTTAGGGAATCTAGCATCCGGCGTCGCTGTGCACGAGTTACCCCTGCTGGGTTATAAAGATCTAATATAGGATCCCCTTGACCGCGAAACTTTACCCCCTGAAACCGTCCCGGCAAAAAACCCGCGCCCCATAGCCGATCATATAAAGGCTGGCCAGCCTTAGCCCGTCCATTGGAGGTCATGGCAACAAAGGCCGGAAGATTAGAGTTTTCACTACCGAGCCCGTAACTGACCCAAGCACCCATACTGGGTCGCCCTGGATTGACAGATCCAGTCTGAAATAGGGTCGCAGCCGGATCATGATTGATCGCCTCAGTATACATACTTTTAATGACACAGATATCATCAACTACCTGAGCTAAATGCTTTTGTGGCTCACTGACCCACACACCAGACTGACCGTGCTGAGCAAACTTCAGTATACTGGGAGCACAGCGAAATGACTTTTGACCTGATGTCATCGTCGTCTTGCGCTCGGCAGGATATATAGACTCTGGCACCTCTTCCCCGTACCGAGAAGCCAGATGCGGTTTATAGTCGAAGAGATCCATTTGAGAGGGTCCACCGGACTGGAAGAGATAGATTACTCGTTTCACTTTTGGCGTAAAGTGAGGCAATCCAACCAAACCACTCACAGCATTACGGCGTTTTTCAGTAGCCGCACTAAGTAATGAACCCAGCGCGAAAGCCCCCAATCCAAGTGTACTACGCTCTAAAAAAGCGCGACGGGTATGTTGCTCATAAATCTCGTTTAGCGCATTCATCAGTTCTGAGTAATTGCCTCATCAAGGTTGAATATTGTACTAATCACAAGCGCATAAGCCGCGAGTTCACTAGCCGATAAATTCGCGTCAGCTTTTTTGTCACCAACCATCAACAGTTTTTTTGCATCCTCCGGTCGTTTTGTAAAATCATTGAGATAAAGATTCAAATCCGCCACCAAAACTTCCAACTCATCCTGGGTAGGATTCCGACTTAACACGGTATGGAAAACCCATTCTAGGCGTTTGTGTGGTTCTGTAATCCTTAGCCGCAAAGCACGCTCAGCCAAAAATCTTGCTGCTTCCACAAAAGTTTTATTGTTCATGAGCACCAACGCCTGAAGCGGCGTGGTGGTGAGATCCTTTCTGACGATACAAACCTCACGTTCAGCAGCATTGAAGGTCATCATGGTGGGCGGAGGAATCGTCCGTCGCCAATAGGTGTACATGCTTCGGCGATACAGTCTAGCACCCTTATCCTGTTTATAAGCAGCATTGGAAATACTCTTCCAAATACCCGGCGGCATGTAAGGTTTAACCGAGGGCCCTCCGATTTGACCATTAAGTAACCCGCTAGTGAATAGTGCCGTATCTCGAATAGCATAAGGCGTGAGCCTCTTGCGCGGACCGCGTGCTAATAAACGATTCTCCGGATCCCGATTAAGCAGTTCCGGTTTAATTACAGATGTTTGCCTATATGTAGCACTGGTAACAATGAGTTTATGCATGGCCTTTAAATCCCATTTTTTCCTAATAAACTCTGTTGCCAACCAATCTAATAACTCTGGATGAGTGGGGTGTTCACCCTGCACTCCGAAATTTTCACTGGTTTTTACCAGACCCAAACCAAAGTAATGTTGCCACATTCGGTTGACGGTGACACGCGCAGTAAGTGGGTGTTCCGAATCCATCAACCATTGCGCCAAGCCCAGTCGGTTGCGGGGCCAATTATTGTTCCAAGTCCCGAGAATGGGTGGTGTAGCGGGCTGCAGCTTCTCAGATTTATCCGGTTGATCATACTGGCCGCGGTTAAGTAAATATGTGTCGCGAGGTTGATTGAGTTCGTGCAGTACCATCACAGTATTCGGCGCGCCAGACTGTGGGCGTGGCACTGAAGTTTGCACTACCTTGATCTTTACGGGTTCAGGCACAACAAACTTTGCCTCCTCATCAGACAAATCCGGCCAACTTTTTGGAACTGTAACAAAAGGCGGACTGTTACCGTTATTAGGCCCCAAACCTGCCTCTGCAATATTGTTAAAAAACGCAAAGAGCCGATAGAAATCCTTTTGCGCAATAGGGTCATACTTATGATCGTGACACCGCGAACAAGTGAGCGTTAACCCAAGGAACATGGTGCCCATCGTCTCAACACGATCTGCAACATATTCCACAATCCATTCAGCAGGGATTGATCCACCTTCAGAGTTGATCCGATGATTCCGGTTGAAACCTGTAGCCACCTGCGTGAAAAAATTGCGATCAGTCAACAGATCCCCTGCCATTTGCTCGGTAACAAACCGATCAAACGGCATGTTGTCGTTAAGCGCCTTAATCACCCAATCTCGCCAGACCCACATATAACGCAACCGATCGTTTTGGTATCCATCAGTGTCGGCATAACGTGAAGCTTCCAACCAACCCAAAGCCATGTGTTCCCCATATCGCGCAGAAGCCAATAATCGGTCCACCACCTTATCGTAAGCTTCAGGGGAACGATCATTAATAAATGCGAGCGTTTCTTGTGTAGTTGGCGGCAAGCCCGTCAGATCAAACGTAACCCGACGGATAAGAGTCGCTTTATCTGCTTCTGCTGAAGGAGTCAGTTGCTCCTTTTTCAATCTCTGTAATATAAAAGCATCAATTCCATTACCCTCCCATTTCGATTGGAGTTCAGGTATTTTCGGCTGCACCGGCGGCACAAAAGCCCAATGACGATCATCTTTTGGCCACTCGGCTCCTGCCTTGAGCCATTGAACTAATTTCGATCGGTCTTCATCTGACAACACACGGTTTGAGTCAGGCGGCGGCATGCGCATCTCCGGATCATTACTTGTCAGTCGTGCCATCATTTCCCCATCAGAAAACACACCCGACTCCATTGCCGCCAAACGATTATCTAGCCGCAGTTTTGCCTTACGCGCTTTCTTGTCTGGGCCGTGACAATTGTAGCAGGCATCAGATAAAATCGGCCGAATGTCCCGCGCATAATTCAAAGGCGCTGCCACTAGTGGGAATAATCCCGAAAATGCAATGGCACAGATAATTCGCAGACCGCTCATAACAAAACCAATGTCGGATAACCCTACACAAAAACCTACGAAACTCAAGTAGGACAGAGTTCAGTTACCAAGCGATGGAAATCTGGTGATAACCCGCGGATGAAACGTATTCGGCCAACCTTCATTGGATTGCTTGGGTCCTGAGTTAGTACGGCCATTCTTGATCGCGAGAACTAATTGATCGACCAGCTCATTGACCAAGGATCGGTTTTGGCTGGCAAGGTTATTTTTTTCAGCTGGATCGTCATTCAGGTTATAAAGTTGCACCAAATTAAGGTCCTTATTCTTAAGAGCCTGAGCTGGGCGCGGATTACTCCAGCCGCCCGAACCGGGACAAAGGATAAGTTTCCAAGCACCGCGGCGAATGGCAAAAGAACCATTAATAGAGTGATGAATGGTAAAAGGCCGCAAAGGCTTTTTGATGGTCTTGCCTAAAAGAACAGGCAGAAAGGAAAAGGAGTCCTCCCCGGCAGCGGCAGGAAGCTTTTCTCGTTGACCAAGAATATCAGCGAGCGTGGCAAACAAGTCCGAAGTACAGATAGTTTGACTTGAAATGGAACCGGCCTTGATTTTGCCGGGCCAACGCACAAGAAAGGGAGTACGGTGCCCGCCCTCATAAATATCAGCCTTATGACCTCGCCAATCGGCGTTAGGCTTATGACCCTTCTTGATCAAGTCAGGTATATTGGCCTGTGGCGAACAACCATTATCGGCTGTGAAGATAACAATCGTGTTGTCGGTGAGTTTGTGTTTATCCAGTTCGGCCAGCACCTCACCAACTACCCAATCGGTTTCCATTAAGAAATCGCCATACTTGCTTAAAGCCGACTTACCCTGCCATTTTTTGGCGGGCACAATGGGTGTATGCGGACTGGTTAAGGGCAAATAAAGGAAGAAAGGTTTCTCACTCTTGGCTCGCGCGGCAATGTAAGCGCGGCTTTCACGGGCGAAATCCGTAAGACAATTTATCGCCTCAAACTCCTCAGCCGCCGGACCCGGTCGATGGAAGGCCTTGGTGGTATTAGCCCAAGCAGTGGGTTGATCGTTTTTTAGGTAAAGATAAGGAAACATGTCGAGGGAAGCAGGAATAATATAGGATTCGTCAAAACCAATTGCCAGAGGGCCTCCCTCAACTTTTCTGCCGTAATCAATTTGCCACCCATCACCCTTGGTTTGCCCGGTTTTGGATTTACGCTTTTCGCCATTAGGCAATTTATGCCAACCAAGACCAAGATGCCATTTACCTACTACTGCAGTATGGTAACCTTGCTGCTGCAGAAAACCAGGGACAGTGAGGCGGTTCTTCTCAATCAAAGGTTCGGACAAACCCCACAAAACACTTTTTTTAAGTGTACTTCGCCAGTTGTAACGCCCAGTTAGGATTCCATACCGCGTGGGGGTACAGACCGAAGAAGTGGTGTGTGAGTCGGTAAATTGAATTCCTTCGCGCGCCAAACGATCACAATGGGGAGTAGGTGCCTTTCCTCCCGCATG
>MDTG01024201.1_pt1 | contig 18477 bp, 16 predicted proteins | sample 811421 | NCBI WGS metagenome assembly MDTG01 (sample SAMN05326645, study PRJNA326480) | marine metagenome | isolation source: seawater | place: Pacific Ocean: South East | collected 2011
GATGGTGATTACCTATATTCCGGCTGTTTCAATGGCGCTGCCGAACTGGCTGGGCATGAACTGACCGCTTGACAGCGCATGCTGATGCCCTGCCGGAAACCAACGGCAGGGCATCAGCTGAAAAAAGCAGAAAAGGATGCAGCTGTAAGAATTAGATTCAAATTTTAAGCCACTGATTCATCTAGGAAAAACCCAAGCCCGGCCTCTGCGCCGGGCTTTTTCATGCCCGCAACTTGCGATTAGTCCTACAGCTTCTATCGTTTTCAACTCAGAAAACAAAAAAACAAACCACTGACCAAAGAACTAGTTGTTTAGTTGATTTGAACTGACTTAAGTCAACACGCTGTCATTAATCAGAGCGCCTAATAGTTGCAAGAAACATTTTGTCGCAGGGAGAACGATTATGTCAGAACCCACCCAAAAACTTCGCCTCGGCGCACTGATTGCGCTGGTTGTAGGCTCAATGATCGGGGGAGGAATCTTCTCTCTCCCGCAAAACATGGCGGCCAGTGCCGGCGCCGGTGCCGTTTTAATCGGCTGGGGCATTACCGCTGTCGGGATGCTAGCCCTGGCCTTTGTATTCCAGACGCTGGCTAACCGAAAGCCAGAACTCGATGCCGGGGTTTATGCCTACGCCAAAGCCGGCTTTGGCGACTACATGGGTTTCTCATCCGCCTGGGGTTACTGGATCAGTGCCTGGCTAGGAAACGTCAGCTACTTCGTTTTACTGTTCAGCACCCTCGGCTACTTCTTCCCGGTGTTCGGTGAAGGCAACACGGTTGCGGCGATCGTCGGCGCATCAGTGGTGCTCTGGGCCGTACACTTTTTGGTGCTTCGCGGCATCAAGGAAGCGGCTTTCATCAACTTGATCACTACCGTGGCCAAGGTCGTCCCGCTGATCATGTTTGTGGTGATCACCGCCGTAGCCTTCAAGATGGATATTTTCACATCCGACTTCTGGGGCCGTGGCAACACCGATCTGGGCACTGTGATGGATCAGGTGCGCAACATGATGCTGGTCACCGTGTGGGTGTTCATCGGTATCGAGGGCGCCAGCATTTATTCGGCCCGTGCCGAGAAGCGCTCAGATGTCGGTAAGGCCACCGTTATTGGCTTCATCGGTACATTGTTGCTGCTGGTGATGGTCAACGTACTGTCGATGGGCATCATGAGCCAGCCAGAACTGGCTGAGCTGAAAAACCCTTCAATGGCGTATGTGCTTGAGCACGTAGTAGGCCACTGGGGCGCCATCCTGATCAGTGTTGGTCTGGTGATTTCTCTGCTCGGTGCTCTGCTTTCCTGGGTGCTGTTGTGCGCTGAGATCATGCACGCTGCGGCGAGCGATCACACCATGCCCAACTTCCTCAAGAAGATCAGCTCCAAAGGTGTGCCAACCAACGCGCTGTGGCTGACCAACATCCTGGTTCAGGCGTTCCTGGTAATCACCCTGTTTGCCGCCAGCACTTATACCAGCCTGCTGTACCTGGCAACTTCGATGATCCTTATCCCTTACTTCTGGTCGGCCGCTTACGCCGTGTTGATCGGGGTTAAAGGTGAAACCTACGAGCAAGATCCCGGCGCCCGCAAGAAGGATCTGATCATCGGCGGCATCGCGTTGATCTACGCCATCTGGTTGCTGTATGCCGGCGGCTTCAAATACATCCTGTTGTCTGCACTGCTGTACGCACCCGGTGCGCTGCTGTTCGCCAAAGCCAAGCGCGAACAGAACCTGCAAGTCTTCACTGCAATTGAAAAGGTCATTGTCGTTGTCACCGTATTGGGCGCTGCCTTTGCCGCTTACGGCCTCTACGACGGCTTCCTGACCCTTTAATAGCCTTTATAGCAAGGAGAAAAGACATGTCCAAAGTCAAATTAGGCGTTCACTCCGAAGTTGGTAAATTACACAAAGTGATGGTCTGCTCACCCGGTTTGGCGCACTTGCGCCTCACCCCAAACAACTGCGATGAGCTGCTTTTTGATGATGTGATCTGGGTAAGCCAGGCCAAGCGTGACCACTTCGACTTCGTCACCAAGATGCGTGAGCGCAACATCGAAGTGCTGGAAATGCACAACCTGCTGACCGAGACACTGAAGATCCCAGCCGCGATGGACTGGATTCTCGAACGCAAGCTGACCGCCAACCAGATTGGCACCGGCCTGACCGATGAAGTTTCCAGCTGGATGCGCAGCCTTGATCCACGCGCACTGGCCGAGCACCTGATCGGCGGCGTATCAGTGACTGACCTGATCAACGCACTCGGCGCCAGCAAAGAACTGACCATGCTGGGCGATTTCATCGGCGAGTCGAGCTTCATCCTGCCGCCACTGCCCAACACCCAGTTCACCCGTGACACCACTTGCTGGATTTACGGCGGCGTTACGCTCAACCCAATGTATTGGCCAGCGCGCCGTCAGGAAACTCTGCTGACCAGCGCCATCTACAAGTTCCACCCAGACTTCACCAACGCGGAATTTGAAGTGTGGTACGGCGATCCAGATCTGGATCACGGTATGGCCACCCTTGAAGGCGGCGACGTTATGCCAATCGGCAACGGCGTAGTACTGGTCGGCATGGGTGAGCGCAGCTCGCGTCAGGCCATCGGTCAACTCGCACAAAACCTGTTCGCCAAAGGCGCTGCCGAGAAAGTAATCGTGGCCGGCTTGCCTAAATCACGCGCAGCCATGCACCTCGATACCGTGTTCAGCTTCTGCGACCGTGACCTTGTCACTATCTTCCCGGAAGTGGTTTCACAAATTGTGCCCTTCACCCTGCGCCCGGATGAAAGCAGCCCGACCGGCATGAACATCCGCCGCGAAGAGAAATCTTTCCTCGACGTAGTTGCCGACTCGCTGAACCTGAAAAAACTGCGCGTCGTACAAACCGGCGGCGACAGCTATGAAGCTGAACGCGAGCAGTGGGACGACGGCAACAACGTGGTCTGCCTCGAACCTGGCGTGGTGGTTGGCTACGACCGCAACACCTACACCAACACTCTTTTGCGCAAAGCCGGTGTTGAAGTTGTCACCATCAGCGCCAGTGAACTCGGTCGCGGCCGTGGCGGTGGCCACTGCATGACCTGCCCGATCCTGCGCGATCCGGTCGACTATTAAAAAGCAATGTTAGGCGCTTACGAGGCGCAACTCGCCAAACCAGCCACAAGCTGTACTGGTAGGCCTGAAATTCTTGAATTCATGGAGATTTAATCATGGCTTTTAACATGCACAACCGTAACCTGCTCAGCCTTGTTCATCACACTGAGCGTGAACTTCGCTATCTGCTCGACCTGTCTCGCGACCTTAAGCGTGCCAAATACACCGGCACCGAGCAGCAGCACCTGCAGCGTAAAAACATCGCGCTGATTTTTGAAAAGACCTCCACTCGCACACGCTGTGCGTTTGAAGTGGCCGCCTACGATCAAGGCGCAAATGTCACCTATATCGACCCGAACTCCTCGCAGATCGGTCACAAAGAAACCATGAAAGACACGGCGCGCGTTTTGGGCCGTATGTATGACGCCATCGAGTATCGCGGCTACAGCCAAGACATCGTAGAAGACCTGGCCCAATACGCAGGCGTACCGGTATTCAACGGCCTCACCGATGAGTATCACCCAACCCAGATGCTGGCAGACGTGCTGACCATGCGCGAGAACTGTGACAAGCCTCTGCACGACATCAGCTATGCCTACCTGGGCGACGCCCGCAACAACATGGGTAACTCGCTGCTGCTGGTTGGCGCCAAGCTGGGGATGGATGTTCGCATCGCCGCGCCTAAAGAGCTGATGCCAGATCCTGAGTTTGTTGCGCAGTGCGAAGAGTTCGCCAAAGCCAGTGGCGCACGCATCACCCTGACCGAAGACCCGAAAGAAGCCGTCAAGGGCGTCGACTTCATCCACACCGACGTTTGGGTGTCGATGGGCGAGCCAGTTGAGGCCTGGGGCGAGCGCATCAAGCTGCTGCTGCCTTATCAGGTCAACAGCGACATGATGAAGGCCACCGGAACGCCACGGACCAAGTTCATGCACTGCTTGCCTGCGTTCCACAACACCGATACCAAAGTCGGCAAGCAGGTTGCCGAAAAGTATCCGCACCTGGCAGGCGGCATCGAAGTGACTGAAGAAGTTTTCGAGTCCCCTGCGTGCATCGCGTTTGAGCAAGCAGAAAACCGCATGCACACCATCAAAGCCATTCTGGTTTCAACCCTCGGCGACGTCTAAGCGCCCGCCCGCAACGCCGTGCGTCCTGCACGGCGTTGTTGCTTCACGGAATCCCTTTTGGAGGTATTAGCATGCGTATCGTCGTCGCTCTGGGCGGGAACGCCCTGCTCCGTCGTGGTGAACCCATGACGGCTGACAACCAACGTGAAAACATCCGTATCGCTACCGAACAAATCGCCAAAGTTGCCCCCGGCAATGAGCTGGTGATTGCCCACGGTAACGGCCCGCAAGTCGGCCTGCTGGCACTCCAAGGTGCTGCTTACAAAGCCACCAGCCCTTACCCGCTGGACGTGCTGGGCGCCGAAACAGAAGGCATGATCGGCTACATGATCGAACAGGAGCTGGGCAACCTGCTGCCGTTCGAAGTGCCATTCGCCACCCTGCTTACCCAAGTTGAAGTAGACCCGAAAGACCCGGCGTTCAAGAACCCGACCAAGCCAATTGGCCCGGTTTATTCGAAGGAAGAAGCCGAGGCGCTGGCGGCCGAAAAAGGCTGGAGCATTGCCCCCGATGGCGACAAGTTCCGCCGGGTCGTACCGAGCCCACGGCCTAAGCAGATTTTCGAAATCCGCCCGGCCAAATGGCTGCTCGAAAAAGGCGCAGTGGTTATCTGTGCAGGCGGCGGTGGCATTCCCACCATGTACGGTGAAGACGGCAAGCTACAAGGCGTTGAAGCGGTAATCGACAAAGACCTGTGCTCAGCATTGCTCGCCGAACAACTTGAAGCCGATTTGCTGGTCATCGCCACAGACGTGGAAGCAGCCTTTATTGACTGGGGCAAGCCCACGCAAAAAGCCATTGCCGAAGCCAGCCCGGATGAACTCGACAAGCTCGGCTTTGCTGCCGGCTCAATGGGGCCGAAAGTGTTGGCTGCCAGCGAGTTTGCCCGCAACACTGGCAAAACCGCCGTTATTGGTTCGCTGGCGCAGATTGACGCCATCGTTCAGGGCGTTGGCGGCACCCGGGTCAGCACCGATAGCAAGGAAGTGCGTTATCACTAAGCGCTCGGCATGAAGCCGGGTTCTAGTGTCAACCAACCAGCGCTGCGCGGCCCTCACCGCCCAGCGCTGGTTGCGTTTCAGGCCAGCGCTTTGGCCTGCTCACGCAAGACGAATTTTTGCACCTTGCCGGTCGAGGTTTTCGGCAGTTCGCAGAACACCACTTTGCCAGGCACTTTGAAACGCGCCATGTGATGCTGGCAAAACTTGATGACCGACTCTTCGGTCGATTCAGTGCCGGGCTTGAGCGTCACGAACGCACACGGCGTTTCACCCCAGCGCTCGCTGTGCATGGCCACCACGGCGGCTTCAAGAATGTACGGATGGCGATAGAGCACATCCTCGATCTCGATGGACGAGATATTTTCCCCGCCGGAAATGATGATGTCTTTTGATCGGTCCTTGATCTCGACATAGCCATCGGCATGCCACACGGCCAGATCACCTGAATGAAACCAGCCGCCGGCAAACGCTTCGGCCGTTGCGGTCGGGTTTTTCAGATAGCCTTTCATCACCACGTTGCCGCGCATGAATATCTCGCCAATGGTTTCGCCATCACGCGGCACCGGCTGCAACGTTTGCGGGTCGGCGACCATCAGCTCATCGAGCAATGGCGCACGCACGCCTTGGCGCGACTTGTAACGCGCACGCTGCTCGGGCTCTTCGCTGTCCCACTCATCCTGCCACTCGCACACCACACTCGGCCCGTAAGTTTCGGTAAGGCCGTAAACGTGGGTGACCTGAAAACCCTGCGACTCCATCGCCTCGATCACCGCAGCGGGTGGCGGCGCTCCCGCGGTCATGACTTTCACCGGACGGGTTTTCAGCGCTTTAAGCTCAGGCGATGCGTTGGCCAGCATGTTCATGACAATCGGCGCGCCACAAAAATGATCGACTTCATGCTCCGCCAGCGCCGGGAAAATCGCCTCGGCGCGCACGTGACGCAGGCACACATTGGTCCCGACGTAAGCTGCCAGCGCCCAAGGGAAACACCAGCCGTTGCAGTGGAACATCGGCAGCGTCCACAAATACACCGGGAAGCGCGTCATGTCCCAGCACATGGCATTGGACAACGCATTGAGGTGCGCGCCACGGTGGTGATACACCACGCCTTTGGGATTGCCGGTGGTGCCCGAGGTGTAATTCAGCGCGATGGCTTGCCATTCATCCGCCGGCAGCTGCCATGCATAGTCCGCATCGCCTTCGGCCAGAAAAGCTTCATAGTCGAGTTCGCCGATCAGCTGGCCCTCATCGTACTCAACATCGTCGATGCCAATAATCAGCGGGCGGTTGGGCATGTGACTGGTTGCCCGTTGAGCGACCTCGGCAAACTCCTTATCCACCATCAACACCTTGGCTTCGCCGTGCTGGAGAATGAAGCCGATGGCTTCGGCATCCAGGCGGGTGTTGATCGCGTTAATCACCGCGCCGCACATCGGCACACCAAAATGCGCTTCAAACATCGCAATACCATTCGGTGCAATCACCGCCACGGTATCGCCGAGGCCGATGCCACGCTTGGCCAATGCTGAAGCCAGACGAACGCTGCGGGTGTAAGTCTCGCCCCAGGTTTGCCGCTGGCGGCCATTTATCAGTGCAACTCGCTGTGGATAAATACTTGCCGCACGCTCCAGAAAACTCAGCGGGCTGAGTGCCTGAAAGTTCGCAGCTTCTCGCGGCATGCCGTATTCGTAAGGGTTGATGGCGTTCATTTTTATTCTCCTGCGCACCATTACGCTGAACTTATGGTCATAACCCTATCAGTTGCATGGCTTTATTTGATCCTCTACCTTGGTCGAAACAGTGACTTCCAAGTCATACTTCGCGTCAGCATAGGCATCCGAACGGTTAAACCGGCGTGAGTCTGTGTTAGTTACAGTCTTGCAGCTGCACCCCAGACGAGCTGAATCGCTTCATCTGCGCTCGCCTGGTGTACTTATTTGAGGAGTTACCGCGTGATGTCTCGCTTACCCGTTATTGTTGGTTTTGGTGGTTATAACGCAGCCGGCCGCAGTTCTTTTCACCACGGTTTCCGGCGTACGGTAATCGAGTCGCTCGACCTGGCCAGCCGTCAGGCCACCCTTGCAGGCCTCGCGGTGCTGATGAAACTGGTGCGCGTGGTAGACGGCCAGTATCAAACCCATGAAGGCACTGAACTGACATTAGCCGAGATCGACGAGCAATACGCTCAAGTGATTCTGGCCTCGACACTGGTTCGCCGCATCGACAAGAAATACCTCGATGTTGATGCGGCCCACTGGCAAAAAAACATCACCATCGACGCCACCGCCGGCAACCCGCTGAGCTTCATCACCCTGCGCAAACAATTGCCAGACCCGCTGCCCTCGGACTGGACTGTGGAAGACCTGAGCGCCAGCGAAGTGCGGGTTACTCTGTATGACAGCTGCGACTTCAAGATCGACAGCTACCGTGCTTTACCGGTGAAATCGGCCGGGCAATTGCCTACAGGTTTCGAGCCGAGTGAACTCTACAACGCCCGCTTCCACCCGCGCGGTCTGGCCATGACAGTCGTCGGCGCCACCGATGCGCTGCGCTCGACCGGCATCGACTGGCAAACCATTCTCAAGCACGTCGCGCCCGATGAAGTGGCGGTGTTCTCTGGCAGCATCATGAGCCAGCTGGACGAAAACGGTTACGGCGGCCTCATGCAGTCGCGCCTCAAGGGCGGGCGCGTAACGGCCAAGCAGTTACCGCTGGGCTTTAACAGCATGCCCACCGACTTCATCAACGCCTACGTGCTGGGCAGTGTCGGCACCACCGGTAGTATTACCGGCGCGTGCGCAACCTTCCTGTATAACCTGCAAAAAGGCATCGAGCACATCCAGTCCGGCAAGGCGCGCGTGGTGCTTGTGGGTAACAGCGAGGCGCCGATCACTCAGGAATGCATCGAGGGTTATGGCGCCATGGGCGCACTGGCGACCGAGGAAGGCCTGCGCCAGATTGAAGGCACCGACGACGTCAACTTCCAGCGCGCCAGCCGCCCGTTCGGCCATAACTGCGGCTTCACGCTGGCCGAATCCTGCCAGTACGTGATGCTGATGGACGACGAGTTGGCCATGGAACTGGGCGCAGACATTCACGGCGCTGTGCCGGATGTATTTATCAACGCCGACGGCTTCAAGAAATCGATTTCAGCGCCTGGCCCGGGTAATTATCTGACCATGGCCAAGGCCGTAGCCAGCGCCACGCAGATCCTCGGCGCAGAAGCCGTGCGCACGCGCAGCTTCGTCCACGCCCACGGTTCCAGCACGCCGGCCAACCGCACCACCGAATCCGACCTGCTCAACCGGATCGCCGCCACCTTCGGTATCGAAAGCTGGCCAATCACCGCCGCCAAGGCATTCGTCGGCCACTCACTGGCAACCGCCAGTGGCGATCAGGTTATCTCGGCCCTCGGCACCTTCAAGTACGGCCTGCTGCCCGGCATCAAAACCATCGATAAAGTGGCTGATGATGTGCACCAGCAACACCTGAGCATTGCCATCAAAGACCGCCAGCTGGGCGAGCAGGCGATGGACGTGTGCTTCGTCAACTCCAAGGGCTTTGGCGGCAACAACGCCAGCGGCGTGATCCTCGCGCCACACGTTGCCGAACGCATGCTCCGCAAGCGATACGGCGAAGCGGCATGGGGCAATTACGTTGAACGCCGCGAGCAGACCCGCCGCAATGCCGAAACCTATGAGCGCAATGCCCTGCTCGGCCAACTCGACATCATCTACAACTTCGGCAATGACATGATCGATGACAGCCACATCGAGCTGGGCACTGAACAAATCAGCATCCCTGGTTTCAGCCAGCCGCTGGTGTTCAAGAAAGATGATCGCTACAAAGACATGCTCGACTGAGTGAAACGGGGCGGCCAGCCAACCTGCCGCCCCGCTCCCCGAAACACCGTCCCCTCGCCGCGCCCGGCAACTCCAACCGATCGATTGGTCACTGGGCTGTGCACGCTTTTATCCACAGGCTGGCTGGGCGCCAAGGCCCGTTGATCACGACTCATTGCCCGCGCACCTTGGAATCTGCAAATAAAACCCCACTATTTAACTCAGGCATGTTTTCCCGCGGCGCGGCACCTAAGTGTCGAACGCTTAGCGCAACCGAATAGGCAGGGCTCATGAGTGAATTAGCAAAGACCAAGATTTCAATCCTCGACCTCGCACCGATTCGTGACGACGGCGGTCCGCAGCAGGCCCTGCATAACTCACTGGCGCTGGCTCAGCATGCCGAGCGGCTGGGTTACGAGCGATTCTGGGTGGCTGAACACCACAACATGGATGGCATCGCCAGTTCGGCCACGGCTGTACTGCTCGGGTATCTGGCGGCAGGCACTTCGACCATTCGCCTCGGTTCTGGCGGGGTGATGCTGCCCAACCATGCGCCGCTGGTGATCGCCGAACAATTCGGCACACTCGCCACCTTATATCCAGGGCGCATTGAACTGGGCCTGGGCCGTGCGCCAGGCGCTGACCAGTACACCGCGCATGCACTGCGTCGTGAGCGTTCCGACAGCGCCGATGATTTCCCGGCTGATGTCGAAGAGTTGCAAGGGTATCTCGGCCCACGCACGCGCAATCAGCGCGTCGTCGCCATGCCGGGCGCAGACACCAACGTGCCGATCTGGCTGCTCGGTTCGAGCCTGTTCAGTGCGCAACTGGCCGGCATGAAGGGTTTGCCTTACGCGTTCGCCTCGCACTTCGCCCCGCGCATGATGCACGAGGCGATCCGGGTTTATCGCAACCACTTCAAACCCTCCGCCACCCTCGACAAACCTTACGTAATGCTCGGTGTGCCGCTGGTTGCCGCCGATACCGATGAGCAGGCAGATTATTTGGTGACCTCGGTTTATCAGCGCATTCTGGCGCTGATTCGCGGCCAGAGCCTGGTCCAGCGCCCGCCCGTCGACAGCATGGAAGGCCTGTGGCTGCCGCATGAGCGTGCCGCTGTAGGTGATTTTCTGGGCATGGCCGTGGTTGGAGGCCCGGAGAAAGTGCGCGCCCGCCTTGATGTGTTGCTGGAGCAGACCGGTGCTGACGAGCTGATATTTACCGGCGACCTGTACAACTTCGACGATCGCCTGCGCTCATTCGAAATTCTCGCGCAGCTACGCTAGGGTCTTTAAAGGCCTCGCCCCGGGCGAGGCCAGCCATTCGACGTGACCAAATCCAGTCAGGAGTCTGAGCATGGCAACCCTTTACCATCAGTTGATGATCAACGCGCCCGCCGCCAAGGTTTTCCAGGCACTCTCAACCATAGAGGGCATTGGCAGTTGGTGGGACACGCCCAAAGCCGGCGAACACGAACAGCTGGCAGCATGGTTATTCGAGCCGGGCGCAGGCCACGACGTGCTGATAATGGCCGTCGATGAGTCTGTACCGAACAGCCGCATACTGTGGCGCTGCGTTAGCGAGCATGAAGAATCGAGCCCGGCATCGGCCTGGTTTGGCACCGGAATTGTCTTTGAGCTGGCGGCCAACGCCGACAAAACCATGTTGGAGTTTCGCCACGCCGGCTGGGACGAATCGAATCGATACCTCGGCTTCTGCAACTTCCAGTGGGCGATGTCACTCAAGGCGCTCAAGGACTACTGCGAACGCAGGTGAAACCCGGCCATGGAAAATATGCCCGGGCGTTGAGTGCGGCTAGAACGTACCGCAACGCAGAACTTCGCCTCGAGCCAGCTCATTGCGCTGCTCGTCATAAAGAAATGCCTGCGCGCTGCGCATGAGTGAGCGCGCCTCCAGCCGGTAATGCTGGCCTGCGGCAAAGCTGTCGTAGCGCACACGAATTTCGCAGGTCACTTGAGTCGGCTCCGACATGTAACCACCGCCGCCATTGACCTCGAACTGAAAGCGCGAGATCAACTCATGGGCGCCGGGGCTGACCTCGAAATAGCGGCCATCGTCCCAGCGTTTACCGTCCAGCTTATCCGCCATCAAAAGCTCCCCGGCCACGGCAAAAGGCTCAATCCAGGCCTTGCCGGGATCAGGTGCGGGTAACGGTGAAGAACAACCGGCCAGAACCAGCAGACCGGCGGCAATGGATGTGCGGCGCATGGTCACGCCTCCTGAATAGAGAGTCTCACTCAAGCATAGCTGGCTGCGCCCGGGTTATCCGCAACGTCCTTCCTTGGCGCGGGCAAGCTCCTGGTTATGTTCATCATAAAGTTTGGCCCAGGCGCGGAATCCGGTATTTCCGGCTTCCAGACGGTAGCGCTCTCCCTTGGCAAAGTCGGCGTAGACCAATTTCACCTCGCAGCGCCGGCTCAAGGCGGAACTGCTGGAGCCCACATTGCTGCCATCGACCTTGAACAATACGCGCGCAACCAGTTCATGGCGGCCAGGCGTTACCTGAAAATACTCCCAGTCATCGACCGGCTTATCGTCGACTTTATAAGCAAACAGGCGATTATCGCGATTGGTGCTCAAATCGACCCAGGCCTGCTCGGAATCATAGGCCCACATATGGGCACAGCCACTCAGCAACAACACACCCGCAACCAGTAACGGACCACGCATACAGAGACTCCAGAGCAAAGTGCGTCAGGCTGGCGAAATCACCTGCGATTGCAGTAGTGTCGCGCCATGCCCAAATTCATATCACCCCTACTCGACCGCCTCTCACTGCGCTGGGTTCCCCTGCTTGGGGCTTTGGCGCTGAGCGGTTGCAGCAGCGTCGACTATTACAGCCAGCTTCTCGGCGGCCAGTACGCCTTGCTCAGCAGCCGCGAGCCGGTTGCCGAAATCGTCGCCAACCCGGCACAAAATCCGCAGTTACGTAAGCGCCTGGCCCTCTCACAGCAGGCCCGCGACTTCGCCAGCAGCGCACTGGCATTGCCGGACAACAACAGTTATCGCCTGTATGCCGATATAAAGCGGCCGTTTGTGGTGTGGAATGTATTCGCAACGCCCGAGTTCTCGCTGGAGCCCGAGCTGTATTGTTTCCCCATTGCCGGCTGCGTGGCGTATCGCGGTTTCTATGACCAGAATCGCGCACGCGGCGCCAAAGCCCTGCTGCAACTGCAGGGGCTCGACACTTACATGGGCGGGGTTGAAGCCTACTCGACGCTGGGCTGGTTTGATGACCCGATTCTCAACACCATGCTGCGCTGGAGTGATCAGCGGCTGGTGGCGGTTATCTTCCATGAATTAGCCCATCAAAAACTCTATGTGCCGGGCGACACTGCGTTCAATGAATCCTTCGCCACATTCGTCGAGCAACAAGGCTGGCGGCAGTGGCATCAAGCTCATCCGGATTCAGCTGCGCAGGCGCCAAATCAGCAAGTGTTAAAGCAGCGCGCTGAATTTACCGAGTTGGTGCTGGCCAGCCGTGAACGCCTGAAAACGCTCTACGCCAGCGGCCAGCCCCCCGAACAGATGCGCGCAGGGAAACAGGCCGAGTTCGAGCAATTACGCCGCAACTACCGCGCGCTACGCGACAGCCAATGGGGCGGCACAGGCGCTTACGACAGCTGGATTGAAGCGCCGATGAATAACGCCAAACTGCTGCCATTCGGCCTCTACGACCAGTGGGTTACAGCCTTTGCCGTGTTGTTCGAGCAAGCCAATGGCGACTGGACCAAGTTCTACGCGCAAGCTGCAAAAATTGGCGACCTGACTCCGGATGAACGCAAGGCACGGCTTGAGCAATTGCAACAAGCCGCAGCGCCGCAGAGTGCACAGGACACTGAAGAACCGCAGCTGTAGTTGTTGAGCTGACGATATCTTTAAACAGTGGGCGGGAACGGCATCGACGGCCATTGGCATTTCACAGATGCCTGCAAAACAAACCCCTGTGGATAAAACTAGTGGCTAATCGCCGTGTCCAAACAATATCAATCGATGTTTGCGAGGCAATTACCATGAAACGCGCGATGCAAAAATGCAGCGCTGTAATTCTCCTGACCCTGCTCAGCAGCGCAGCGCTGGCCGCAGTCAAACCCTGCGAAGAGCTTAAGCAGGAGATCGAGGAAAAAATTCAGGCCGCGGGCGTGGCCAGCTACACGCTGGAAATCGTGCCTAACGATGAGGTCAGCGATGAGACGATGGTGGTGGGGAGCTGCGATGGCGGCACCCAGAAAATCATCTATCAGCGTAACGACTGACCAGCCGTCATCAGGCTAGCCAGCAAACGCCTGATGCAGCTGCATGACAGACTCGAAATGATAGTTCGGGGCTTGCGCCTCAAGCTCTTCACGGCTGCCGAATCCGTAACCAACCGCCGCCACATCAAGGCCATTTTGCTGCCCGCCGATAAGGTCGTGCTTGCGGTCGCCAATCATCAGCGAACGTTCGGGCGCGATGCCTTCACACGCCAACAGATGGGCAATCAACTCGACCTTGTTGGTACGGGTGCCGTCCAGCTCACTGCCGTAGATCACCTTGAAGTGACGCGAGAAGCCGAAGTGTTCGGCGATCTTGCTGGCAAACACTGTTGGTTTGCTGGTCGCGATGTACAGGGTTCGCTGCTGCGCCTCAAGCATGTGCAAAAGCTCGCTGATACCGGCAAACACCTGATTCTCATACAGCCCGACATCGGCAAACCGCTCCCGATAGAAGTTCACCGCCTGCCAGCCACGGGCCTCGTCCATTGCGTAGGTCTGCATAAAGCACTGCAGCAGCGGCGGGCCGATAAAGTGTTCAAGCGCCTGTAAGTCCGGCTCATCAATTCCCAGTCGCGCCAGGGCGAACTGCACCGAACGGGTGATGCCCTCACGCGGGTCGGTGAGTGTGCCATCGAGGTCAAACAGAATGTTCTGGTAATGCATAAGCCGCCCGCGCAAAGCCGAGAGTATGAAGTGGCGCCACCTTACAAAAAAGCGCGCGCCGATCAAACCACTAGCGAGCATCTGGACCATAACCATTCAACTATCTGGCCGTTGTGCATGGCGCATCTGGTGGTCATTGTTAGACTGCAAAGTACAGCGCCAGATAGATTTCGCCGCTGCCAATGACAATAAAAACCAAGAGAGGCCGAGCATGTCGAAAGAGGTTAAGCCGACCGAACGTGGCATTCACGCGTTATATGCCGGAGATCCGTTGAAAGCAGAGAAGCTATTGTGGGACCGCGAACCTGAGTCTGATCGCCGCGGATTTCTCAAACGCAGCAGCTTGCTGGCGATGGCCTCCGCCTTGGGAGCAAGTATTCCTTTCGCCCGTTACTTGCCGCTGGGCATGATCCCCGCCGGGCTGGCACATGCTGAGGAGCCGTTCAGCATTGAGGGCAAAGATGGCCTCAAGGTGCTTAACGACCGACCGCTGAACGCCGAAACACCGGCTCACTTATTGGATGATGCAATCACCCCGGCGCGGCATATGTTTGTCCGCAACAACGGTATTGTGCCGGCACCCAAAGAGCTGGATGCCGCCAACTGGACGCTGGAAATTGCTGGCGAGTCCTGCGTTACGCCGACCACCTTTTCAATTGCCGATCTGCAATCGCGCTTCAAGCACTACACCTATCAACTGGTGATTGAGTGCGGCGGCAACGGCCGCAGCGAGTTTGTGCCTGCTGCCAGCGGCAACCAATGGACAGTGGGCGCCGTCGGCTGCCCAACCTTCACCGGCGTGCGTTTGCGTGACGTTCTTGAAGCCTGCGGGATCAAGAAGGATGCGGTGTATATCGGCTATTACGGCGCCGATTTACACCCCAGTGGCGACCCGAGCAAACATGCCATATCGCGCGGCGTGCCCATGTCCAAGGCGTTGGAGGATGAAACCCTGATTGCCTGGGCCATGAATGATCAGGCGATTCCTTATCTCAACGGTCAGCCATTGCGACTGGTCTGCGGCGGCTGGCCTGCCTCGACATCGGGCAAGTGGCTGAAAAAGATTGTGGTACGCAACAAGGTTCACGATGGCAACAAAATGGCAGCGCCGTCTTATAGCGTGCCGAAGTATCCGGTGGCGCCCGGCAGCGAAGTGCCGCCTGAAGACATGCAGATTATTCACTCGATGCCAGTGAAGTCGCTGATCACCTTCCCCAAGTCCGGAATCAGCCAGCCACTCGCTAAAACGTTGCAGGTACGTGGTCACGCATGGGCGGGCGACCTTGAAGTGAGTGAAATGCATGTATCCACAGACTTCGGCGTAACCTGGCAAAAGGCCAAACTCGAATCGCCGGCGAATCGTCTGGCGTGGCAGCACTGGAGCGCCGACCTGAGTTTTGCCGAAAAGGGCTATTACGAGGTTTGGGCGCGGGCAGTAGACAGTGAGGGCAAATCGCAACCGATGCTGGTCCCCGGCTGGAACCCCAAGGGCTATTTGAATAACGCCTGCCATCGCATCGCGGTGCAAATCGTTTAGGAGAACCCATGGCCCACTCAATCACCTTAGGCCTGATCATGCTCGGGTTGTTATCGGCACCCGCTCATGCAGCCGAAACCGATCCGGCAAGCGGTCTGATCATCGCTGAGGGCTGGGAAACCGTGCGCAATAACTGCACGGCGTGTCACTCGGCCAAACTGGTTACGCAGAACAGTGGCAGCCGCCAACATTGGCTCTCACTGATTCGCTGGATGCAGGACAAACAAGGGCTTTGGCCCTTTGACCCGAAAACTGAGACGGTGATTCTCGACTACTTGAGCAGCGAGTATGGTGCCAAGGCCGAAACCCGGCGACCGGCGCTGCTGGCCGAACAACTGCCGGATAATCCTCTGCGCAAACCCGCCGCTAAACCGGCGCAGTAAAGCCATGTGCCCGGCCCGCAGTGCGGGCCGGCTACGTATCAGTGCGAGTAGCCTTCCATCAGGTGCTGGTCTTTCAGGCGCACGTAATTGTCGGCGGTGTAGCGGAAGTAGCTGAGTTCTTTTTCGGTAAGCGCGCGGGCTTGTTTGGCCGGGCTACCCACGTACAGATAACCACTTTGCAGGCGCTTGCCGGGCGGCACCAGGCTGCCGGCGCCGAGCACGACTTCATCCTCGATCACCACACCGTCCATGACGATGCTGCCCATGCCGATCAGAATCCGGTTGCCAATGCTGCAACCGTGCAGCGTGACCTTGTGGCCCACCGTGACATCGTCGCCAATATTCAGTGGGTAACCGGCCGGATTGAACGGCCCGGCGTGGGTAATGTGCAACACGCTGCCATCCTGAATACTGCTGCGCTGACCAATGCGAATGCTGTGCATGTCGCCGCGAATGACCACCAGCGGCCAGACCGAGCTGTCGTCACCGATCTCGACGTCGCCCAGCACCACAGAAGTCGGGTCAACGAACACCCGCTCGCCAAGTTGCGGAGTGAATTGCTGAAAAGAACGAATGGACACGATAGTTTCCTCTTGGCTGCGATTCGTCTGAATTCTAATTATTATGGCTGCCATGTGGGTTGTTAATTCGCCATCGCGACCCAATTAACCTGTTATTACGGCTGAACTGCTGTGGATAAGTTCGTGCTTTTCACGCTCGACAATCCCCGGCTCAGCCAAGCCATTCTCTGAACGCAAGGTGCCTGCCTGTGACCGCTAGCAATCCGCTACTCCAGAACTTCGATCTGCCGCCTTATTCAGCCATTCGCCCTGAGCACGTAGAGCCGGCGATTGATGCCATTCTTGCTGACAACCGCGCCGCGATGGCCAAGTTGCTTGACGAACAGGCGAGCGCACCGACATGGGCAGGGCTGGTGTTGCCACTTGATGAGATGAATGAACGCCTGGGTCGTGCATGGAGCCCGGTGAGCCACTTGAATGCGGTGTGCAATAACGCCGAACTGCGTGGCGCTTATGAGGCGTGCTTGCCGAAGCTGTCGGAATACTGGACCGAAATCGGCCAGAACCAGACGCTGTTCAAGGCGTATCAAGCGCTCGCCAACAGCCCGGAAGCGGCCGGCTACGACGTTGCCCAGAACACTATCTTGCAACACGCCCTGCGTGATTTCCGCTTGTCAGGTATCGACCTGCCAGAAGCCCAGCAGCAGCGTTACGGCGCCATCCAGATGAAACTATCGGAGCTGGCCAGCCGTTTCTCCAACCAGCTGCTGGACGCAACACAGGCCTGGAGCAAGCACATCACCGACGAGGCTGATCTTGCCGGCCTCACCGAATCGGCAAAAATGCAGATGGCTCAGGCCGCACAGGCCAAAGGTCTCGAAGGCTGGCTGGTGACGCTGGAATTCCCAAGCTACTTCGCGGTGATCACCTACGCCGATGATCGCGCCCTGCGTGAAGAAATTTACGCCGCCTACTGTACCCGCGCCTCGGACCAGGGCCCGAACGCTGGCCAGAACGACAATACGCCGGTCATGGCCGAGATTCTCGAGCTGCGCCAAGAACTGGCCAAGCTGCTCGGCTACGCCAACTTCTCCGAGTTGAGCCTTGCCAGCAAGATGGCCGAGAGCAACGAGCAGGTGCTCAACTTCCTGCGTGATCTGGCCGTGCGCAGCAAGCCGTTTGCCGCTCAGGATCTGGCTGAACTGCAAGCCTTTGCTGCCGAGCAGGGCTGTAACGACCTGCAGAGCTGGGACGTTGGCTACTACGGCGAGAAACTGCGCGAACAGCGTTACAGCATCTCGCAAGAAACCCTGCGCGCCTACTTCCCGGTCGACAAAGTACTCAGCGGCCTGTTTGCCATTGTCGAGAAGCTTTACGGCATCCAGATCAAGGAGCTGAGCGACTTCGACAGCTGGCATGCGGATGTGCGTCTGTTCGAGATCAGCGAGAACGGCCAGCCGGTCGGACGCTTCTTCTTCGACCTTTACGCCCGCGCCAACAAGCGCGGCGGTGCCTGGATGGATGGCGCACGTGACAAGCGTCGCGCCGCCGATGGCACGCTGATCAGCCCGGTGGCGAATCTGGTGTGCAACTTCACCCCGGCGGTTGGCGGCAAGCCTGCGCTGCTGACCCACGATGAAGTCACCACGCTGTTCCACGAATTCGGCCACGGCCTGCATCACCTGCTCACCCGCGTTGAACACGCCGGCGCCTCGGGCATCAACGGCGTGGCGTGGGATGCGGTCGAATTGCCAAGCCAGTTCATGGAAAACTGGTGCTGGGAGCCGGAAGGTCTGGCGCTGATTTCGGCCCATTACGACTCGGGCGAAGCCTTGCCTGAAGACTTGCTCGACAAGATGCTGGCGGCGAAAAACTTCCAGTCCGGCCTGATGATGGTGCGTCAGCTGGAGTTCTCGCTGTTCGACTTCGAACTGCATGCCACCCACGGCGACGGCCGCAGCGTGCTCGAGGTGCTCGAAGCGATCCGCGACGAGGTCTCGGTGCTGCGCCCACCCAGGGAAAACCGCTTCCCCAAC
>MDTG01275380.1_pt1 | contig 18475 bp, 14 predicted proteins | sample 811421 | NCBI WGS metagenome assembly MDTG01 (sample SAMN05326645, study PRJNA326480) | marine metagenome | isolation source: seawater | place: Pacific Ocean: South East | collected 2011
ATCATAAGAATTAGGAAATAAATTCCACTGAGTTTTTCTTGTATAACATGAATCATCAGTAAAATTTATAACTGGAACTTCAAGATTCTTGTTTTTTTGGACCTTTCTAGATTCAAAAATAATAGACCTGTAGGGCAAAGTACCATACTTAAATTTATAAAATTGATCAATAGGAATACAAAGAAATGCATGCTCATAATCATCTTCCATTCCCCGAAAATATTCTTTATTTAAATTTACTTTTATATTTTTATGGCTCAAAATTCTTTCTACTAGTTTTGTATAACCATCTTTTGGTAAAGCTTGAAAGTTATCATTGAAGTATCTTGAGTCTGAATTTGTTCTTATTGGTAATCTTGCTCCAATACTAATTTCTAACTCTTTCGGATCTATTCCCCACATTTTCTTGGTGTAAGGTCTGAAAAAAATATTTGCTAATTTATTCCCTAATTTTGCTTCGAAAAACTCATCAATGTTTTTGGGTGAAATATTCTTATTTCTTATTAAATTAAGAAACTTTTTTACTTCATCTTCATCTTTAAAATGTTTATTAAAAATATCTTGTAAAGTATTTTTATTAATTGGAAGTGGCGTAGTTTTTCCATCTTTAAGGAGAGCTCTAACCCTATGTTCATAAGGTACCCAATCAGTAAATCTAGTTAAGAAAATCAACCCTTTTGCATTTTTATCGCAATGTAAAAGATGTGGTCCATACTTATGAATTCGCTCATTATTAGAATTAACATAATCAAAAATATTTCCTGATATATGATTCCTTTTTTCGAAAATTTCAACAAATAATCCCCCTTCAGCTAAAACTCTCGCTATAGTTGAGCCTGCTAATCCAGCTCCAACTATTAAAACTTTTTTGGAAATACTTACCATTTACTATAATAATAAAAAAGCATAATCTGATGAGCTTAGGTTTAATAATTTCAAGATATAGTGAGGATATTAGTTGGTTAGAAAAATTTCCAGATTTTAAAATAACAATATATAACAAAGGTAAAGAATTATCAAACTCAAAATTTTATAAAATAGTAAATTTACCAAATGTAGGTAGAGAGTCCCATACATGGATTTATCATATTGTAAAAAATTATAATAACCTTGAGGATGTAACAATTTTTTTTCAAGGTAGAATAGATGACTTAGGTTGTATGGTTTATAGTAATCCAAAAAAATATATTCAAAAGGTTAAAAAATATGGTTTTGCCCCTAGCAGATACGGTATGCTTGGCCCGTACCATTGGGATTGGAACGTTGGTATAAAAGATAATCCAAAATATAAAGATGCATGGGAAAGAAATAAAATATCAAAATCAAAATTAGGATTTAGGGAATTTTCAAAAAAATTATTTCCAGAAATACCCATATTTGTCGCTACTTCGTATGGCGGCTGTTTTGCAATAACAAAAGAAACCATAAAGAAATATGACTTAAAGTTTTACCAAAATTTACTAAATCTTTTAAAAAAAAGTAAAAATCCCATTGAAGGCCATTATATGGAGAGACTATGGTGCTATATGTTCACAAAAAATCAACCATTTTTTGATTCTATTATTGATGTTATTTACACTAAAATCGAAAGATTAAATTTAAAAAATTAATTTAAACGTAAAAGATATTCTTTAAGATTAGGTTTTAAAATATCATTAAATAAAGTTTTATGGAATTAGAAAAATATCTTTAAAAATTTATTTAAATTCAAAATTTATATCGTACTTTTAAGAATAATAAAAAATTCATAACGTATTTTAAACATTATTAAAAATATACCTCTAAAAATATTTTACTTAGACTTTATTCAATGAATTAAATATGAAATTTATTTATAAAATATTAAAAAACAATATTGATAGGAAGAAAATATATTGTTTACTAAGTTGTATTTATTTAAAAATTTATTTAATCTAATTCATGTTCTTTAATTTACTGGTAATTTATAATAAAAAGTAGTCTCGAGAAAAAAGATGAGTAAAAAAAATATATTACCTGTTATTTTATGCGGCGGGAAAGGTTCAAGACTATGGCCACTTTCAAGGGAAAGTTATCCAAAGCAATTCCTCCCATTGCTTGCCAATGAGAAAGACTCTTTGATGCAAAAAACTATCAAACGGATTTCCAATCTTAATCAAATAGATGATCCACTATTGATATGTAATGAGGAACATAGATTTATTGTTAAAGATCAACTAGATCAAATTGGGGTTAATGCAAAAAAAATTATTTTGGAGCCATGTCAAAGAAATACAGCACCCGCAATAATCATTTCAGCTTTGTATGCTCTTGAAAATAATGAAGATCCTAATCTTCTTGTTTTAGCTGCAGATCATGAAATAAAAAATTCGCAACTATTTCTTGAAACAATTGAGAATGGATTGAATTATTCTAATAATGGATGCTTAGTAACTTTTGGAATAGTACCAAACTCTCCTGAAACTGGGTTCGGATATATTGAAGCCGATGAATATATATCTCCTAAAAGTAAAGAAGGAGCAAAAATAAGAAGGTTTATTGAAAAGCCTGATGAAAATAAGGCTAAAAAACTCATAAAAGATAAAAAATTTTTTTGGAATAGTGGAATATTTTGTTTTAAAGCAAGCAGTATAATAAGTGAGTTTGAAAAATATAATCCCGATTTATTGAATTGCGGAAAAGAAGCTTTAAGCAAATCATTCCAAGATCTAAGTTTCCAACGTTTAGATAAAAAAACTTTTTGTAATTGCCAAGATATATCTATTGACCATGCTTTAATGGAAAATACAAACCTAGGGGTGGTTTTACCATTGAATGTAGGTTGGGATGATATTGGGAGTTGGAAATCTCTAAGAAATTTGGAAGAAAAAAATTTTGATGGAAATGTAATTATAGGTAATGCTATCTCTAAGTCCTCAAAAAATTGCTATTTGAGAAGTGAGAGTAGATTAATTGTTGGTCTTGGAATAGAAAATCTAATTGTTGTAGAGACAAACGATGCCGTTTTAATAGCAAATCCAGAATATGGACAGGAAGTAAAAAATATAATTTATGAATTAGAAAAGCTGGGACATGATGAGGGTAAATTTCATAAAAAAGTATTTAGGCCTTGGGGAAGTTACTTAACAATTTCAGAGGGATTAAATTTTCAGGTAAAAAAAATTGAGGTTAATATTGGAGGCTCATTATCCTTGCAGTTGCATCATCATCGTTCAGAGCATTGGATTGTTGTAAATGGAACAGCATTAGTTGAGATTAATGGCGAAAAAAAAGTTTTAAAAGAGAATGAAAGTACTTATATCCCTTTAGGATCTAAGCATAGACTTTCAAATCCCGGAGAAATTCCTCTTATACTAATTGAGGTTCAAAGTGGTTCCTATATAGGTGAAGACGATATTATTAGATTTGATGATATATATGGTCGTTCAATATAATACCTTTAACAAAACCCTTAATTTTAAAAATCAAAAATTCAACAATAATATTTATTAAAATAATAAATTAATGGCAATTCAATAAAAATAGATTCTTAATTAATAAATTTATTTAATAATGTTTCCTTTTTTTCTATTGTAAAGATAGAGTTATTCTTAATTTTATGATTTATATATCAATTAAAGATGAAAAATAAAATCGCCTTAATTACTGGAATTACTGGGCAAGATGGAAGTTACCTAGCTGAACTACTTCTTCAAAAAAACTATATAGTGCATGGCATAAAAAGAAGATCAAGTTCATTTAATACCGAGAGAATAGATCACCTTTATCAAGATCCTCATATTGAGGATGCCAAATTAAAATTACATTATGGAGATTTAACTGATAGCACTAATTTAATTAAAATAATTCAAGAAATACAGCCCGATGAAATATATAATTTAGGAGCACAAAGTCATGTTGCAGTAAGTTTTGAGTCGCCTGAATATACCGCTAATAGTGATGCATTAGGAACACTCAGAATTTTGGAGGCTGTGAGATTACTAGGCCTTAAATCAAAAACCAAAATATATCAAGCTAGCACTTCAGAATTATATGGTTTTACTCAAGAAGTCCCACAAAAAGAATCAACTCCTTTTTACCCAAGAAGCCCATATGGAGTGGCTAAATTATATGCTTATTGGATAGTAGTTAATTACCGGGAAGCTTATGGTATGTTTGCTTGTAATGGCATTTTATTTAATCATGAAAGTCCCAGAAGAGGGGAAACATTCGTAACGAGAAAAATAACTAGAGGATTGGCAAATATTGACCTAGGTATTCAGAAATGTCTTTATATGGGTAATTTAAATTCAAAGAGGGACTGGGGTCATGCTAAAGATTATGTAGAGATGCAGTGGAGAATGCTTCAACAAGACAAAGCCGAAGATTATGTAATTGCAACTGGTCGACAAGAAAGTGTTAGAAAATTCATTGAAATTGCAGCAAAACAGTTGGGGTGGGGGGGAATTATATGGGCAGGTAATGGTATTGATGAAATTGGCAAAAGACTTGATAACGGAGATATTGTTATTAGAATTGATCCTAAATATTTCAGACCTGCAGAAGTTGATTCACTCTTAGGCAACGCTCAAAAGGCGAAAGAAAAATTAGGATGGCAAGCTAAAATAACGTTAGAAGAATTAGTCGCAGACATGATTAGTTTCGATCTTAATGAAGCAGCTAAACAATCTATTCTTTTAAAAGAAGGTTTTAACTATGAAAAGAATGAATAAGTTAATTTGTAAAGAAGATAAAATATTTCTCGCTGGACATAAAGGGATGGTCGGAAGTGCTATAGAAAAAATTTTGTTAAAGAATGAATATGGTAAAAAAGATTTTGGCGGCTCATTATTAACAAGAACTAGAGAAGAGTTGAATTTGCTAGATATTAATAGTGTTGAAAAATTTTTCCTATTAAATAAACCTAAAATTGTCATTATCGCAGCAGCTAAAGTAGGAGGAATCCAAGCAAATAACAATTATCCTTTCGAATTTTTATCTGAAAATATCAAAATCCAACAAAACTTAATAGAAACTTCATTTAGACATAATGTAAAAAGATTACTATTTTTAGGTAGCAGTTGTATTTATCCAAAATATGCTAAACAACCTATCAGAGAGGAAGAGCTTCGATCAAAATCTCTTGAAAAAACCAATGAATGGTACGCATTAGCTAAAATTTGTGGGATTAAATTATGCGAGTCTCTTAGAAAGCAATATAATTTTGATTCAATTTGTTTAATGCCAACAAATATATATGGTCCAGGGGATAACTATCACCCCGAGAATAGTCACGTATTTGCTTCTCTTATAAGAAAATTTATCATAGCCAAAAAGAAAAATTATAAATTTGTTGAATGTTGGGGGACAGGAAGTCCATATAGGGAGTTTCTCCATGCTGATGATCTTGGGAATGCATGTCTTCATGCTTTAGAAAATTGGGATCCGAACGCAGAATCTGCACCAAAGGATGATGATGGAAAACCTTTAAACTTTTTAAATATTGGGACAGGAAAAGATATATCAATTAAGGGATTAGCTCTAACCATCTCGAAAGAGGTTGGCTATCAGGGAGAAATTTTATGGAACCATGATAAACCAGATGGCACTCCAAAAAAATTATTAGATATTTCAAGATTTTCTTCACTTGGTTGGAAGCCAAAAATAGATTTGCAATCTGGTATAAGGAAAACTTTGAATGATGTTTATGATAAATTTTAGATTTAAAATTAAAATTTTAATTCAATTTATTTTATTAAAATAAATTTCATGAAAGAATCAAGTATTTTTATTAAAAAATAATATGAAAAAAAACATAAAAAATATATGTTGCATTGGAGCTGGATACGTAGGCGGGCCAACAATGGCAGTAATTGCAAAAAAATGCCCGCATATACAAATAAATGTAGTTGATATAAATAAGAAAAGAATAGAAGATTGGAATTCAGAAGATCTTGCATCGTTACCAATTTTTGAACCAGGATTGGGAGATATTATTAAGAGTTGTAGAAATAAAAATCTCCATTTTTCAACTGATATAAAAAAACAAATTGCTAATGCAGATATGATTTTCATCTCTGTAAATACTCCCACAAAAACTAAAGGTATTGGTGCTGGGAAGGCAAGTGATCTTAAGTGGGTCGAGTCTTCAGCTAGAGAGATTTCAAAATATGCAGTTGGCTCCACAATCATTGTGGAGAAAAGTACATTACCCGTTAAAACAGCTTTAACAATAAAGAGAATCCTAGAAAGTCAAAATAATAAATTGAATACAAAATCTGTTTCTCAAAGTTTTGCAGTACTATCTAATCCAGAATTCATGTCAGAGGGTAGTGCTATAAAAGATTTAGAAAATCCAGATAGAGTTTTAATTGGAGGAGAAGATCAAGAAGCTATAAAGGAGCTTATAAATATTTATCTTAATTGGGTTGACTTTGAAAAAATACTTACAACGGATCTGTGGAGTTCAGAACTTTCAAAGTTAATAGCAAATGCTTTTTTAGCTCAAAGAATAAGTTCTATTAATTCAATGACAGCTCTTTGTGAAAAAACAGGAGCTGATATTAAAAATGTTTCATTAGCTATTGGTTCTGATAAAAGAATTGGTCAATATTTCTTAGATTCAGGACCAGGTTTCGGTGGAAGTTGTTTCAAAAAAGATATCCTTAATCTAGTTTATATATGTAATCATTATGGATTAGATGAAGTCTCAAGCTATTGGCAAAAAGTAGTTGATATAAATATTTGGCAACAAAAAAGAATATCTCATATTGTTGTTGATAAATTGTTTAGAACTGTTTCTGGGAAAAAGATAGCCATATTTGGTTTTGCTTTCAAATCAAATACTAACGATACAAGAGAGTCTCCAGCAATTTCTATTTGCAATGACTTGATTGAAGAAGGAAGTAATATTTACATATACGATCCAAAAGTTCGGGAATTACAAATAGAAAAGGATTTAGGAGTTGAGACAAACAAAAAGTATTCAAGAAATAACGATGATGGGTATTGGCACTATTCCAAGTCTATAGATGAAACAATTAAAGAAGCAGATGCAATTATCATTCTTACTGGATGGTCTGAATTTAAAAAATTAAACTATGAAAATATTTTTAAGTTAATGAGATCGCCATCTTGGATATTTGATGCAAGGGGTATATTAGATCCTAATCATATTCAATCAATAGGTTTTAGATTTTGGAGAATAGGATTAGGGAATCAAAATGTTAGTCAATATTTTGATATGCAATTTTGACACTTATTATTAATCTAATCAATCATGATAAATTTAATTTAATTTTAAAAAATATGGTCATCAATTCTTCTCACCTATGACAATGAAAAAAAATAAAAAAAGGAAAGGAATTATCTTAGCAGGAGGGAACGGATCGAGATTATCGCCAATTACTAAAGCCATAAGTAAACAATTGATGCCTGTTTATAATAAGCCCATGATTTATTATCCTTTAAGTACCTTAATGCTTGCTGGCATAAAAGAGTTTCTAATTATCACAACAAAAGAATATAAGAAATCTTTTGAAAATTTGTTAGGAAATGGAGAAGACTTTGGCATCGAGATAAACTACGCTATTCAAGAATCACCGGATGGTCTTGCCCAGGCATTTTTGATTGGTGAAGATTTCATAAATAATTCACCTGTAGCATTAGTTCTTGGTGATAACTTATTCAATGGGGTGGACTTAGAGAAAAAATTAATTTCAGTAAACAAAAAACATAAGCAAAATACAATTTTTGCACTTCCCGTTAATGATCCAGAAAGATATGGCGTCGTTGAATTTGATGAAAATAATAAAGTTATAGATATATCTGAAAAGCCAAAGAATCCAAAAAGTAGATATGCAGTAACTGGATTATATTTTTACGATGATACAGTCGTAAATAAAGCAAAAAAAATAACCCCTTCAAGTCGCGGAGAATTAGAAATTACAGCACTTAATCAGATGTATCTTGCTGATGAAGATCTTACGGTTGAAATATTTGGGAGAGGAATGGCATGGTTAGATACAGGAACTTTTGATTCGCTTCATCAAGCTGGAACCTATATTAGGATTCTTGAAAAAAGGCAGGGTTTAAAAATTGGATGTCCTTATGAAATAGCTTGGAGGAAAAAGTGGATTGATGATTCTAAATTTGAGAACTCAGCTTTTAATCTTATAAAAAGTTCTTATGGTAAATACTTATTAAGTCTAATTGAAGAAAAAAATATAAATTTATAATCTAGTAAGAATATAGGAAAATGAACTATAGAAGAATCAAAACAAATAAAAATATTTTACTTAGTGGACCTTTTCTTTTAATCCCAGATAAATTTGTTGACGAAAGAGGCTTTTTTATGGAGAGCTGGAATGAAAAAACTTTTGATAATATAGTAAAAAGTCCTATAAAATTCGTCCAAGATAATCACTCAAATTCAAAGAAAAATGTCATTAGGGGACTTCATTTTCAGCTACCTCCTAATGATCAAGCGAAGCTAGTTAGATGTATCTCAGGAAAAATATTTGACGTTATAGTTGATATTAGAAAGAGCTCTCCCACTTTCTTAAATTGGGCAGGAGTTATATTAGATGCAAAATCTCATAATCAACTTTGGATACCTTCTGGATTTGCGCATGGTTTCATGTCGTTAGATGAAAACTCTGAAATTATTTACAAAACAACATCTTCATGGTCAAAAAATGATGAAAGAACTATCAGGTGGGATGATAATACATTAAAGATAGACTGGCCAATAGAAAAAACCCCCCCAATAATTTCTATCAAAGATAAAACCGCAACTACAATCGAAAGTATGTTGGAAAACGATTTTTTCCCTTAATTATTAATTTTTTTAAACGATTTATATTATGGATAATAATTTTCCTAAAGAACTGAAAAGAATTTTAATTACTGGTGGGGGTGGGTTTATAGGAGGTGCGCTCACAAGATATTTACTAATTAATACTAATTTTGAAATTTATAATTTAGATAAATTGGGTTATTCAAGTGATTTATCAAGTATAAATTTGCTTCTAAAAAATAATAAATCCTTTCAAAAAAGATATTTTTTTTTAAATGTTGATCTGAATGATGCGATTAAGACCAAAGAAGCAATTATCTCTTCAAATCCAGATTTAATTTTCCATTTAGCTGCTGAAAGTCATGTTGATCGTTCCATAGATAATCCCAAAGATTTTATATATAGCAATATAATTGGTACTTTTAATTTACTTGAATCTACTCTTTGGCACTGGGATAGATTACCTGAAAATAGAAAAATAATTTTTAAATTTCACCATATAAGTACTGACGAAGTTTTTGGATCTTTAGATTCAGAAACAGATTTCTTCTGTGAAAACACCCCATATTCTCCTAGAAGTCCCTATTCTGCCTCTAAGGCTTCAAGTGATCACTTAGTAAATGCCTGGCACCATACATATAATCTTCCTACAGTTATTACTAATTGCAGTAATAATTTTGGACCTTGGCAATTTCCTGAGAAATTGATACCACTGGTAATCCTTAAAGCACTCAACAAAGAGAAAATTCCAATATATGGTAAAGGTGAAAATATAAGGGATTGGCTTTTCGTAGAGGATCATATTCAAGCTCTAATATTGGTGGCTACAAAAGCTAAACCTGGTGCAATTTACTGTATTGGAGGATCACAAGAGTTAACAAATAACGAAATAGTTATAAAAATTTGCCAGTTACTAGATTATTTACAGCCTTCAAAAGAACCTTATAAAAATTTAATCAGTTATGTAAATGATAGGCCTGGGCACGATCAAAGATATGCCATCAATGCAGATAAAATCAAAAAAGATTTAGGATGGGAACCAAAAATAAACATTAATGAAGCTTTAGGAAAAACAGTCAAGTGGTATCTAAATAATTTAAATTGGTGCGAAGAAATTAAATTAAAATCTGGATATCATGGAGAAAGATTAGGTGGAAAATAAATTAAAAAAATCCAAATAAATCAGAACTAATTTTTAACCCATGAAAGTTTTACTTCTAGGATCCTCGGGGCAGTTAGGTATTTCAATTATCAAACAAAAGCCAAAAGAAATTGAATTATTTTCATTCAAAAAGTTTGATCTTAATATTTTAAATAAGCAAAAATTAAAAGGAAAAATAAATGAAATTAAACCTGATTGGGTAATCAATGCAGCTGCATATACAAATGTTGAGCAGGCGGAGAAAAATAAAGAATATGCCTTAAAAGTGAATAGAGATGGTCCTAAAATTATTTCTGAAGCAATTAAAGAAATTGGAGGAAAACTTCTTCATATAAGTACTGATTTTGTTTTTGATGGCAAATCAAGTGTTCCATACAAGCCCACTGATAAGACTAATCCAATATCTTTTTATGGAACTTCTAAACTATTGGGTGAGGAAGAAATTAAAAAAGTTTTCACTTCAAAAAATAACTTTATTATTTTAAGGACGAGTTGGTTAATGGGACCTTTCGGTAATAATTTTGCAAAGACAATGATAAAACTACATCAAGAAAAAGATTATATAAAAGTAGTCAATGATCAATTAGGCTCTCCTACCAGCACTATTTCACTGGCTAATATTTGTTGGAAAATAATAAATAAAAGTAATTTGGATATTTCATTAAAATTTCCTGAAATAATGCATTGGTGCGATCAGGGCCAAACTAATTGGTATGAAGTAGCAAAAGTAGTAGGGGATATAGCCTTGAAATTGAATAAAATATCAAAAATTTCAAAAGTCATACCTATAAATTCTTCAGAGTATAAAACTTTAGCATCAAGGCCTTCTTATTCAGTTCTTGATACAGAAGAAACTGAAAAGATTTTAAAATTTAAACCTTTAAATTGGAAACAAACAATTTATAGATCTTTTAGAGATTATTAATTTGATAATCTTATAAAACAATCTGAAAGTAATATTAATAATTATTTATAACCTTTAGGATTATTTTTTTGCCATTCCCAACCATCTTTACACATTTGCTCTAATGTTCTTATCGGCTTCCAATTAAGTTTTTTCAAAGCCAAAGAATTATCTGCTACTAGTCGTGATACATCGCCCTCTCTTCTTGGAGCTGTAGAATGCTTTATTTCAATTTTATTTGCTTCTTGAAATACATTTAATAATTCAAGCAAACTAGTCCCATTTCCTGTACAAAGATTAATTGCACTAAAGTTTTTTCCTTTTCTTCTCAAATACTCTAATGCAGATATGTGTCCTTCAGCTAAATCCATTACATGTATGTAGTCTCTAATACACGTACCATCTTTTGTTGGCCAATCATTACCAAATATTTTTAATTCCTCTATTTGTCCTGAAGCAACTCTTGTTAATGCAGGAAATATATTATTAGCTACTCCAAGAGGATCTTCTCCAATCTGACCTGAAGCGTGAGCCCCTATTGGATTAAAGTAACGTAAACAAATAATTCTCCAGTCTTCATAAGTTGATTTATAAATATCATTTAAAAATTTTTCAATTACCATTTTTGTTGTTCCATAAGGATTTATGGGATTAATATACGAATTTTCATCAATCAAAAATTTATCTGAAAATCCATAAATAGTTGCACTACTGCTAAAAACAATTGTTTTACAATTATTTTTTTTCATTATTTTTAAAAGTTTTATAGTTCCATCTACATTATTTTCCCAATATTTAATAGGGGTTGATAATGATTCTTCAACTGACTTCAAACCTGCAAAATGAATAACATTTTTTATGGGTTTATTTTTTTTATGATATTTTTTAAAAATACTGTCTAAAAAGTTTATATCTCTTATATCTCCTTCATAAAAATAAATATTTTTATTAACATTAAGATTTTTTACCCTTTCTAAGGAAATCTTTGAACTATTTATTAATGAATCAACAACTACAACTTCATAACCTTTTTTTAAGAGAGATAAGCATGTGTGGGAACCTATAAAACCTGTTCCTCCTGTTACTAAGATTGTTTCCATAAATAAATTACCAATAAGTCATAAAGGCTATAATTTATTTTTATTTATCTAAAAATTGTTTAATGTAAATTATAACTTAGAACATATGTATTTATAATAGTTGAGTAATTTACAGTATATTAAACTTGATAATTTTAATTAATTGATTAATTTTATTATTGTTGATAAATTTAGATCAAAAAAATTGAAAAAAAATAAAAAGTTAGAACTTGCCTCCGTAATTCTATACTTCAACACACCAAAAAAAACAAAAAAATGCTTAGAAGCTTGTTTCAATTCAATCGCAATAGATCAACAAATAATTTTAGTAGATAACAACTCTTTAATTAGTCCAATTGAAGATCTATTATCCAAAATTGAATTACCTGATAATTTAATAGTTATAAAAAACAAATCGAATATAGGGTTTTCAGCAGGTGTAAATGTTGGAATAAAATATGCTTTAGAAAATTTTAATCCTAAGTATATATCAATAATTAATAGCGATTTATATGTTGAAAAAAACGCATTATATCTTGCCTTAAAAAAATTAAACAACCTAAAAGGGATCCTTCCAATAGGAGCTCTAACAGCAAAAATTCTTTTTGAAGACAAGAAATATATATGGCAAGCTGGTGGCTATATAAATTTATTAACAATGAGTGGAATTCCTACGGGTCTTAATAAGAAGGACTCTGAAGAATTCTCAAAACCTTCATTAACTGGGTGGGCTTCAGGTGCTTTTTCTATATTTCCATCAGAGGTTTTAAAAGATGTTGGCTTATTCTCAGAGGACTTCTTTTTTGGACAAGAGGAATGGGACTTATCACTAAGATTAATAAAAAAAGGCTATCAAATCTACTATGACCCAGATGTAATAGCAACTCACTCAGTTGGTGGGAGTTATAAAAAAAGTCATCCTGTTTTAAATACCTTTAATGGTTATTGCAACAAAGTAATAATGGCTAAAAAACATTTTTCTAAGACCAAATATTTAATATGGTTGAGTATTTTTGAAATAAGAACTTTTTTAATATCAATTCCCTTATCCATAAAACATTCAAATTCCTTTGAAGATATTTTTATACAATTAAAAGCTATTTACCTATCACTTCTATTTTCTCCATTTATAAATAAAACCGACAACAAATTACTTAGAAAAACATCCAAGCTGATTGGAGTTTCAAAAACGTGGCCTAATTACTGGGGTACAAATAATAAAAAAGGGACTATCGTAGTACATTCAGGTAGAAGAGATAACTATCAGGTTGCTACTGCATTGTATAAAAATAATTCATTAAAATTTTTAATCACAGATTTTTATCTTCCAGATAATAAATACTTAAGGAGATGTCTTCTATTATTTTCAGGTATTTTACCAAGAATAAAAAATCGTTCCCAAGGAGAGCTTCCTTCTTCAAAAGTAATTTTTTCAAAAACAGCTTTGTTTTTTTCAATGATTTCAAGAATTTTTAAAAATTTGCGAATAGTGAATCATTTTGAAGAAATTCATGATTACTTTCTTGCTAGAAAAGCAAATAAATTAGCCTTGAAATATGACTGTAATATTATTTCCTATTCAACTTATGCCTCAAGATCTTTTAAGAATATAAAAAATAAAAAGATACTCTATCAAATGCATCCTTACGTTGACTATATTAGAAAAAGATTATCAAAAGAACATAAAAACAATCCTTTACCCAAATCAACTCTTAGTGAATACGAATTTAGGATATACAAAAAAACATTAATAAACCTTAGAAAAGAACCTTACTTATCTGATTATATAATTTGCCCCTCAAAATTTTGTCAAAGTACTTTACCTAAATTGAGCAAAGAAATAGAGCAAATCTGTTTACCCTATGGAACTAGGATTAAGTCCAATAAATATAAAATAAGAAATAATAGTAAATTTCAGGTATTATTTATTGGATCATTATGTCAGAGAAAAGGTGTATCTTATTTTTTAGAGGTTGCGGATCATTTAAAAAATAAGCAAATTGATTTCAAAATAATTACACGCTCAATAGAGGATCAATATCTAAATAAAAAGGCTTTAAAAATGAAAAACGTAGAAATTATTTTTGATGCTAACAATGAAGAATTAGAGGAAATTTTAAGTGATTCGCATATTTTTTTATTCCCCTCTTTGATTGAAGGCTTTGGACATGTAATTCTAGAAACAATGAGTTTTGGAATGGTCCCAATCGTTAGTCCATACTCTATAGGTCCTGAAATAATAAAAGATAGTCATAATGGATATGTATTAGAGCCAAAAGATAAATTAAATATTTCAGATAAAATAAATTCTTTATTTGAGAATAAAAAACTTTTTAATAGAATAAGCAAAAACTCATATAAAAGTTCAAATTTATTTACAGAAAAATTATTTCAAGAAAATTTTACTAATTTCATGAAGGAATATATTTATTAGATATCTATGATAAAAAAGCACCCTTTAACATTAGTTCACATAACAAATATCCCAACACCATATAGAATTTATTTTTTTAATAAATTTAATTTAATTCTTAAAAAGAAAAATATAAATTTAATTGTTCTATATTGCGCCTTAAGTGAACCAAATAGAAACTGGGAAATAAATAAAAATTCAATAAATTATAATTATTATTTTTTGAAAGGATTTACAATAAATTTAAAATTTATGTTTTTACATATAAATCCATTTGTATTAATTTTTTTAAATAAAATTAAACCAGACATTTTATTTAATGCAGGGGCATGGAATATGCCTTCTGCAATTTTATCTTTATTTATAAAAAATAGAAAATCTTGTATTAAAGTATTTTGGAGCGAAGGTCATAAAAAATCAGTTCTTAATCCAGAAGGAATAGTAGCATTTTTTAGAAGAAAAATACTTAGATTTTATGATTTTTTTGCAGTTCCTAATGAAAACTCTAGAGACTTCCTTATAGAAGAAAAAGTTGCTAATAAGTCACAAATAATTAATCTCCCAAATACTATTCAAGAGGATTTATTTATAAAAAAGAACAATTCTTCAAAAAAAAATAAACTAAAAATATTGACCATTGTTGCAGCACTAGAGAATAGAAAAGGTTATCAATACCTTTTAGATTCTTTAGAAATTTTACCTATTAATATTAAGAATTTATTTCATCTACAAATTGTTGGAGAAGGAAAATTATCAAATCTATTAAAAAAAAAGCTAAATAAATTTCAAATTTCTCATAAATTATATGGAAACCTCAAAACAAAAGATGTTGCTCTATTACTAGAAGAATCTAATGGATTTATATTACCTTCTTTAATAGACCCTAATCCATTAAGCGCAATTGAGGCTTTAGCTTCAGGGCTGCCATTACTTCTTTCTAAAAACTGTGGTAATTACAACGAATGTATTCAAGAGAACAAAAATGGATGGCTATTTAATCCTGTTGATAAAAATGAAATAGCTCAAAAAATTACCACTTGGGCAAAAACAAGCTTTGAAGATCTTGAAGAAATGGGACTAATTTCTAGAAATCGATATTTTAAATATTTTTCAATAGAAAAGGTTTGTAAAGATTTTGCTTTAAAAATTGATGATATTTGTCATTAAAATAGATATAAATTTTTTAATAAATTAGTAAAAAATAATTTCTATAGTATATTTAAAATATCAGTTAAATAAATATCTTGTTGGATATAAATTTAGAAGAAACAATCTGGTTATCTGGGTTAATAATAGAATTTGTTGTTATTATTCTATGGGCTTATACATCAAAAGGAAAATACACATTTTTTCAACCGCCTTTATTTTTAAGTTTAATCTTTTTTTACTATGTGATTGGAGGATTAGGTATATCTCCTTTATTAGATCTAGATTTTATAGATAGGGGTATTAATCTTAGATCAGGACTTGTATTTGCCCTTAAAGGGACATTTATATTTTACACAAGTTTCCTATTTTCTTATTTTACAAATTTTGGTCCAGTTATAAAAAAAAGAGAAACTTTTATTAACCCTTTTATCGGAAAAGAGCTTGGAAGATTTTTTAATATTTGTGGTTTATTATTATTCTTTTTAGTTGCAGGAAAAGCATTATTTATTTTAATTCTGCCAATTAATCTTAACGTTGATATCTCTAATAATTTAAATTATATATTAGGAGGACAAAGTGGGGGCTTATTAGGTCCTTTCACCAATTATGGTTCCTTAGCTATTAATTTTCTTATACCTGGTAATCTTCTTTTAATTGGTTACTATTTTAAAACTAATAAATTAAAAATCGAAGTTATTTTATGGTTTTTAATTACTTTTGGGATTTATACATCTTTAGGATTTAGATATAGGATATTAATACTTCTAGCAGGTATATTTTGTCTAAGATTTTTTGCGAAAAATATTAAAATAAAACCTATAAAATCTTTTTTTCCACTCACTTTAATTATCTTATTTCTGGGCTTAATTGGCGAAACAAGAAATTATGGATTAGGTTTATCGCTTGATAGGGTAAGCGGTGTTTTTAATATTTTGGGAGGTTTATTTAATGAAGCAAAGGTATTTTTAAGCACTGGAAAAATAATTTCTTTTTATCCTGATACTATTGATTTTATAGGGCTAAAACCAATATTTAATGCAATTCTCTCTCCAATTCCATCGGTTTTTTTAAGGAATAAAGGTGGTGCAGAATATTTAACTGAACCATTAGCCAAAATATATGGAGGAGTTATTGAAGCAAAGGGAGCTTCATTATTAAATTTTGGAGAATACTATATTATGTTTGGATGGATAAGTGTAATAGTTATTGGACTTTTAATTGGATTTCTATATCGATTCTTATGGTTATGGTTTATTCAAAGAAAAGATGAACTTCTCGCACAAGTAATTTATGTAACTCATTTATCTTATATTTATGTATTAATAAGTAGAGGCTATACTACCCAGGTTCTGATGTTATATTTTTTTACTGTATACCCTACTATTTTCTATTACTATACGATAAGTAATAAAATTAAAAATAATTCATGAAATATTAAATAATCCAGTTTTATTTTTTCTCAATTTAAATGAATTTTAAAAATATAATTTCTTATTTTTCAAATTATCTAATAATTTTATAATGATAAAAATCAATAACTTTTTACCTTCTAAATCTGAAAAAATTGCTGGACTTTTGAGTGCAGTTAAAAATATTGAAAAATCTACTAAAACTTATAAAGTTAAGTCTTATCTACATTCTGCAAATAAAATTCCGTTTTTTTTACCAAATAAAAAATTTATTAATAGTTTAGAAAATTCAGATATTATTGCAGATATAAATCATAGTCATGGCTTATGGAAAAGCCCCTCCTATATATCAAATTATTTTAAAGAAAAAAATAAAATTCCTAATATTATAAGCCCTCATGGAATGTTGGATCCTTGGGCTTTAAATCAGAGTAAAATTTTAAAAAAAGTATATTTTCGATTTAAAGAAATAAATTACTTAAGCAACTGCTCATGCATACATGCGCTATGCAAATCTGAGGAAAATGCCATAAGGAAGCTAGGAATAAAAAATAGAGTTGAAATAATACCCAATGCAGTTGATTTGCCTGATTTTAAATTGATCAATAATAAAAACTTCTCTTTTTTTAATAAAGAAGAATACTCAATTCTCAATAATTATCCTTATCTTTTATTTTTAGGTCGTTTTCACAAAAAAAAAGGAATATACCAACTTCTAAATGCATGGAAAAAAATGCAAGAGAGAAAATTTTTTAATATTTACTTAGTAATTGCTGGTTTTGGCGACTTCAAAAAAATAAAAAATATAGTTTATAAAAATGATATAAAAAAAGTATTGATGGTTGGGGCTTGTTTTGGTGATAAAAAAAATCAACTAATCTCCAATTGCTCAAGTTTTATTCTACCTTCTTTAAGTGAAGGCTTACCCATGTCAGTACTAGAAGCACTTAGTTGGGGGAAACTTTCATTGATAACTAAAGAATGTAATTTAGATGATGCATTTAATGAAGGCGGTGCTTATGAAATTAATTTGAGAGAAGATCTTCTTCTTCAAAATATTGAATATTGGGCTAATAAGATAATAAAAGATCCAAATGAGGTTTATCTTAAAGGAATGAAAGGTAGGGAATTAATTTCTGAAAAATATACATTTAAAGTTGTTGGACGAAAATTAATGAATCTTTATTATTCGGTTTTAAACTAATCTACTGGGATAAACTATACAAAATGATATTAATAATAAATCAAACCTCTAGTCCACTTTTCGAAGATTTGTTAAGTGCCTTAAAAAAGAAATCAAAAATCAAATTATTTAAAGGTATTGAATACAAAAGAAATAATTTTCTTGCAAGGATATATACTTGGTTATTTTATACTCTTCAAGTAGCGTTACATCTAGCACTTTTTAAAAGGAAATATAAAAAAATACTAGTTGTTACCAATCCTCCATTTACTCAATACATTGTTGCATTATCTGGGATACCTTTTTCAATATTAATTTATGATATTTACCCAAACGTACTTGCTCAATTAAATCTACCAAAAAAACTTTACTTAATAATTTGCAGATTCTGGCGTTTATTCAACCTTTACAGTTTTAAAAG